>Ga0310691_10003344_pt1 | contig 19413 bp, 18 predicted proteins | sample 176DNAGHGlowgp2_FD_203887 | JGI IMG/M metagenome (GOLD analysis project Ga0310691, IMG submission 203887) | Sheep rumen microbial communities from Palmerston North, Manawatu-Wanganui, New Zealand - 1766 DNA GHGlow gp2 (v2) (version 2) | ecosystem: Host-associated > Mammals > Digestive system >...
CAAATTCGCGATAAAAATCCCGCTTTCATGTCAAAAATACGATTTAGTGCGGTAAAGGGCGGATGTTGCCCTCAACCGCGCTTTGAAACGGGCTTTTATTCAGCGATTCCTTAGGTTTTCGCCCCCGAGCCCCCGCTTTCCTGAACCCCTATCTCTCTATTCGCTCGCCTTTTATTCCGGGAATCAACAGGCGAGAAAGAAGCCGGGATAGAACAGTTCGCTCAGACGGCGCTTTGCTGTATCGGCTGTCGGCACTGCCGACCGGTTCTTTTTCAATCAATCTGTGCATGATAATATTGCAGCAGCAGCCCGACTACACCGTCATAGTTGTATTCGCCGAGCACCTTTGCCTGCGTGCTCCAGCCGGTATCCGCAGCCGCCTCTGCCGTCGATGAAAAATGCTCCAGCGGGTGCGAATCCGCCGCATAACGTGCCTCTGCCTCCGCCTGACTCCGCGTCCAGTCCTCCCGCACAATCCCGTCAGGCGCACTTGCCTGCCGATAAATCGCCGCAGCTTCCTCCTTTGGATACAGCGCCGACAGACTCGTCCGGTATGCGTCATCCAGATACCGGTACATCTCATAATACGCCGAATACCGCAGCACCGGCTCATTACTCCGCGAACAGCCTAAAATGCTCAGGAAATTTGCCTCGTGCTCCTTGTAATAGCCCTTGTGGTGGCTGGATTCATGCGCATACAGCACCGGATAATACAGCCGCGAAACATAGCGGTTTCCGGTCAGCTCCATTGTAAACGGGTATGTAAAGCCGCCAATCCCCATCCATTCGAGCACATCCGAGCAAAGCGCATCCTTCATCGGCGGGTAATATCCGGCAAGCCGCGGGTATTCCGTGCTGAGCTGCTGCATCGCACGGACAACGGCGCGGTCGATTGTCTCCCTGTCCGGCATGATGAGCACGCCGTCCCCGCCGCGAGAGACCTCATGTGCCGAGCGGTTCAGCTCTGTGACCGCATACGCCCGCAGTGCGGAAAGCCTGTCGATGCTGTATGTCTGCGACGCCTGCACCCGCTGCCCGAGTACACTCCCGCGGAACGGCACAAGCCAGTTTGCCGTATACAAAAAGCCCATGCAGATTGCCGCCGTCAGCAGAAAGCTGCCGTAACCCGCCGCAAATCTGCGGTATTTTGCCCGTTTTCGCAGTATGAACAGCAGAATCAAAATGACTGCCGTTGCCGGAATCAGCAGAATGCCGGCATACATCAGAATCTCGCCCAGCGCAACCGGCAGAAGCGCCGCCGCCCAGCCGATTCCGCTTGCCAAAACCGGATAGATGTGATCGGTGTACCAGTCACAGAAGCTCTGTGAAAAGCTCAGCACAAGCAGCAGAACTGTAACCGCTGCCGTGCTGAGCCGGAATATGTTTCGGATTTTTTTCCGCTTCATGCCGCATCCCGCCCTTCTGATTCCAGTATACCGGAGAAAGGCGGGATTTGTCAAGCGGAAAATATTTGTTTTCAGTGAATTCTCAGGTTTTTCCTCCGTACTTTCACCCGCTGATTGCCTGCTTCATGCGCTTTACATAGTCCCCGACAGCCGGAGCGGCATTCCTGCCGTGCTCCGCAATCAGCTTTACAATTGCCGAGCCGACGATGACGCCGTCCGCTGCCTGCGACATCTGCTGCGCCTGCTCCGGCGTGGAAATGCCGAAACCGATTGCGCAGGGCACCGATGTATTCTCGCGAATTTTCTCCGTAATTGCGCTGATATCGGTCTGAATCTCCGAGCGGACGCCGGTCACGCCGAGACTGGACACGACATACAGAAAGCCCTCTGCATCCTTTGCAATTTCCGCAATCCGGTTCTCGGAGGTCGGGGCGATCAGCGAAATGAAATCGACGCCGTACTTCCGGCAGGCGGGCGCAAATTCTTCCTTTTCCTCATGCGGAACATCCGGCAGAATGATGCCGTCGATGCCGATCTCGGCACAGCGCTTCGCAAAGCGCTCGATGCCGTATGAAAAGACCACATTCGCATAGGTCATGAACACCAGCGGCACAGAGACATCGGCACGGATGCCCGTCACAAAATCAAAGATTTTGTCCGTTGTGACCCCGCCGGACAGTGCGCGGATATTGGCGCCCTGAATCACGGGCCCCTCTGCGGTCGGGTCGGAGAACGGTATGCCCAGCTCGATCAGATCGGCACCGCTTTCGGCAAGCGCCCGGATGATCGCTCCGGTTGTTTCAAGATCGGGGTCGCCGCAGGTAATGAACGGGATAAACGCTTTGCCGTTCTGAAATGCATTCTGAATTTTACTCATGGATATCCTCCCCTCTGTACCGTGCAATGGCAGCGCAGTCCTTGTCTCCTCTGCCGGAAATTGTGATGACAATGATCTTGTCTTTGTCCATTTCCGGTGCGATTTTCATTGCATGAGCGACGGCGTGTGCGGATTCAATCGCCGGAATGATGCCTTCAGTCCGCGAGAGAAATTCAAAAGCCTCTACTGCCTCATCATCGGTCACGGCGACATATTCCGCCCTGCCGATATCGTGCAGATAGGCGTGCTCCGGGCCGATGCCGGGGTAATCGAGCCCCGCAGAGATCGAATAAACCGGCGCAATCTGCCCGTATTCATCCTGACAGAAATATGATTTCATGCCGTGGAAAATGCCGAGCTTGCCGGTGTTGATCGTCGCGGCGGTTTCAAAGGTGTCGATGCCTCTGCCCGCAGCCTCGCAGCCGATCAGCCGGACGTCCTTATCGGGGATAAAGTGATAGAACGTGCCGATTGCATTGGAGCCGCCGCCGACACACGCCATAACGGCATCGGGCAGCCTGCCCTCCTTTTCGAGAATCTGCGCACGGATTTCCTTCGAGATCACCGCCTGAAAATCGCGCACAATCGTCGGGAACGGGTGCGGTCCCATAACCGAGCCGAGGCAGTAATGCGTATCGGAAATACGGCTCGTCCACTCGCGCATCGCCTCGGAGACCGCGTCTTTCAGCGTTGCGGTGCCGGAGGTGACCGGGATGACCTCTGCGCCGAGCAGCCGCATCCGGTAGACATTGAGTGCCTGCCGCTTTGTGTCCTCCTCGCCCATGAACACGACGCATTCCATGCCCATCAGCGCTGCTGCGGTTGCGGTCGCGACGCCGTGCTGTCCGGCGCCGGTCTCTGCAATCAGGCGGGTTTTGCCCATTTTTTTCGCGAGCAGCGCCTGCCCGAGCACATTGTTGATTTTATGTGCGCCGGTGTGGTTCAGATCCTCGCGCTTGAGGTAGATTTTTGCACCGCCGAGCGCCTTCGTCAGCTTTTCTGCAAAGTACAGCCGCGAAGGGCGGTTTGCATATTCATTGAACAGCGTTTCAAGCTCCGCATTGAACTGCGGGTCGTTTTTATAGTGATTGTAAGCTGCTTCGAGCTCAATGACAGCATTCATCAGCGTTTCGGGAATATACTGTCCGCCGTGAATGCCGAATCTTCCTGCCTGATTGGTCATAGTTCCGTTCCTTTCATATCGAATTATGATTTATGACTGCGCGGACAAAGCTCCGGATTTTTTCCGGATTCTTCTGCCCGTTTGTCTCAACGCCCGAGCTGACATCCACGCCGTATGGCTGATGCGCCGCGATCAACGCGCCGACGGTTTCGGGACTGAGCCCGCCCGCGAGAAAATACGGGCGCGAAAAACCGGCAGTCAGCAATGCATGGTCAAAATGCTCGCCGGTTCCGCCGCTTCCGCTGTCGAGCAGCACGATGTCGGCCTCGGACTGCTCTGCTCTCCGCAGGTCATCCGCGGTATCAATCCGGAATGCCTGCATCACCGGCAGCGGGCAGACCCGCCGGAGATTCAGCAGGTAGGCGGCATCCTCCTGCCCGTGAAGCTGCACAAGCTGAATCAGCCCCTTTTCGGCAAGCGCTGAGATCTCCGCGATCTGCGCATTGACAAACACGCCCGTCAGCGGAATGCTGCGGCTGAGTGAACGGCGGATGCTGCGCAGCGTCTCATATGAAACCGTCCGGCGTCTGCCCGGCGCGAGAATCACGCCGGCAAGATCGGCGCCCGCGGCACTGACATATTCTGCATCCTGTGCGGACATCAGCCCGCAGATTTTGATTTTCGTCATATCTGCGCCCCCCGCAGCGCCCGCAGAACCGATTTTTTGTCCGCAGCGCGCATCAGTGTCTCGCCGATCAGAACGGCGTCTGCACCGGCTTCCCGCACCGCCTGCACATCCTCCGGCGAGCGGATTCCGCTCTCGGCGACGAACAGCGTCTCAGCGGGCGCATATTTGCGCAGACGGGCTGCATGAGACGTATCGACTGAAAAATCGTGCAGATTCCGGTTGTTGACGCCGATGATGCGGGCGCCCGCACCGACGGCTTTCTCGATCTCGCGTTCGTCGTGCGCCTCGACCAGCGCCGAGAGCCCGAGCGAATCCGCAGTCTCCCGGAATTCGCAGAGCTGCTCCGCATCGAGAATCGCACAGATCAGCAGCACAGCCGAGGCGCCGAGCAGCTTTGCCTCATAGATCATGTACGGGTCAACGGTGAAGTCCTTGCGCAGGCAGGGAATCCGCACGGCGGCTGCAATCTCCCGCAGAAACCGGTCGTTTCCGAGAAACATCCGCGGCTCGGTCAGCACGCTGATGCATTCCGCGCCTGCCGCCTCGTAATCCTGCGCAATCTGCAAATACGGGAAATCCGGCGCGATCAGTCCCTTTGAGGGCGATGCCTTTTTGCATTCGCAGATAAACGCGATATCCTCTGTTTTCAGCGCATTTTCAAACGCAAAATTTCCCTTCGGCATACATTCCGCATCCGCCCGGATCGAGAACAGCGGACGCTTGCGCTTTGCCTGCGCGGTACGCTCTGCCGCCAGCGCCGCAAGCTCATTAAGGATACTGCTCATGCCGCTCACCGGTTCGAGGCTTCGATAAAGCGGTTCAGCGTATCAAGTGCCTTGCCGCTGTCAATCAGCTCGGCTGCGAGGGCAATGCCCTCCTGCATGGTCAGTGCCTTGCGTGCAATGTAAAGTGCCGCGCCCGCATTCAGCAGAACCGCATTGCGCTTGTGTCCGCGCTCCTCGCCGGAAAGCACGGCGCGGGTAATTGCGGCATTTTCCTCCGGTGAGCCGCCGCGCAGATCCTCTTTTTTGCAGCGTTCAAAGCCGAAATCCTCCGGCGAAATCGTGTAGGTTTTCGTATCGCCCTCGGAGAACATGCAGACCAGCGTATCCGAGCTCAGTGATATTTCGTCGAGCTTATCGAGCCCGTAGACGACCATGCCGCGCCGCACGCCGAGCCGCATCATAACCTCGGCAATGATTTCGACAAGCGATGCATCATAGACACCGAGCAGCGCATAAGAGGGGCTGGCGGGATTCGTCAGCGGGCCGAGAATGTTAAACACGGTACGGATGCCGAGCTCTCTGCGGATTGCGCCGACATATTTCATGGAAGTGTGGTACTTCTGTGCGAAGAAGAAGCACATGCCGACCTCATCGAGCAGGCGCACTGCCTTTTCGGGCGGCTGATCGAGGCTGACGCCAAGTGCCTCAAGGCAGTCTGCCGTGCCGCACATTGAGGATGCCGCACGGTTGCCGTGCTTGGCGATTTTAATGCCGCCCGCCGCCGCAACCAGCGCGGAGGTTGTGGAGATGTTGAAGCTGTCAGAATTGTCGCCGCCGGTGCCGACAATTTCCATAACCGGTGCATCGTAATGAACCGGTGTCGCGTGCTCGCGCATTGCAGCCGCGCAGCCGGAGATTTCGTCGATCGTCTCCGCCTTTGCACTCTTGGTCGAGAGCGCTGCAAGAAATGCCGCATTCTGTGTCGGGGTCGTCTCTCCGCTCATGATTTCATTCATGACGGTATATGCCTCATTGTATGTCAGTTCCTGCTTGTCAACAATTTTTTTAATCGCCTCGCTGATCATGGTAGATTCCTCCTTAAATTATGCAGGCTGATATTCTATATAATTTCGCAGCATTTGCTTGCCGTCCGGTGTCAGGATCGACTCCGGATGAAACTGCACGCCGAAGATCGGGTATGTGCGGTGCTGGACCGCCATGACCTCGCCGTCGGCGGTGCGGGCGGTGATGCGCAGGCACTCCGGAACCGTGGATTCCTCTGCGGCAAGGGAATGATACCGCGCAACCCTGACAGTCTCCGGCAGCCCTGCAAAGAGCGGGCACTCCCGCGAGACAGCCGCCTCGGACTGCTTGCCGTGCATGAGCTGCTTTGCATGGACGATTTTTGCGCCGAATGCGGCACAGATTGCCTGATGACCGAGGCAGACGCCGAGCATCGGAATCTTTGCGCCGAGCTTTTGCACCGCTTCGATGATGATGCCGGCATCCTCCGGTCTGCCCGGACCGGGCGAAAGAATGATGCGCTCCGGCTGCATTGCGGCGATTTCCGGGACGGTCATGGCATCGTTGCGGATGACTTTGATCTCCTGCGCGAGCTCGCCGAGATACTGATACAGGTTATAGGAAAAGCTGTCGTAATTGTCAATCAGCAAAATCATAATTCCGGTTCCTCCGCTTCTTTCAGTGCGCGGATGACCGCGGCAGCTTTATTCAGGCATTCCTGATACTCGTTCTCCGGGACGGAATCCGCGACAATTCCCGCGCCGCTCCGGACAAAGACTTTGTTGTTTTTGCGGTAGGCAATGCGGATTGCGATGCAGGTGTCGAGGTCGCCCTGAAAGGAGATGTACCCGACTGCGCCGCCGTAAATGCCGCGCTTTGCCTTTTCGAGCTCGCCGATGAGCTGGCACGCACGGATTTTCGGCGCACCGGAGAGTGTCCCCGCCGGCAGTACCGCGTTCACGGCATCCAGCGCGTCGCAGTCCTCACGAATCTCTCCGCGGACGGACGAGCCGATGTGCATAACGTGCGAATACCGCGCAATTTCGTGAAAAGCGTCAACCGCAACCGTGCCGAACCGGCTGATTCTGCCAAGGTCGTTTCTGCCGAGATCGACGAGCATATTGTGCTCGGCAAGCTCCTTTTCGTCGGCGAGCAGATCGGCTTCGAGCGCCTTGTCTTCTGCCTCGGTTTTGCCGCGGGGACGCGTCCCCGCGAGCGGGAAGGTATGCAGCACGCCGTCTTCGAGCTTGACGAGTGTCTCCGGCGATGCCCCCGCGACTTCCACATCCGTGCCGGAAAAATAGAACATATACGGCGACGGATTGACCGTCCGCAGAATCCGGTAGGTCTGGAACAGCGTCCCCTCAAACGGCGCGCTGAACCGGTTGGAGAGCACAATCTGGAAGATATCGCCCTCGGTGATATAATGCTTCGCTTTTTCGACCATTTCGCAGTATGCGGCTTTGTCGAACAGCGGCACCATTTCGCCGGTCATGCGGCTTCTGGGCTCGGTATGCTTTGTTCCGGTCCGCAGAAGCGCTGCCATTTGCCGGAGCTCCGCCGCAGCACGGTGATAGCCTGCCGCGCCGTCCGCGAGCTTCATATTTGCAATCAGAATCAGCTTTTGCCGGAAGTGATCGAACACGATCACCTTGTCAAAGAGCATCAGATCGAGGTCGCGGAACTGGTCATTGTCCTCGGTCGCGGTGCGGACAGACGGCTCGCTGTACGCGAAATAATCATAGGCGAAATATCCCACAAGCCCGCCGGTAAAGGGCGGAAGCCCCGCGAGCTTCGGGCTGCGGTATTTTTGCAGAAGCTGCCGCAGATAGGCAGCGGGGTCGTCGGTCTGAACGGTGACATCCCCGATCTGCATCTGTCCGTCGATGCAGCTGATTTCCATGCGCGGATCATAGCCGAGGAATGTATACCGGCTGTGCGATTCGCGCTCGGTGACGGATTCGAGCAGAAAAGTATGCACCGAGATGTGCTTGAGGATCCGGATTGCTTCGATCGGTGTCAGCGCATCCGAGAGCAGCTCGCAGCTCAGCGGCAGGACATCGTATCCGCCGCCCGCATATTGCAGTGCCTCCTCCGGTGTCGGTCTGATGTTCACGGCAAAAGCCCCCTCCTTTTTCATCCGGGGGCTTTCCGGGCAAAACAAAAAGCCCGCCCCCGACTGAACGAAATAGTACAGTCAAGGACGAGCTGCTTTCACATACTCGCGGTGCCACCTTGATTCGCAGCAAAGCTTGCGCCCTGCCGCGCACTTTTGCAGGATACCAACATATCCCCGACAACTGACGTATGTCCTCACGTCACAGTTTTCCCGGCATTGCGCCGACTGTGCCCTCAGCGGGCCATTTACCGGTTTGTTTCCTGCCCGGCTCTCAGCATCCCGGGCTCTCTGTAAGGGCATCGACGGTTTTATCTCCGCTTCAACGGTTTAAGTTGTTGGTATTATTTTAGCGCAGTCCGTACAATTTGTCAAGCATTTTTTATAATTTTTATAATTTAACATAAAATCAGGTTCCTGAAATCTGTTTTAAGATAGCCCTGTTTTTGTCCGTATCGCACAAAAACGGATTCTGAATTTCAGCGTTTTCACGTTGGTAATCTTTTGCAGAATGTGGTATAATATACATAGAAAATCTCGCGTTCAGCGGCTGATGCCGCGCCGATTACTGCCGGAGGTGAACCTGTTATGAAACATCTGCATCCGATCGCCCGTCTGACTGCCGGGTTGTTTGCCGTGCTGCTCCCGATGACCGCTGTCCCGCAATATGCGCCGCTGCCGGTCTCTGCTGCCGATCTCCCGATCGAAACGTATATCCGCAATGCATGGACAAACTATGAAACAGAAGTCGATGTCAGCAGCTATTCGCTCACACTCGATGAATTGACCGAGATTTACTCCTCAATGCTGTATACGGATTCCGACTGGTTCTATGTCCATTCTTTTTACTATCAGACCGACTTCAGAAAAAAGGTCACAAAAATCCAGATTACCTATAATTACGAAACAAAGGAAATCCCGCAGAAGCGCAGGGAACTGGATCAGAAAATCCGCGAAATCACCGACGGAATCCATGAGGACTGGAGCACCGCGGAAACCGTCCTGTATCTGCATGACTGCGTGATTGACGGGTGTCAGTATGATTTTACCTACACCTACGGCGATGCTTATGCCGCACTGGTCGGCGGCGAGGCGGTCTGTCAGGGCTATGCGCTTGCAATGAACCTGCTCTGCCGCAGCGCCGGCATTCCCTGCTACGCAATCACGAGCAATGACCTCAATCATATGTGGAATGTGGTCTGCGTAGACGGCGAATGGTATCAGCTCGATGCGACAAACGACGATTTCGCACCGAATATGCTCGGTCATGCGCTGCACAGCTATGTCCTTTGCAGCGATGCCTATATGATGGCGGATGCCAACCATGCCGCAGACGACTGGAATTATTTTTCAGACGGCAATCCGATCACTTGCAGCAGCACGGAATATGAAGATGCATTCTGGGTCGGCGCCTGCGATACCGTCGAGGCGATGCCGGACGGCACCTTCGTTTATGCGATGATGCAGGATCCGGATACGATTACCGCCTCCGGACAAATCTACACCGAGCTCATGCGCGGCAGCCTCAGCGCAGAACCCGTCAAACTCGGCACCGTCAAGGCATACTGGAAAACGCCGGACAGCAAGGTCTATACCGCCTGCTATGTCTGCACGGATGTGTTCGGCGATGCGATGTATTTCCATACGACGGATAAGATCTACAAAATGCCGCTTTCCGGCGGAAGCTCCGAGCTGGTCTATACGCTGAGCAGCGAGGAAAGTGCGGCGGGGTATCTCTACGGCATCCGGATCGACGACGAAACCGGCATCCTGACCTATCAGATCATGGACCGCGCCGACTTTGAGAATCCTGAGAACCCGCTGGATCCCGCTGTTGTGCCGGAATTCCATACGCTTCAGCTCGATCTGCCGGAGCCCGTTGAGACCACAACGACGGAGGAATCCGAAACGACAACGACTACTACATCTACCACGACGGAATCCGAAACAACTACGACCGCAACCACCACGACGGAATCCGAAACAACGACGACCGCAACCACCACGACAGAATCCGAAACAACGACAACAACCACAACAACAGAATCCGAAACAACAACAATGACTACCGCAACCGCCACAACAGAGACCGAGACAACCGCAACAACGACTGAAACCACCGTCACGCCGACCACAACCACTACGACCGAAACCACGACAACCACGACCGCCGAGCCGATCGTGATGACGCTGCGCGGCGATACCGACTGCAACGGCGAGGTCAGCGTGCTGGATGCCGTGCTGCTGGCGCGTGTGGCGGCGGAGGATACCGAAACGGGCATCACCGATCAGGGCAAGGCGAATGCAGACTGCGACCTGAACGACAAAGTCACAAGCGATGATCTCCGATGGCTGCTGCGCTTCCTCGCGAATAAGAGTGTCGATTGATTAAAATGCCGGAAAGCCCGAAAGCATGACGTTTTCGGGGGGGGCAAATAAAGTCCTTCTCTTCAAAATACGGATACTGAAAAAGAAGAATATGTGATGGATAAATGGGGGAAGGAAAACTCTTGTTTTCCTTCCCCCAACCCCCCATCTTTAGCGCTTTGAACGCAAATAGGAAAGTTCCGCGCTCTGCGGAGCGCGGCAAGGGGCGCTGCCCCTTGACCCTGCAAACTTTTGAAAAAGTTTGATCAAAACTTCAAAAATAATTCTAATGAAGTTTCTCGACAAACTGAAACGGGCATCCCGAAAACCGGGGTGCCCGTTTTATTATTTTTTGTTATCCGGCGGCGCTGATCTGCTCGCAGACGGCATAGAGAATCGGCTGATAGGTGCCGGATTTCAGGTGGATGCCGTCGCTGCCGCTGTATTCGGCAGAGAGTGCGTTGTAGCTGTTTTTCAGATATACGCCGATATCGAGGTAGCCGTAGCCCTTGCCTAAGCCGCCGAGATACGCCCTGATCGCCTCATTGTATTCGTCGATATGCGCATTTGTCGTAAAATCGCAGTCTGCCGAAACCGGCGTAATGGATGCAACATAGAGCTTCGCATCCGGGAGGATATTCTGCACCGTATCGAGCAGCTTTTCGTAATTCTCGCAGAATTTCTCTTTTGTTGTCATGCGGACATCGTTCATGCCCATAGAGAACACAACGTATTTCGGTTTCAGAACCGAAAGCGCATACGGCGCACCGACCTCGGTGCCGTGAAACGGAAATTTGCTTTCCAGAATGTTCCGCGCACCGACACTGCCCTGCGCGATCACATGATCTTCCGGCAGACAGTGATAAACCAGCAGTCCCTTACAGATGCTGTCGCCGACGAATGCGGTGTCTTCGAGCAGTGCATCATATTCTGCGGGGCGGGTAAAATCCTTCCGCGCAGAGGGCGCAGGTGCCGTTGTCGTTGTCACGGCAGTTGCAGCAGTAGTGGTGGTGGTCGTCGCCGCGGAGGTTGTTGTCGCGGAGGTTGTGGTTGCGGAGGTTGTGGTTGCAGAGGTTGTCGTTGCAGAGGTTGTGGTTGCCGACGTTGTCGCGGATGTCTGACTTGCGATTGTCGCAGAGGTCTGCTCTGCGGCGGATGACATACCGGCGGAGGATTCCCCGCCGCAGCCGGAAAACGGCAGCATCACGGAAAGTGCCGTGCAGCACAGCACATATTGTTTGATTCGGTTCATAGTTGTCACAGCTTTCTGTACGATTGTTTTGCGGAAACGGCTGACCGTGTGTGCTTTGTCAGCGCGGCAGCCGGGTATGATCCTATTCTATTCTATCACATTCTGCATATTCTGTCAATTCCTGTCGAAACGGCATACACGAACGCCCCCTGCTCCGATGAGCAGAGGGCGTCAGCTTGTCGAGAAACTTCGTTAGTAGTTCAATTGAAGTTTCGCTCAAGCCTTTTCAAAGGCTTGCGGGGTCAAGGGGCAGCGCCCCTTGCCGTGCTCCGCAGAGCACGGAATTCTCCTATTTGCGTTCAAAAGCGCTAAAGATGGGGGCTTGGGGGAAGGAAAACAAGAGTTTTCCTTCCCCCATTATTCAATCTTTCATTCCTCTTTGACAGGCACTTCATTTCGCTGAAATGACTTTATCGACAGTCTGACGCCCCCTGCTCCGATGAGCAGAGGGCGTTTCGTTACCACTTTGTTTCGTCGTCATCCTGATAGCGCTCCTCGGTGGCGTCAAAGAAAAAGCGTTCCATATCCGCTCTCATTTTCGCACTGCGGTTGCGGGTTTCGGTTGCAAGTGCATTCATATCGGCATAGAGCGCATCCATATCGCCGGAGAGCACCGTGACGTTCTCCTTTGCGGTATTCAGCTCGCTCTGCATCTGTTCGGATGACGCTTCGAGCGTCTGAAGCCTGTCGGAAAGCACGTCGGCCATTTTTTTCAGGGCGCGGGTACGTTTTCGCAGCAGGAGCTGTTCCTCCTGCATCTGTGACTGTGTGCTGACGACCGACCGAACCTGCTCCGCCATCCGTTTCATCGCCTCAGTTTGCAGCTGCATCTGCGCGGTCAGCTTTCCGATCTGCTTTTCGAGCTCCTCATTCTGCGATTCCGTTTCCGAGAGGCGCAGCATCAGGTCATCCATATTCACAGGCTCCCTTCCGGTTTTTCTGCTTCTATTATAGTACATCGGGCGGGTAATGTCAAGCGGTTTTTCTGATACGAAGCCGATTCTGCACTGCGCTGTCACAGGATATAATATTGCAGCACGCGGCGCAGCCGATCGCGGGCACGGCGGAGCGTGCGGGAGACGGTCGGGACAGTGACCCCGTGCATCTGCGCAATTTGCTTCATGGTACGCAGATCGCTGTAATAGAGCAGCAGATAGCGCTTCTGACAGTCGGTCAGCTCGGTGTTCCATGCTGCCCTGACGGCGCGCCGGAGCGCTCTGCCGCCGTCCGGCTGCTGCCCGAAGAGCACCTCCTCGGTCTGCTGCGAGAGTCTGCGGATCAGCGACGGATCAAATTCCAGTACGACCTCACTTCTGCGCGACTGTCCCGGCATCTCAGCGCTGCACCTCCCGTTCCGCATAGATCTTTACCGCGTGCATGATATCGCGGAGATCCTCATATTCTGATCTGAGCATCTGAATCCGCTGTTCGAGCAGGAGCTGTGCCTTTGCGGAAGCAGCGGTGCCTGCCTTTGCATTCTGCATCTGTCTGAGCGCGGCGCGCAGCTCTGCAATGCGCAGCAGCACCTTGTTGGAAGCTGCTGCATAGTCGCGGAGCATTGCCGAATACGGCGCTTCCGTATTCCAGTTTTCTGTATTTGTCTGAATCTGCGCAGTTTTCGTTTCCTGCATGATAGAATGCCCTCCTTTTTTCATCTGAAAAATGCCTTCTGAACCCTGAAAAGAACAAATGTTCTAATTCTATTGTAACAGACATTTTTGCGGTTGTCAAGAGGGGGAACAGGGGTATGTGCACTTTTCTGCACATCTTTTTTTCGGCGCCGGGTCATAATCATGTGAATCTGTGCCGCTTCTGTTTGATTTTTGGGCTGATCTGCGGCGGATTTTCAGAATCTGCTTGACAATCTATGCGCTTTTTGTTATAATGAGTACGAAATATGTCCGAATCCGGACATACTGACCGGACAGAGCAGAACCGACTCTGTTATGGGAAAAAGACATGGTTATGGAGGTATACAATGATGAACAAGATTCAACTGACCGCGATTGTTGCTGCGGCAACGCTGACTGCCGGCATGGTTTCCTGCGGCGACAGCAGCAGCTCCGTCAGTTCCCGCGTTGCGCGTGTTCTGAAGAAGGTGGATGCCGGCGAGTACGATGAAGCAGAGGCTTATGTCAGAGAACACGAACTGAAAGATAAGGAACAGACCGAGCTTGCGGCAGAGCTCAAGACCCGGATCGACAATAAGCTCGCGGCTTATGCAGGCGGCGACGAGAATGCAGACTATGACGATACATACCGCCTGATTTCCTGCGCACAGCGCATGAATCTGCCGGATCTGATCGAGCCGCTCGCAGAGGCATCGACCAAACTCGAAAACCTGCATACATCAAGACAGGCATTCGAGAGCGGCAAGAGCAGTTATGAGAATAAGGAGTATCTCCGTGCGATTCAGCAGCTCAGCAAGGTTGTCGAGGAAGATACCGTCAATTACGAGCAGGCAAAGACCATGCTCGACGATTCGATGGGCAAATATAAGAGCACACTGGAAGAAGAGGTCAAGAAGTATACCGATAAAGGCGACTACGAAGGCGCACTGTCTTATCTCCGGAACTGCAAGTACAACGCCAATGAGAATGAAGAGGTGCTGAAGGTCATCGACCAGCTGATCGCCGATACCGGCGTGAACAGCGTGCTGGAAAATGCTCAGAGTCTGCTCGATCAGGGCGACCTGAACGGTGCGCTGGAAGCCGTCAAGGCATTCGAGGATACCTATGAGATTGAGGACAGCCGCCTGACCGAATTCACCAACCACGCAAAAACCGATTATGTTGAAATCGTGCTGAAAAAGGCTAACGAGCTCTTTGATCAGAAGAATTATGTCGCAGCGCTCAATATGGTGAAGAATGCGAAGGAGGTTACCTCCGATTCCAAGCTCGATGATCTTGAGAAGAAGATTCTGGAGGTCAAGCCGACTTACCTCTATGATATCCCGGTGACCAACAGCAGCTGCTTTGAGGTAGTTGACAGCGGCGATGCGCTGAAGGATACCGTCGGCAATACTTATCCGGTCGGCAACCTGTTTACGATCTTCTCCTCCAATGCAAACTGGAGCACCGATATCGGCAGCGCAGAGTATAATCTCGGCTACCGCTACGATACCCTCAGCGGCAAAATCGCCGTGAAGGAGGACAGCGACGAGGCAACCGGCGTGCTCAAGATCGTCGGCGACGATGTGACGCTCTATTCGCTCGAGCTCAAGCGCGCCCTGACCCCGACCGCTTTCAGCGTTGATGTTTCCTCTGTCAACTGGCTGAAGATTACCATTGAGAACCCGGAAAACGGCAAGATCATCGCGATTCTGTCCGACTGCCAGTTCGGCGAGGGCAGCTCGGAGACCGAGACCACGACGACTGCGGCGGAGGGCGATACCACCACCACCGCAGAGGAGACCACCACAACATCTGCCGGCTGATGATCCGGCAGCATATGCATCAATTTACGGAAGGGATGAGAATATATGAAGTTCCGGCAGTTTATTTCCGTTGCGGCAGCCGCGACGCTCGCCGTCGGCACCGTGTCCTGCGGCGACAGCAGCAGCTCTGTCAGCTCACGCGTCAAGCGTATCCTGAAATTCCTCGATAAAGGCGAATACGATGAGGCTTCTGCATATGTCGGTGAGCATTCGCTGAATGAAAAAGAGCGCGCCGAGCTTGGACCGGAGCTGCAAAAGCGGGTCGATGACGCGATCGCAGCCTATTCCGACGGCAGCGGCGATTATGATACCGCGCACGGGCTGATCTCCTGCGCACAGCGGATGGATCTGCCTGATCTGATTGTGCCGCTTGCAGAGGCTTCGACAAAGCTCGATAAGCTCTACGACTCCAACAGCGCGTTTGATTTGGGCAAGCAATATTACAATGACGGCAATTATACCTATGCACTGCAATACTTTGACCGTGTTGCGGAGGAAAGCGTCCATCATGAGGAAGCGGTGAAGCTCCGGGATGAGTGCGTCGGTTCCTTCCGCAGCGAAATGGAAAAGCAGATCAAGGGATATTCGCAGAGCGGCGATTACGAGGGCGCGCTGCGGTATCTCGAAAGCCAGCGGTATTCCTACTCTGAGTCTCCCTCTGTCACCGAAATCCTCGATGATCTGATTGCAGAAACCGGCGTCAACGGCGTGCTCGGTGAGGCGCAGAAGCTGCTCGATCAGGGCGACCTTTCCGGCGCACTGGATCGCGTTGAAAAATTTGAGGATGACCATAACATTACCGACGCCCGTCTCGATGATTTCAGCAAAAAGGCAAAGGATGAGTATCTGGAAACCGTGCTGAAAAAGGCGGAGGAGCTCTACAATCAGCAGAATTACCTCAGCGCTCTGAAGATGATCGACAATGCACAGGAGATTCTCACGGATTCCCGTCTGGATGCACTGGAGGAAAAGATCAATGCGGTGAAGCCGACCTATCTTTCCGAGGTCTATCTCACCAACAGCCGCGGTTACAAGCTGATAGATTCCGGTGATGAACTGCGGGATACCATCGGCAATACCTATCCGGTCGGCAATCTGTTCCTGACCGACGGCTATGATTGCTACGGCGAATACAATCTCGGCTACCGTTACAATCATCTCTCCGGAACAATCGCAGTCGAGAACAGCAGCAGCAACGGCAGCGCGGTGCTGCGGATCATCGGCGATGGTGTGACACTGTACTCCGTCAACCTGAAGCGTGCGATGACACCGACTGCATTTGATGTTGATGTTTCTTCGGTCAACTGGCTGAAGATTACAGTTTCCGATGCAAAAGACGGCTCGGCTAAGGCAATCCTTGCAGACTGCAAGTTCAATGACGGCAGCGCACAGCAGACAACGACCGTCACGACAACCGGCACGACCGGCGGCAATGCGGACACAGAAGAAACCACGACCACAACCGCATCCGCAGAAGAATGAATACTGCGGCGCAGCCCCCGCTGACCGCACAGCTCCGTGATGCACTGGCGCAATACGGCAAGGCGTCGGGCGACCGTTCGCTTGAGTTTTTCGCCATGCAGATCAAGGGCGGCAGTGAGGCGGCAGGCAGAGTTTACCGTAAATTTCAGCAGAACGGAAGCGCGGGCTTCTCCGGCTTCCGTTCTCCGCTGCATGAGCAGCTTTTCCGGCATTTTTCCGCAGCGGTGCCCCGTGTGCAGATGTGCGATTCGTCGGAACGGCAGGCGGGCGGCAGCACGGTCGAGCGCGCACTGATTCAGATTCCGATGAATGCAGACCGTGCGCAGGTGCGTGCGGCAGTCGCGGCGGCAGAGATGATTCCGCCTGCATACCGGCAGCGGATCCTGACACAGATTGACCGGATGCAGGAAACGCTCGGTGCGCCGTTTTCGCCGCTGTTTCAGATCGGCGCGGAGACCGGCAGCGACGGTGCGCTCTGCGGGATGAAGTATTATCTGACGCTCCGGACGGACTATACCGTCCGCCCGCGCCTGACGGATGCGCTGCTCGGCACACTCCGGACGCTGTATCCGGCGCCGGGTGCAGACGGTGCGTTTTATGCGATGCTGCCTGCAATTGAAGCACAGCAGTATTTCCCGACCTTCATCGGCATCAATGATGACGGCGGCAGGACAGAGTGCAAGCTGTATTTTCAGTCGGCACTCTTCGGCACAAAACTGCCGCAGAAATTTGCCGCACAGAATGCCGCAGCAGTGCGGACACTTTCACTGGATGTGCTGACGGATGATTTGCTGGATTTTGCCGCTGCGCATCAGCTTTGGGCAGAGGGCATCGCGGTATCATTTGATGAGCCGGATCGCATCCGGCTTTACTGGCGCGAGCTGTAAATAGATGTAAAACAATGGGACACCCGGCAGCTTCGCGTGTCCCGTATTGTGTTTTTTCGGATGAATGAGGCAACAGGGCAGAGCGGCGGTTCCGCTTTGCCGGAAAGGACAAACGATTATGAATCAGGCTGTCATTTTAGCCGGCGGACAGGGCAAGCGCATGAAGGCGCCGATTCCGAAGCCGATGTTCAAGGTATTGGGCGAGCCGATGCTCGAATGGGTGCTCGGCGCCTGCGAGGGTGCAGAGATTCCGCGCATCTGCGTCGTAACCGGATATGAAGCACAGCAGATCACCGATTATCTCGGCGACCGCTGCGAAACCGCCTATCAGGCAGAGCGGCTCGGAACGGGTCATGCCGTCATGCAGACCATTCCGTTTCTGAAACAGAATACCGACGGAAATACGCTGGTTTTGTGCGGCGATGCACCGTTTATCGACAGCGAGACGATCATGCAGTCGCTGAAGCGCCACCGCGCAGAGCACAATGCCGTGACGGTCATCACAGCACGCGTCGAAAACCCGTTCGGCTACGGCAGAATTCTCCGCACAGACAGCGGCATCGCCGGCATTGTCGAGGAGAAGGACGCGACCGACGAGCAGCGCCAGATCAAGGAGATCAATTCGGGCTGCTATTGGTTCCGGACAAAGGATCTGATCGGGCTGCTCGGCAAGATCACGAATGACAACAAGCAGCATGAGTATTACCTGACGGATACCGTTGCAATCGCGATTGACGAAAATATGCGAACCGGCGCTTACTGTTCGAGCAACCCGGATGTTGTGCTCGGCGCCAATGACCGCAAGGGGCTGCTGGCGCTGAATACCGCCGCGAGAATGGCAGTGCTGCGCCGTCATATGGACAACGGCGTCGGCTTTACCTGCACCGACGGCATCATCATTGAGCGCAGCGTGAAAATCGGCGCAGGTACGGAGATTCTGCCCGGTACGATTCTGCGCGGGAATACGGAAATCGGCGAGAACTGCGTGATCGGTCCGAACTGTCTGATTGAGAATACGGTCATCGGCGACGGGGTGAAGCTCAATACCGTGCAGGCATATGATTCGCGCATCGACGCGGGCGTAAAAATGGGTCCGTATGTTCACATCCGCCCGAACAGCCACATCTGCTCCGGCGCTGCAATCGGCGACTTTGTAGAGATTAAGAACAGTGAGATCGGCAGCGGCACGATGATCGCGCATCTTGCATATATCGGCGACAGCGATGTCGGCAGGGATGTCAACATCGGCTGCGGCTGTGTGACGGTCAATTTTGACGGCGTAAAGAAATCGCGCTGCGAGATCGGCGACCACGCATTTGTCGGCTGCAATACGAATCTGATTGCGCCGGTCAAGCTGGGCAAAGAGTGCTATACGGCGGCGGGCGCAACGGTTACGACGGATATTCCTGATTACGCCCTTGCGATTGACCGCGGCAAGCTGGAGATTAAGGAAGGCTATACGCTGCGGAAATTTGCAAAGCTGAAAAAATAAGACAGACAGGATATCCGGTCTGCCGATAATATGTTTTCGCGGCATTCTGTGCCGCCGCAGAGCGAAAACTGTATCTATAAAAACCCTGGAGTGAAAGTGCGGCGCTGATATTGAAGTTTTACGCCATAGTATTTCTGATGTCAGGTCAGAAGTGCTATGGCGTTTTTTCTATTGACGACACTTTGATGTTGTGATATATTCTTAACTGACATAAATCGTCATTTCGTTTTGCATTTTTATACATACTCGCTTTATCTTTTTTCCTACTGAAAGATTTTGCTGGGCGCGGGGCGCGAATGCGAGGGGAAAGACCACAGGGAGAGGGAAGATCGCTCTCTACGATCGCTCATTCTCCCCTCTCCCTAAGGTCTTTCCCCTCGCGCATGTTTCGCTTTGCGAAACTGCGCAGTTTGCTCTGCAAACATGCGCTCCCCTTTTCCTTATCCTCACCTCTCTAAGCTCCGCAAACCGTATGAAACGCGGAGCAAGAGGGATGGGGGATCAGGAAAGCGGGGGCTCGGGGGCGAAAACCTAAGGGG
>Ga0310691_10003345_pt1 | contig 19406 bp, 16 predicted proteins | sample 176DNAGHGlowgp2_FD_203887 | JGI IMG/M metagenome (GOLD analysis project Ga0310691, IMG submission 203887) | Sheep rumen microbial communities from Palmerston North, Manawatu-Wanganui, New Zealand - 1766 DNA GHGlow gp2 (v2) (version 2) | ecosystem: Host-associated > Mammals > Digestive system >...
AAACCTGCTGCTTCACAGCGAGCTTTTGCAGGAATCAGAGCTCACACCCGATCAGCGTGAGAATCTTACCGCCATCGAAAATGAAGCGGAAAAACTCAGGTTTTTGGTTGATGCGCTCGTTAAACTTTCCCGTCTGGAGAACGGGATCATGGTACTTGAACCCGCGCCTGACGATCTTTCAAGACTTGTCAAAGAGATCGGAAGTGCCATGCGGCCCAAGGCGGAAGGAAAAGGGCTTTATCTTCATGTCACCGAGGAAAGCGAAAAAGCTTCTTTTGACTATAAATGGACTCTTGAGGCTGTAAGCAATATAGTTGACAATGCCGTCAAGTATACCGATAAAGGCGGCATAGATATCTCTTTTAGATCAACGGAGATGTTTGCGTGCATAAGTGTAAAGGATACGGGAATAGGAATAGCCGAAAGTGACATACCTAAGATCTTCTCACGCTTCGGCCGGCTTCAGTCTTCCCGTGAAAAAGAAGGCGTCGGAATAGGCCTGTACCTCGCAAGAGAGATAATCACCCAGGAAGGCGGATATATAAAGGTTAATTCAAAGCCCGGCGAGGGTACGGAGTTTTTGATCTATTTAAAGAAATGATGTATTAAACACAAACGGCAGACACAATTCTTTCAAAACTGAAAGAATTCATCAAAGATCTGAAAGAATCCGGAAAGAATTAAGTGTAATAATCAGTGTGTGGAAGGGAAAACTTCCGCACACTTTTTCTTTTTGAAGAAAAAGTTCTGCATTTTCCCGACAAAGAAATCGTGTAAACAATATTTAAAAAATATAAGCGAGGTTTAGAAATGAGTATTCTCGAAGCAAAGAATCTTGAAAAGGTATACGGACAGGGCGAAAACGCAGTCCATGCTCTTGCAGGTGTAAATCTTGAAGTTAACAAAGGTGAGTTTTTGGCGATAGTCGGAACATCCGGCAGCGGTAAGTCAACTCTTCTTCATATGCTCGGAGGTCTGGACAGACCGACTTCCGGAGAAGTGATCGTTGACGGTCATCCGATCTCAAAGCTTAAAGATGACGAGCTTACGATATTCAGAAGAAGAAAGATCGGGTTTGTGTTCCAGGCCTTCAATCTCGTTCCGGTACTTAATGTATATGAAAACATCGTTCTTCCGCTCGAACTTGACGGCGAAAAAGTGGACAGGGAGTTCGTTGAAGAGATAATCGACACCCTGATGCTTGGATCCAAAAAAGAAGTATTACCCAATCAGCTTTCCGGAGGACAGCAGCAGCGCGTGGCCATAGCAAGAGCGCTCGCTTTCAGACCGGCGATAATACTTGCGGACGAGCCGACCGGTAACCTTGATTCCAAGACCGGACAGGATGTTTTAAGCCTTTTAAAGGTTTCAGCAGAAAAGTACGGACAGACGATTGTAATGATCACCCATAACGACGAGATCGCGCAGACGGCAGACCGCATCATCAGGATCGAAGACGGTCGTATCGTGGCTGAAAGAGAGGGAAGATAGGCACAATGAAAGTAAATAATAAAAAATGCGTTCGAAAGATCGCTGCAAGATGCCTTCTTTCAAACAAAAGAAGAAACATCATCACAATAGCCGCAATAGTTTTGACGGCGGTGCTTTTTACATCGATCTTCACTATTGCCCTGTCGATCACCTCTTCCTACGAAACAAGCATTTTCAGAGAGCTTGGCGGCAGCAATCACGGTACTTTCAAGGAACTTAGCGATGAACAGGTCGATATTCTGAAAGGTAACAAACATATAAAGGCATACGGGGAAAGGCGGATCGCCGGAGTTATATCCGAAGCTCCTTTTACAAAGCAATCAGCTGAGATAAGCTTCATGGATGACAACTGCGCCAAATGGAGTTTTGTCGAGCTTGAAGCGGGACACATGCCTGAAGCCGGAAACGAAGTCATCATGGACAAAGAAGCCTTAAGACTGCTCGGAAAAGAAGCCGTTCTCGGAGAAGAGATCACTCTTACCATAAGCAGTACGACCGATGAGTCGTTCAAGGTCACGGATACATTTGTTTTAACAGGCTACTGGGAATACGATCCTCTTTGCCCCGCTCATTTTATAAATGTTTCCAAAGAATATGTTGATGAGTTTAATAAGATACTTGTAAACGCAGGATACGATCCCATAAGGGTCGATCTGAACGTAATGTTTTCTTCTTCCCTTGATCTCGTCAAAAAGATGGAGAAGGTGGAGGCCGAATGCGGATTCTCGCCGGTTGACGAAAGCTCGGATAATTATGTGCGTTTCGGCGTGAATCCGGGATTTATTGAAGGAAATTTCTCGGACAGTCTTTCACTCGAAACAATATTACCGATACTTGCATTTGTACTGCTCATTGCGTTTACGGGATATCTGATCATATATAACGTGTTTCAGATCTCCGTTGCGACAGACATTCGTTTTTACGGACTTTTAAAGACCATAGGAACCACGAAAAAGCAGCTTAAAAGGATCATACGTCATCAGGCTCTGATCCTGTGCGCAGCCGGGATCCCGGTGGGACTGATCTTAGGATACGGGCTTGGTGCGTGGCTCTCCCCGGCGGTTTTAAAGACCAGCACTATTTCTTTGAACTCGTTTACCTTAAGCTCGTCACCCCTGATCTTTATCGGGGCTGCTCTTTTTGAGATCGTGACCGTTTTGATCTCGGTTTCAAAACCCGGCAGAATGGCCGGAAATGTGTCACCTGTCGAGGCGCTTAAGTTTACGGAAGGCACCGGGACCGGCACAAAAAAGAAAACTTCGAAAGGTAACAGGGTTACCCGGATGGCCTTTGCCAATACGGAAAGGAATAAGAAAAAAACGATCATCGTATTTGCGTCATTGGCTCTGTCGCTTGTGATCTTAAATGTTGTAAACATGTTTGTCGGCGGGCTTGACGTGGAGAAATGGATATCTTCAGGCGTATCGACGGACTTTATTGTCGGAAAAGTATCCTATTTTAAGGGTCAGGGCGTGCAGTTCGATCCGTTGACGGATAAAGACATACTTTCGGTAAAAGAAAATGTGAACGCATCGGCAGAAGGCATGGGCTACGATGTGATGGGTATACCGCTTACAAAGGCAGACGAGGAAACTTATCAAAATTATCTAATGTCGGTTGGCGGCGACATTGAATTTACCAACGATGCCGGCAAGGGATTTCACTATGTAAGCTGCGTAGCGGAAGGAATGGATGATTTTTTACTCGATAAACTCATTGTTTATGAAGGTGACATTGCTCCTTTAAAGACCGGCGAAAACTATGTTGCCATCATGACGCACAAAGATGAACACGGGAATCTGATGCTTGGTGAAAATGCCCCGAAGATAGGTGAAAAATACACTCTTTCGGTTGCAAAAAATGTTGAGATCTTAGATAAGCGGACGGGTCTGCCCAATGAAGAGATGTTCCCCGATCCCGAAAATACAATAGGGCAATATGTCGATCTTGAGGATCATGAGTTTATTGTATGCGCATATGTCGATGTGCCGATAGTTATCGGTCCCCGTCGCGGTTCTTTCAGCTACGATGCGGTATTTGGAGCGGATGCTCTAAGAAACGCAGTTGGGGAAGCCATGGTTCCGATGTTCTATGCTTTTGATACGGCCACTCCCGAAGACGAAGCGGCTGCGGAAGAATTTGTAAGCAAGTATGTGGCAGGATCTCATGAAATGCTTGAATATGAAAGCAAAGCCGTAAAGAGAGCTGAATTTGCAAACTTTAAAAATATGTTCACTTTGCTTGGCGGCGTACTTTGCCTGATCATCGGATTTGTGGGTGTGCTCAATTTTGTTAACACCGTCATGGCAGGGATCATTGCCAGAAAGAACGAGATCGCGGTCCTTCAGGCTATAGGAATGACCGGAAAACAGGTTAAAGAGATGCTGATCACGGAAGGAATGATATATACCGCAGGTTCCGGTATGCTGGCACTTTTACTGTCTGTTGTCTTTGTGCCTGCGATAAATACCCTTGCCGACAGTATATTCTGGTTTTACTCAAAACACTTTTCGGTTGCTCCGATAGTGATCGTGATGCCTGTCATGGTATTGCTGGGTATACTTATTCCGTTACTGTCATACAAAGGAATTTCCCGGGCAAGTATTGTGGAAAGAATAAGAGAGATAGGATAATTGTAAAGATAAAGGGAGGATGCCGTGGAACCTTGGGTTCCACGGCATTTTTATTATGAATGAAAAAGTAAAGCCTGTAGCATTATTACAGATTATGCGTTAACCTTGGGAAGTTTTGCGATGGATGCTGCGATATCCTCGTCTGTAGGGATATAGTCGGTCATCTCACCGTCGTTGTACTTCTGGTATGCAACAAGATCAAAGTAACCTGTTCCGGTAAGACCGAATACGATGGTCTTTTCTTCGCCGGTCTCTTTGCACTTAAGCGCTTCGTCGATGGCAACTCTGATGGCGTGTGAGCTTTCGGGAGCGGGAAGGATACCTTCCACTCTTGCAAACTGCTCGGCTGCTTCGAATACTGATGTCTGCTCAACGCTTGTAGCCTCCATGTAACCGTCATGGTAGAGCTGTGAAAGTGTGGTGCTCATGCCGTGGAAACGAAGTCCGCCTGCGTGGTTTGCCGAAGGAATGAAGCTGCTGCCGAGAGTGTACATCTTGGCAAGAGGACAGATCATACCGGTATCGCAGAAGTCGTATGCAAAGGTTCCGCGAGTGAAGCTCGGGCATGAAGCAGGTTCAACAGCGATGATCCTGTAATCTGCTTCTCCACGAAGTTTCTCGCCCATGAAAGGTGCGATAAGTCCGCCGAGGTTTGAACCGCCGCCTGCGCATCCGATGATGATATCGGGGTTAATGCCGTATTTATCAAGTGCTGCCTTGGTCTCAAGACCGATCACGGACTGATGAAGGAGTACCTGGTTAAGAACGCTTCCGAGTACATATCTGTATCCGGGATTCTTGGTAGCTACTTCGACCGCTTCGGAAATTGCACATCCGAGGCTTCCCGTGGTACCGGGATGTTCGGCAAGGATTCTTTTACCTACTTCGGTAGTCTCCGAAGGTGAAGGAACTACGCTTGCGCCGTAAGTTCTCATAACTTCGCGTCTGAAAGGCTTCTGTTCATAGGAAACCTTAACCATGTAAACCTTGCAGTCAAGGCCGAAGTACGAACAAGCCATTGAAAGTGCCGTACCCCACTGACCGGCTCCGGTCTCGGTGGTCACGCCCTTAAGGCCCTGCTTCTTGGCATAATAGGCCTGAGCGATCGCGGAGTTTAATTTGTGCGATCCGCTTGTATTATTACCCTCGAATTTGTAGTAGATCTTGGCGGGAGTCTTGAGTTTTTCTTCAAGGCAGTAAGCTCTTACGAGGGGTGAGGGACGATACATCTTGTAGAAGTTCCTGATCTCTTCGGGAATCTCGATGTAGGGTGTTGTCTCGTCAAGTTCCTGAGCTACGAGTTCTTCACAAAAGATAGGTGAAAGTTCCTCGGCGGTAAGGGGCTTACCTGTTCCGGGATTAAGCAAAGGTGCGGGTTTATTCTTCATATCCGCCCTTAAGTTATACCATGCCCTGGGCATCTCGCTTTCTTCAAGATAGATCTTGTAAGGGATTTTGTTGTCTGACATGTTGTTCTCCTTCTCGGAGCCGAGCTCCGTTTTCATTTTTACGGGACAAAAAAACCTGTCCCTACAGTAGTTACTGCTGGGACAGGTACTATTCTTACCTGCGGTGCCACCCGGCTTGGTGCTTTCACACCCTCTTAGCGCATACTGACATATGCCGGATTTTCATCACGAAGATCCATACTCCGTCTCCCATACTCGGCATTTGCCTTTCAGGTCGCCCTCTGAAGTCCATTCAACTCTGCGCTTATCGCTGCGATCTCACCACCCGCAACTCTCTTGGCATAAGGAAGCAGTGCCTACTTACTCTTCATCAACGGTTTAGAAAAAAATACCATACAGCTCATCAACGTGTCAACACATTTTTTGCAGATCAAAATAACTTTTTACACTTTTCCACATCGGCGCGGTTTTCAAACGGCTTTTTAAACCGGTGAATCGTGCCTGCACACCTGCGCAAGCCCTTCAAGTATCGAGCCGCACGCCCACGGCATGAGCGCAAACCACGTGGATGCGGGCGATCCGTCGGGGTATGTTTCGGTAAGAAGCCCCTCGCTGTGGCAGAATCTTTCCGACATCCAGCCTGTCTTTCCGTATCCGAATTCGCCGTCAGATGTATTGTGACACTGACAGCTCCAGAGTTTCGTATCTTCCATACGGCTCTTGATGTAATCATCTTCACGCTCTTCGAGGTAATACATCATCTCGCCGATTATTGACGAAGACATCGGATGGATGTGAGGATTTGTGACGGACGTGATACTGCCGCCCGAACTCGACCAGCCGACCGTCGAAAGCGGCGGTACTTTGATCGGTGAGTTATAGCAGAACTTAAACGTAAACTCATAATAAAGGGCATCCCTCATGTGATCGAGCAGGAATTCCTCGCCTGTAAGTTCATGCAGACATCTCACCGCCCTTATGTAGCTAAGGATTCCTTCGGAATCCATGTTTTTATCGATATCAAGCGGTCCGCCGTAGCACTGCTGGCGACTGACAAATGTGTCATAATACCACTTTTCGCTCTTAAACAGTGCCGAGACGTATCTCTCATCACCGGTTATCAGGCTGTAATATGACGTTGCCGCCATACACCATGCGCCGGAAAAAGAATCGTAATCAAGACCCGCGGGGCTCTTCTCGGAAATGATATAGGGATATTCGCCGTCGAAGTTTTTGCTCTTTTCGATCGCTTCGACAACTTTTCCGGCATATTTAAGCCAGTCGTCGTGAGTAAGACCTGCGTTCTTTTCCCACTCATATGCCTTGAGTATCAGGTATACGGCCTGTCCCACGAGATATGACGCGTGTCCGGGCGAGGGTTGTTTGTCGTACCACCAGCCACGGTTTCCCCATACGCCGTCCTGCTCGCATGTGAAGGGGATGTTGTTGCGGGGATTTAAGCTCGTTTCAACTATGTGGTCGATGCAGTCAAGCGCCTGCGTACGGATACGTTCATCGCCGAGGCAGTGTGCGGAAAGCAGCATCGGCACCGCTGCCGCAAGGCCGTTGGTCCATGAGATCGACGGAAGCGGTCTTAAATGCTCATCACCCCTGTCAAACACAAAGCCCGAATAGCAGTGTCTGTCGGAAAGCCAGGCCTCGCCTGCTATCGCCGACGAGATCTCTTTGATGGTCTCGATCGGAGTCTTAAGTTTCCTCGGCTGCTCATGGAATATGTCGTAAACCCGCTTAAGTGCGCTGTGGATGCCCGTCTCGTCGGCGGCCTTATAATCAAAGCACGACACGGTAAAAGAAACCGATCCGCCCGCCTTAAGCTTAAAACAGTTCTCGCGGGTAAAAGGCTTTTCAAAGTATTTATGCGAATCAAGAAAAAAGATCGGGGCGTTCTCGTAGCCGAGTGTGTACCAGACTTCGCGGTCCTTAAGGGAACAGCCGAAGCCCGCGTAAGCGTAAAAGTCGCCCGCTGCAGTGCTGCCCGCAACACCCGGTGTCCATTCGCATATGGATGCGTCCGCCGTAGCAACGACTTGCGCTGCATTGAGGCCTGCTTCGGCACCGGATATGGCTACATTTCGACCTGCTTCGACAATTGATGTTGCGACGGAATTTTGTACGAAGTACGGTGTTGCTGCGAAGCCGCATACGGATTCATCGCCGTACGCAAGCGCTACGGGGTGTGAAAGTCTGTCACTTCTTACCATCCACCACGGATATGCGGGGAAGTTCGCTTCAAGCCTTAATCTCGGCGAGCGGCTGTCGGTCACAAGCGGAGCATCGCCTCTGTTTGTGCCGTACATAAATCCGGGTAAAAAGAACTCCGGGCTGTCGCCCTTTACCGGCATGGCAATGCGTATAACACCTTCAAAGTCACGCTCCGCTGTTATCGTTACGGTTACGGTACGCCCAAGGCCGTCGCTTGATAAAGTAGTGACCTGTGCGCTGAGCCCGCAGGCCTCAAGGTCCTCATATCCGCACGGCCGGCCGCTCGCCGGGCTTTTGCTGCCCGGCTGCCCGGAAACCGGCTTTTCATTGCACGGCTGCCCGGTGGCTTCCTGCCCATATTCTCTTGCTTTAAATTTCAGTTCGTTCATAACCTTGCCCCCATTATTCAAATTGACTTCTGTAAAGCCTGTAGTATGCGCCTTCGCGTGCCATAAGATCGTTGTGACTGCCCTGCTCTATGACATCGCCGTGCTCCATCACTATGATGTTGTCGGCATTTCTGATGGTTGAAAGTCTGTGAGCTATGATAAAAGAAGTCTTTCCGGCCATCAGTATCTTCATGGCATCCTGAACTTTTCGCTCCGTGGCGGTATCAACGTTACTGGTCGCCTCGTCAAGTATCAGCATTCCCGTATCGTATAACATCGCACGGGCTATGGTTATAAGCTGTTTCTGGCCTTTACTGATGTTGCCGCCGTCCTCGCTGATGACTGTGTTGTAGCCGCTCGGAAGCTTCATGATGTAGTTGTGTATATGCGCCGCTTTGGCGGCTTCGGTTACTTCCTCGTGAGTGGCGTTTTCTTTGCCGTAGGCTATGTTATCAAAGATCGTGCCGTTAAATACCCACGTTTCCTGAAGTACCATCGAGTAGCTCTTCCTAAGACTGTCCATAGTATATTCACGGTTTTCAAGTCCGTCCACCATGATCTTGCCGCTGCCCGGATCGTAAAAGCGCATCAAAAGGTTTATCATCGTGGTTTTGCCCGCACCGGTATGACCGACTATTGCAACCGTCTCGCCGGGTTTCGCCTCCATGTTAAAGTCATGAAGTATCGTTTTGCCCGGAAGATATCCGAATTCAACGTTTTTGACTTCCACATGCCCTTTGGCGCTTACAAGTTCGGTTGCGCCCTCTATGTCCTTAATTTCCTCGGTCTCGTCAAGCAGCTGGAACACTCTTTCCGCCGCCGCGAGAGCACTGAATATCTCGTTTATTATATTTGATATCTCGTTGATGGGACCGCTGAACTTACGGCTGTACAGGATGAAACTCGAGATCTGTCCGAGGCCTACGATCCCTTTCATGTAAAGGAGCGCACCGCCGAGTCCGATCGCCGAAAGTCCGACGTTGCTGATCATTCCGATCGTAGGCCCCATTGTCATGCCAAGACCGTCGGCGTTTTTGTAGGCTTCCGCAGCGTTTTTGTTGATCTCGGCAAACCTGTCGCACACATAATCCTCGTGCGCATATGCCAGTATCGTCTTCTGTCCGGTGAACATCTCCTCGGCGAAACCGTTCATCTCACCGTAAGCACGGCTTCTTGCCCGGTAAAGCGGTCGCGTTCTTTTGCCCATATAACGTGTAAAAAGAATGGATACCGGAATGGTAAACACCATGCAAAGCACCAGTGGAAGCGAGATCATGCACATCATGACAAAGCTTCCGATGACGGTCACAAGGCTTGTTAAGATCTGTACGATATCAGAGGAAAGACTCGTACAAACGACATCGATGTCATAAGATACGCGGCTGATGATATCGCCCGCCAGATGTTTGTCAAAATACCCGACCGGCAGTTCCATCAGTTTGTTGAACACATCTCTTCTTAAGTTTCTGGCGACAAACCTGCCCACACGCATCATGCCGATATTTACCAGGAACGAAAGGATGTTGCTGCCGACATAAACAAGCAGCATAAGAAGACCGTAGTGAATAACGGTCTGCATGTCGACTTTTCCCTTGCCTGCCGCTGCCGCCGTGATGGCTTTACCCGCGAAATTCGGGCCTAAGAGGTTTCCCACATTGCTGGCAAAAGCAAATATCAGCAATATAAAGAATATCCATCCGTATTCCATCATGTATTTAAGCAGTCGTCTTAAAGTTTTTCCCGCGTTCTGGGGTTTTTGCTTTTCTCCTCCGCGGTCTCCCGGTCCCGGCATTCTGCCTCCTTGTACCCGGCAGCTTGGCTGCCGTACCTCAACTTTTCCCCGGCAGCTTGGCTGCCGAACATAGTTGCATTAACTTGTCTGCATTTCGAAGGTTTCGCGGTATGCGGCGCAGTTTTCCATAAGCTCGCTGTGCGTACCGATACCTATACATTTTCCGTTGTCCATCACCATGATCTTGTCCATGTTCATGACACTGCTGATTCGCTGCGCGATCATGATGAGCGTGCTGCCTTTGTGATTTTCCTTTATTGCGCGTCTCATATCCGAATCGGTCTTGTAGTCAAGGGCACTTGAACTGTCATCCAGCACCAGTATCTCGGGATCGCCCGCCAGTGCGCGCGCCACCAGAAGTCTCTGTCGCTGTCCTCCCGAGAGGTTCGCTCCCTTGATGTCAGCCTGATAGTCCAGTTTATCGTCAAGTCCTTCGATATATTCATAGGCCTGCGAATCCTTGACCGCATTCATAAGTGCGTCTTTGGAAAGGCCTCTTCCGAAATCTATGTTGTTGCGAAGCGAATCCTTGAATACCATGTCGTTCTGAAATACGACGCCGAATCTTTCCCGAAGTTCGTCTTTTTCAAAGGTCCTGACATCTCGCCCGCCTATAGTGATGCTGCCTTCATCGGCATCATAAAAGCGTAAAAGAAGGTTTATTACGGTAGTCTTGCCGCATCCCGTGGGGCCGATTATGCCGAGGCTTTGCCCCTTTTTAAGGCTGAAGCTTACATCTTCCAGGGCTTTTTCACGCTTGCCGCCCACAAAGTCCGCGCCGGTCTTGCTCTCGCGCCCATATGAAAAGCTTACGTTTTTAAACGTTATGAAATCGGCATCAACATCGCCGTCCGCAGGGGCTGTCGCCCATTCATCGCCGCGGGCTATGACCACATCGATCCTGTCGGCGCTCGCGCTTGCTTTTGACATACTCATAAATATACGGTTAAGGCCCATAACGCCCATGGTGATCATGTTAAAGTACGTAAGAAATGCCAGTATTATACCGGGCTGCATGCTGCCGTCGTTGACGCGCTTGGCACCGATGATCACGACAAGCGTAAGACCGATATTTAAGCACATCTGCATGAAAGGTCCCGGAATGGCCATGACGGTTCCGGCTTTTATGTCGGTAGAAGCCATCTCTTCGTTGGCCGCGGCAAACCTTTTCTTTTCATAATCCGACTTGCTTAAGGCTTTTACGACTCTGATACCGGTTATGTTTTCGCGCATTATGCGTACGACCGTATCGAGTTTCTGCTGAACGCCCGTATACATCGGGATACCTTTTGAAGATACTATGAACACTATCGTGATCAGGAAGGGAAGCATTATGACAAGGATCATGGCAAGATGCCGGTCCATGAAAAGAGTCATGACAACGCCGCCGAACAGCATCATGGGTGCTCTTACGCACAAAGACTGAAGCTGCTGGACAGCGGACTGAACGTTGTAACTGTCTGAGGTCATGCGGCTTATAAGACTCGGAAGGCCGACCTCGTCGAAACTGTCACCGGAAAGGTTTGAGGTCACCTTAAAAAGATCCTGCCTGACATCAAAACTTACATTGTGGGCATTAAAAATAGCCCGTTTGTTGGCCATAACGTTAAACTGCCGGCAGCAGATCGTGGCGACAAACATCATAAACCCCCACAAAAATACCTGCTTAAGGTCTTTTGCGGGAACCACGTAATCTATCATATATTCGAGAATATAGGGAAGTGTAAGCTCAGACATCGTACCGATGAGCTTGATAAAGATCGCCAGAAAAATGGCATATTTGTACTTCCTCATATATCTGAAGATCAGTTTCATTGAATACCCCTCGTTTACCGGCACCGGACTTTACTTAAGAACATCGTCTACATAGCGTTCAAGATAGGGATCGTGCCCTTTAACGATGCCGGAAGCGTTAAGTTCTTTTATCAACTGCGATGCTATCTCTTCGGATAACACGATAACTTCATCATCCTTATTAAGTATATCGGGATTGTACTTTTTATCAAGCCAGGGCAATGTACTTATCCCTGCTCTTGCCAGACTGTCGAGAAGGTCCGCGACCGCACCGTCGGTATCGAGTTCCCTGAGCGCACGGTAGGTCCACTTATAATACGGGGGATAAACGCGTTTTATCAAAAAGAACAGTTCCATCGCCGCCTCAAGTCCGCGGCTTTTGCATATCGAAGCGGCCACGAGGTCGCCCCGTGACATGCATCTAGCATAATTTACCTGAAGACACGCGGAAAACGTATGCATCGCTCCCGCGAGTCTTTCGCGCCGGATATTATCGGGATAATAGTTTAAGAGAAGTTTTCTGAAAGCGGAGAAGACACCGAGATCATCCTTAAATACTTCACCGTTTACCGCGGTCGCAAGGCAGGAATGATCGAGTAAATGCCATTTATCGTCCGTCATCACGCAGTTTTTGACATCGCAGTCGACGGCAAGTATATCGGAATAGAAATCATGTATCCGCATTACACCCCGTCTTTGCATAAGACGTTCGGAAAGGCCCGCATCGTGCCTGTTTACAAGTTCCGTATATGCGATCGACAGCAAGTTACCGATCTTATCGTAATCTTCATCGGTAAGCCACAGACATACGCCCGTACCGAAGTCATGATCTCTTGAAATGAGATCATCGTATCCGAAACAGTCCGAACCTTCGCCCGCTATCCCGACCGCAATACGGTCCTCAAACTGGGGAAAGCGCCCATGGATCATGGGCGCCACTTCATTTTCATAAAATGTTCTGCTGTTTGAAAACCTGTCTGTTTTGTTCATACAACGCTACTCTGTCTCATTCGGTTTGTTGCCCCGTCAAATGCGGAGACATCAGTTTTTCCATAACATTATAACACAAAAGAAATCTGAAAAAAGAAACCAAAAGCGTTATAATTGATTGGAAAAATTTTTCACAGGCGATGTCACCTTTTTGATCTTTAAATCATGTATAGTGTGTAAGGCCCTTCGCGAAGACCTTGTTGTAATCACTATCAGGAGGACAACAAATGAATTTACAGGACAGGAATGAGAGCCTGGAGCGAGTCATCGAAAACTATAGCAATTTGCTCTACAAGATCTGCTTTATGATCCTCAAAAACGAACAGGACACAAAGGATGTTTTGCAGGAGACTTTTTTGACGTACATGACCAAACGCCCGCACTTTCATTCCAACGAACACGAAAAAGCCTGGCTCATCAAGGTTTCACAGAATAAATGCAAAGAATTCCTGAGGTTCCATAAAAAACACGCCGGAATCCCTCTTGAAGAGGTGGAAGAAAGCATTGGGATCACACGCGGAATGAACTATGAAGATCAAGAAAAGCTCAGACTGATATGGAATTTAGACGTCAAATTAAAGAGTGTGGTGATCCTCTATTATGTGGAAGGCTATTCGATCAAAGAAACCGCCGCCATCCTTAACATATCAGAGGCAGCCGCCAAGAAACGCCTGCAAAGAGCACGTGAGATACTCACAAGACTCGGCAGGGAATATGATGGAGGTATCGTCTGTGAATAGAAATGATTTTGATAAAGATCTCTTTTCAAATATTGAGATCGGAGATGATTTAAAAAGAGAGTTATACAATAACTGCAAAGCCGGAAAAAGAGCCGGTGACTTCAGATTCAGATATGCGGGACTTTTATCCGCACTGATAAGTATCGCGATCTTCGGGACTACCGGAGCAGGTGCTTTTGCCTACTATTACAACAGCGTTCAGGCCCGTATGGAGGCAATGCCTCAGGAAGAGGTCCAAGAGTATGCCAATGATCTTGAAAATGACAGAAGTGTCACGATCAATGGCTCTTACAGCAGAAAGCTTACCGACGACGAGATATTAAGAGCCGCGGAACTTGAAAGAAAATACAACGCCGAAGGCGAATTCCCCGAAGAAAATGTAAAAAGAGTCGCTACTCTTGCGGAGTGGGACGGCAAATCCGTATGCTACGTCGAAGAGGACAACAAGCTTTACTTCCCCGATGAAATGAGTGATGAAGATCTGCTTTCCTATATCGACTATCAGACCAAGAAGGACTATGTGATGGAACAGGAGGCTGCAGCCGATGCTGTCGATGATGATGTCGCATCTCCTTATGTGGATGTTACCGATGTTTCGGAAGATCAACTTGTAAGCATAGGCCGTGCCGCCATCGACAAGCTCTTTGGCAAAGACGCCGCTGCAGGCTGGAACACAAGCGTTGAGACATTTAAACCCTCTGCTGTTGACCCTTCGGCCGGTTCTTCTCATGATATGTATTTTATCTACTGGGAACAGGAAGGCGGTTCGTCAAACAGCACCGATTATGTGGTCTGCCTTAACATGAACGATCTTTCCTTAAGAGGTGTTGCGGTCCGCGGTTATGAACATTTTGCAACACTTAAAAGCTATACCGAGAAGGACGCCAAAAATAAAGGCAAAGCTGATGCACCCAAGGTCTGTGAACTGATCGAGGAACTTTACGGATATTCAAAACCCGACAAGGTTAAGATGGAAGTGTTCTTTGATTACACCGATCCCGAAGACAACGATTACAGACAGATACGTTATAAGTTCTATTATGGCGAGAAGTATGTGGATGTTATGTGGGATCTTTCAACCGAAAAGATCGCATCCGCGGAATTCTTTGATATATCCGAAGATGTTGAGATTGAATAACGATAAGGCCCCCGGTTCTCGCCGGGGGCTTTCGCTTGGTTTAAATAAAGTTACAAACACCGTTCTTCCTATTTGATCAGTTCTTTGAGGTAAGCCATGTATTTGTAATACTCTTCGTCGGTGCTTAGGTGTTCAAGAATGACAGGCATGTCGGGATCTATGGAATCCATCGCTGAAATGTAGTATTTAAGCGGGAATTCTCCGCATCCCGGTGCGCATTCCTCAAGCCTTGTCGTATACGCGCCACTTAAGTGAACGTCCTTGATGTGGCAGCTTCTGATCTTGCTTCCCAGTATCTCAACACATTCGTCAACAAATTCCTCGGCCTTAAAATACCGCTCTATGGAACTTATCATGTTGATGACATCCATGTGAACGGCGAAACGGTCTCTTTCCACTTCATCGAGGAGTTTCGCATAATCCCTCGGGCTTGTGGGTATCATCCAGGGCATGGGTTCAAGTGTAAAGAACGTGTTCTTAACATTTGCTCTGTCTATGACTTCACGAACCATTTCAATAGTCTTTTTGCGGGCTTCGGGAGTGAAGTTTTCACGATATGCACCGTCCCATATAGGTCCAAAAGAACCCGCAACGTTAACGCAGCATCTTGCACCCACGTAATCTGCAAGCCTTAACTGTTCAACGCAGTAATCCATGTTCTTTTTGCGCTCATCGGGATCGGCGGCAAGCGCATTTCTCCAGACTCCGACTTCCGCGACCAAAAGGCCGGCTTTGTCAGCAGCTTCTTTGTATTCGATTATGGTTTTTTCGGGAGCGTCGCTCTGAACCGGAAATACAACTGCCCTGCAGCCGAGTTCTGTCTGTGTGCGGGCCCAGTTTTCGGCAGAATCATATGCAAGCGGTGAAGATGTTCCAAATCTCATATGTGTTCTCCTTATAATTAGTGCCAGTGCTTAAAATCTGTGTAAAACCGAGCTGTCGATCTTGGAAACGCTGTCGAATCCGGTCGAGCTCATGATGTATCTTAATTCGTTGCCGACGCCTGTTAAGAATTCGCGGACTCCTTCGCGGCCTTTGCTTTCAAGAGAAGGCAACATCGATCTTCCGACAGCCGCTGCGTCGGCTCCGAGAGCAAGTGCCTTGAAAACATCGCTTCCCGTTGCAATGCCGCAGTCAACGATTATCTTGACATTGCGGTCCCCAAGCGCTTCTTTGATGTCGGGAAGGACCATCATGGGCGGTATCGCATAGGGGATACGGCCGTGATGATGGCTTACGATTATTGCATCGGCACCGAGATCGGCACATTTAACAGCATCCTCGACACTCAAAACTCCCTTTACAACGAAAGGAAGGTCTGTAAGTTCAACGTAGGAATGCAGCATTTCCGCGGTCTGGAAGGTCATTTCTTCGCCGATCACGACATCGTAGCCTTCGTTACCGAAAATATGATCGATATCCATACCGACACCGAACGCACCCACAGATTCCGCAAACAGCATCTGATCCTTAACTTTTCCGTTGTCGGCATAGGGTTTTACGATCCTGACGGTCCTGGCACCGGTATCAACAAGCTTTTTGAACTGATCGTTTTCCATCATGCCGCAGAAATTAAGTATATTACAGTCCGCAGCCGCTTCGGAATACTCTTCGAGGCCGTTTTTCTCGCGGCCGTTGTAGTTGATAAGATGGGAAAAAGCAGGCGTCATGACCGGCATAGAAAACGTCTTTCCCCAGAAATCAACAGATGTATCGGCCACCACCGAATCGATGTATCGGGATTCTATCAGTATCGAATCCATATACTTTTGTGTTATGACATTAGCGTCAGAAAGTCTTTCGTAACCCATATTACCCTCCATAGTTATTTATTTTGCCCTTTATAACATAGTTTTCTTAATATACTTTTTCTATCTCGCCTTCTATCCCATAGCGCTCCTTGAATGCTGCAAGGTCTGCGGCGTCACGGATAAGCATGATCTCTTCAAAGGCGCCGGTATGGATATCTTTAAAACCGGCAACCTGTTCCCCTGTGCAGATACTTGCGCGGATCATGGGCTTTTTGTTTTCGCGGTCGTATGAATTCTCGGTTTTCTGCGGCTTTTTCTTTTTAAAAAACATATATTCTCCGTCCTGGCCGTTTACGCTGTTATCCGGGAAAAGCTTTTAGTCTGCGATGTTGCACATCAAAACATCTATTCCGATATCGTATTCATCGAAAGCATTTCCAAACATCTCGCCGCGGGTAGGTGTTATCTCGCCGCGTTCGATCTTTTCGGCCCCGGCGATGAGTTTGGGGACGATATCCATGGTAAGCGGATAAGTGCCATGTGCCGGATAGATCGCGGTAATGTTTTCATTGAGCCCCATCAGATGTTTAAGACTCAGGATGTAAGCGGAAAGGTCGCGCATGGGACCGAACATAAAGATCCTTCCGTCCTGCTGGATGGGATCTCCGCTAAAGAACATACCGCTTTTTATATCGAGCAGCCCTGTGCTGCCCGGCGTATGTCCCGGCAAAGCAATGGCTTTGAGCTGTCTGTTGCCAAGGTCGATGACATCACCGTCAAATACGGGTACCATCTTTTGCGAGGGGTGCGAAAAACCGTAATTTACGAACTCCGCAGGGTTCATCATAACCTCATCAAACTCGTGATTACTTCCGGTATGGTCGCGGTCGGCGTGCGTGTTAAAAAGTTTCACGGGCATATCGGTCACCTCGGCCGCAAGCTCACGCGCGTTTTTTATCTGCATCCCGCTGTCGATCATCAACGCTTCCCGATCCCCGGTCAGCAGGAAAAACCGCACGTGTCCGTCGTCGCAGACAAATGTCGTTTCATCGATCTTTACAAAAGCCATTTTGTACTCCTTTCACGGCAGGCGTGCGATGAGCGGCGCCCCATCTTTCTTAAGCTGCTTTCGGTCCGCAATGCATGTGGGCTGATAGCGTGAAACCAGCGCCCAGAAGCGCTTCGAGTGGTTCAGTTCCAAAAGGTGGCAAAGTTCATGCACCACCACATATCTTTGTACATTTTCGGGCAAAAGAACGAGCAGACAATTAAAGTTAAGATTTCCCTTGGAGGAACAGCTTCCCCAGCGTGTCCGCTGCGCGCGGATCGCAATCCTCCCGGGATCTACGCCCATCTCACCCGCAATCTCTTCCACCATCGGCAGAATGATCTTCCGGGCCCTGAGAGCCAATGCATGAAGTTCATCTTTAGTAAAAGGGTCAGCCTGCGCCATCGCCCGGCGTTCGAGCATTTTCTTTTGCGCATGCTCAATCCAATCCTGCTTTAACAGCAGAAACTCCTCGGCACGGCGCCTTGAGCAGTAAAGCGGTGCCCTTAAAACGACAGTACCGTCAGACTCGACCGTTATCCCGATAGTTTTGCGCTTTGATCGTATAAATACATATTCCACGCAGGATCACTCCTTTGCCCTAATCCTCGCCCACAAGGTGGACGGTTTGGTAATCGTGGCCCACGGCGGGAAGGAATTTTTTCTTCCTTTAAATCTGATTTCCGGGCATCCCGTCGATATAGTCCAAAACTTCAAGCTGGGAATATGCCTGTTTAAAATCGGGAAGTACTGGGCAGGGAATGTGTGGCTCGTAGCCAAGGTCGTGGAACCACATTGCCTGGAGCGTGTTCATGCCAAGAGACCGAGCCGCGGTGAGCTCGTGTGAACCGCCATCTCCCACATACAGGCACTCATCGGGCGATACGCCAAATTCCTGCATTATTGAGATATACATCTTTGGATCCGGCTTTTTAAGCCCCGTTTCAAACGATATCCGCACAGCATCAAAGTATGGAAAAAGAACGCTGTTTCTTATAAAATCCCGCTCATCGGAAAAAGTATTCGTAATAAGACCGACCTTGATATCGCGTTCTTTTAACCTGCGCAAGAGTTCAACCGACTCTGCGGGAACGGCATCGAAGGTGTCTTTAAGGGAAACGATACGATTTGATCTGATCCTGTCAACCAGTTCGGGCGAATAAATACCGAGTTCCTTAAACGTCTTTTCAAGTGCTTCGGGGATAGTCAGTTTTCCGACAGTCCTGTCATCTTCGTGTTCATGCCAGATCCTTCGAAATTCAGCAGGATCGACACCCACATCCGCCGCGATATGTTCGCTGAAATACGTCTTTCCGACAAAGAGCGAGACCAGAGTCTCAAACATGTCAAAGATAACTGCCTTGATCATCATTCACATCCTGTCCATCCCGCGTCCTTCGCTCAAACGCTTTTTGAAGGTTTCGGGATCGTTCATAAGCTCTGCCATGGCCGCGAAACTGTCAAGCACCATCTCGGTCTTGTTGCACAGCGCGGTATTTTTGCCGGTATCACTTTTAAGATTTGAGTAGCTCATCATATACACAAACATATCAAGCACACTGTAGCCTTCGACTTTCAGTGTGCCCTTGATAGTGCCTGTTTTGACGAAATACTTAAATTCGTTGTAAAGATCTTCACGAGCCAAAAGTTCCTGCCACAGTTTGTCCGCAAAGTCTGCGGGCTTTCCCACATCTTCGGAAAGTGTGCACAGGGCATCGTACATCATCAGTTTGTCGCTGTGAACAATTATGTCAGTCATAATGTTGCCTCATTCAAGCGTATAAGTCATCATCTCGTACTTAAGGATGCTGCCTTCGGCTATCTCAGGGGGCAGCAATGCTCTCGCCACGAGTTTAAGTTCATCCGATTCAATATCGGTTCTTCGAAGATTTGCGTAATCTCCGTCTATACTCACTACTTCATAGTACCATGTTTCCATATCATACCTCACCTTTTGATAGCGTAAATCAAATGTAGGAATTAATAAACAGAGTTGCCCAAGATCCGG
>Ga0310691_10003349_pt1 | contig 19387 bp, 38 predicted proteins | sample 176DNAGHGlowgp2_FD_203887 | JGI IMG/M metagenome (GOLD analysis project Ga0310691, IMG submission 203887) | Sheep rumen microbial communities from Palmerston North, Manawatu-Wanganui, New Zealand - 1766 DNA GHGlow gp2 (v2) (version 2) | ecosystem: Host-associated > Mammals > Digestive system >...
GTTTTTAACAACAATAAAAAATCTGTATATAATGGAGATACTTTATCCTATAGAGGATTTTTCAATACAAATTGTGTCATTGCTGATACTAGCAAATTCAAATCAACATTAGAAACTATTTTAAATAAACAGTTTGAAGAATTCAATATAGTACCAACAGTAGCTAACAATTCAGATGTTACAGCAATTGATGTAGAATTAGAAAAATTAAATGAAGAAGTAGTGAACTTGAATAAAAAACTTCTTGATGTCCAAAGAAAAAGAATAAAAATTATAACACAAAAACTAAAGGTAAATTATGACTTTGTCTGATCCAGATTTGAAGAATCTAGAATCTTGAAGATCATTTTTCTAAAATTGGGAATGGTTTTTCGTGTAGAAGAATGAATGTAGCTGGCTATTTTGCGATTGATTACAAATACAATACAATTTTTAGGTATCATTATGATAGACATGGATTTTATCTGGATGGGTATCTATATAATTGCCATACTTTTAATCTTGAATACATTAAAAAAGAAATAATGAAAATAGCCAGCAAAATAGACTATGAAGAAAAAATGATAAAACTTGACAGTCAAATCAAGAAGATTGACCAGGATTTTTAAATTGTAAATAAAAATTTACATAAAATGGGCCTAAAATGATTGACAAAGGTCAGTCATTTTTGTATATTTTGGTAAATAAAAGAGGTATCACTATGAACATTATCCAAACTCTCGCCAAAACCCACAAATGGAATCTCCCTACTATTTGCCCTGTATGTGGTGGTGAATTGACTTTGTCTGACAACCATTGCCAACTTAAATGTTCCAACGATTTCTGTAAATCCAAAACTAGCGGCCGTATCAATAAATGGACTAATACCCTTGACATCAAGGAATTTGGTCTGAATACCATTGAAACTCTGATTGACAATGGTGTAATTGATTCTATCTCTTCCCTCTACAAAATGGATTTGAATAAGATCGCTTCCATTGAAGGTATGGGTATGCGTTCGGCAGAAAAAATGAAGAAGGAATTGGATGCCCATAAAGAAATGACATTGGCGAAGTTCATTGCTGGTTACAACATTGAAGGTGTTGGTGAGAAGGTCATTGAGAATATTATCAGTACCTATGGTTTCAAGACATTGGAAGATCTAATCAATGCCAAATCGTTTGTGTGTGATGGTGTTGGAGATGTCATTAGCAACAAGTTGGTTGCTGGCTTGAAGGCACTCAAAAACGATATGAAGAAGACCATTGAATTTGTAACCATCAAGAATGTGGCAAAGAAAAAGACTGTTGGTGGTTCACTCAATGGCAAATCTTTCTGCTTTACTGGTACTGCATCCCGTCCTCGTAAGGAACTGTGGGAACTGGTTGAAAAGAATGGTGGTATCGTTCACGAATCAATGAAGAAAGATACTCAGTTCCTTGTTATCGCAGATCCAAATTCCACTTCTAGCAAGGCACAGAAGGCCCGTAAGCAGGGAACGAATTTGCTTTCCGAAGATGATTTTGTAAAAATGTGTGGAAAGTAATTTTTCAAAAAGGAGAATCAAACTATGTTGTTTAGCAAGAAGAATAAGTTCATTATGCCCCAATACATTCAAGACAAAATGGGGCAGATCGTTGGTGTGCGAATGGGCAACAAGAATTACCGAATCGCAGTCTATGACTTGATGATGAACACTCCTGGTGAAAAGTCTATCTATCTCTATGACACTATGGGTAAGAAGATTGCTTGGGATATAAAGTCATTCAATGAATTGGACGATATGTTGAAGACATCTTTTCAAGCATAATAAATATAGACTATGAAAGAATTGAGTTGTGGATTTATTGTAGTCAATGCGAAGGATAGTAGACAGGTTCTTGCTTGTTTACCTTATGGTAGAAGTCAAAATAGACCAGGAAACTATGACATTCCTAAAGGACATCGTGAAGATGGTGAATCAACATTGGATGCTGCTTTGAGGGAATTGCGTGAAGAAACTGGACTTGTGCTGGATAATGAAAAAATCTATGATTGTGGTTTGTTCAAGTATCTACCACAAAAGGACTTGTATGTGTATCTAGTGTTCGTTGATTTGGACATCCACACACTCTATTGTGATAGCAAATTTGAGAATACACAAGGAAAACTTGTAAATGAGATTATTGGTTACAAGTGGACAGATGATGTTAGTTTGTTCTATAAGTCATTGCAACCAATCATTGAAACATGTCTAGAACATTTTCACAATGGGTATTATGATTTGGAATGAGTTCTATATAGCAATTGCTGATTTTGCAGAAGATAATGGATTTAATGTAGTGTATTATAATCCTGGTTCAGATCCAGATCAGGTTTATCTTAATATAGCCATTGGTGAAGATCGTTCTTTATTGAGGTTTTTCTTTGATAACTATAAAAGTTTTTCATACATGAAACAGTTTAGATATGTTAGATTGTACAAACATCAAGGAAAATACGATTATACAGAAGATGAACTTGAATACTGGAAGAAATGGCTATTGGATAAAAGAGAAGAATTTAAGAAATATCAGTTAGAAGAAAAAATGAAAAGATTAAACAAAGATTTTGGAAGGACTAGAAAACATGAAAAAAGCAATTAAGATAGTACTTAGTTTGGTTGGTGTTACAGCCATTCTTTTTCTCGTTAAAAGAGAAAAGAGAATTATCAAAGATCTAAGGAAAGACTTATATGATCTTCACTAAAGCAGAAAATCTACATTTGGAAAAAAATATAGAGATTGACTATGAATTGGTTGAGCGGTTATTTAACCAGTTCTATCCAGATTTTGATTTCGTAACAGAATTAGAAATTACAGGATATTATGAAAACCATATAACTTTATATGGTAAATACATCAATATAAAAGAACCATTCAATACAGAATTTAAAAATCTAATTAAAGAATCATGGAAACAATGGAATGTTGTTGATTTTTGCTGTATAGAATTTGAAAGAAATACATATACAAATTGGGCACCATATGAATATAATGGCATTTTCAATTTAAAGATCAATGTAGATGAATTTGTAGATATGGTTAGTAAGCACACAAATAATGGATTCATCAATTTGTATAAGGAATATATAAAAGATCTTAACTATGATGAAATAGTAAAGAACATAAACAATTCTATCAAACTTATAAAAATTTCTAGACAGTTATGCGATGATAAGCAAATAAAAGAATTACATTCTATATCTGGTAAATTGATTGAAGAAAAGAATTCAATTAAAGATAAAATTTTGAATCACAATACAAAAGTTGAAAAGACAGTAAAAAAATTGTTAAACATGTATAATGATTTTGAATAAGGAGTTTTTATGATTTACTACTATGCTGGTTCGTTTGACCCAATTACATTTGCCCATATTGACTTTTTTAAGACATTGTCAGATCGTCTGCATGCTGAAGACAAATTGTGGATTGGTGTAATGAATGAAGCAGAAAAAGAATATATGGCACCGCTTGAAAATAGAGTTGATATGATAAATGATGCTATGATTACTAAGGTCAAATGCGAATCTGACGAATTCATGTGTTTTGAGCAATCTACCAATGCTTACAAGTTCCTGCAAGATTCTGGCTATAAGGAGACAGAAATCACTGTATGTGTTGGTGATGACGAATGGGGTAAGATCTGCTCAGGAAAGTGGGTTAACTGGGACTTACTGCTAAAGCATTACGAATTCCTGGTGGTAGATAGGAATTATACCAATGAAAATAGACCTATGCCAAAAGGAATCACCCCAAAAGTCAACTTCATATCTGGTGTAGAAAATGTAGCAATTAGTTCTACACAAATCAGAGACATTCTAAGCAGAAATCCTGATTGCCATTATGATGACTTGAAAGGACTAATCTCTCACCAGACATTCCGTTACATCAAGAACAATGAACTGTATTGGCAAAATGGTAATGATTATGCAGATCAAGAAAAGAAGTTCTTGGCTGATTATGAGAAAAAGAAGAAAGAAAACAATTGGTCTGAACCTTCTGTAACAACAGATGTGCTGGCTTACAATGGTGACGAAATTCTCTTGATACGTAGAAAGAATTTTCCATACCGAAACTATTGGTGCCTTGTTGGGGGATTCATGGAAAAGTCAGATGCAGATTTGAATTATGGTGCAGCTAGAGAATTCAAGGAAGAAACTACTCTTGAGATTGAACCTTCCAAGTTCCACCAGATTAAAGCATATGGTCATGATTTTGATCCGAGAATGAAGATCGTGGATGTTGCATTTTCTGTACGAGTACCAAAGAACATGATGAAGAAAGCAATAGGTAGCGATGATGCAGCAGAAGCACGATGGTTCAACATAAACGATTTGCCAAATCTTGGATTCCACCATAAACAGATAATTGAGGACTGGAAAAATGGAAACGAATAATGGTGTAGAAATCTTTAACAAGATCACAAAAGAATTCAATCTGAAAGCAACCATCAAACCAGATTGCTTGGTTGGTAAGTATCCTGGATTCAATGGTGCTTTGATTTGGCATTACATCAATACTAACTATGTTGAAATTGCTACAGATGTTGCAAGGACACAAAATGAGTTAGTGGAGAATGATTATTTTTGGGGTGCAGACAACATTTACGATTATGAAGAAGCCAAAAATAGAACACAACAGTTAATTTTAAAGATTAAAGAATTACAAAATGATACCAGAATAAAACGAATAGACAAGGATTTTGAAAAGTAAACAAAATTTTACTTTATAAAGTATTGTTTTTATAATACAATAATCTATATTCTGCACATCAACAAAAGGAAAAAACTATGAAAGGAGATGTTTAATGTTTAAGAAACTATTAGAATTCATTTTTACACCAGTTGTGTGGATTATGACAATGTTTTCTAAGGAACATCTAGACAAATCACTACACAAGGAAATCCTTAGAGCAAATGGATATAAGTACGATATGCCACGATTCCACAGGGATTAAACTATGACTTCAAAAAATTATAAGTTCGGAAAGACAGACATGATGATTCTAGGTGGAATCTTGGTGGTTCTAATTGGTATTTGTATGGCTATTTAACTAAGGAGATTAAAATATTGACTACACTTTCTTTAATACTTTTTCTCGCACCGATTTGCGAAAAACTTACTGTTGTTTGTATTATCATGGCAGCACTATTTGCTGTTATTGCTTTATGCTATATTGTCTATATGTGTGGCGGTTTTTCATATAGTGGCGAGCCAAAAGGCACCAGCAAGAAATGGCCTGTGCTATGTTTTATTATTGTGTTCATTTGTGCTATTACGGCTGGACTATTGCCAGATAGAAAGACAGTCTATATGGTAGCTGGTGTAGAAACGATTAATAAATTCTCACAGACAGAAGTAGCCAAGGAAATTGGTGATAGTGGAATGTCAATCGTGAGGGACATAACTAAAATTATTCATTCATACACTATGGATGCAGTCAAAGAAACAAAGAAAAAGCATAATAATGATGAAGATTAATTTTTGGACTAAATCTAAACGAATCAAGTTATATAGGCAACTATTTAAAAAGTTTGCTGAAAAATATAGTTTAGATTATATTCAAGGTGATGATTACAAATGCTCTTGCGATAGATTATTTGAGAAAAATGGTGACTTCTGTATGTCTATAAATTTGTCAGATGGTGATTTGATATTTCCTAGATGGATGATTGTTACTTCTATGCTTGGCAAACCAGTAAGACCATCTTTGTATTACACAACATCAACTACAAAAATTACTGATGAAGAAAAAATTGAACAATTTTTAATCAAATCAAGATTAGAAAAGAAAAATCTACAGATTGGCCTTAAGAAACTTAAATTAGAAAAGGATTTTAACTAAGGAGATTAAAATGAACATTAACGAATACATCCAGTTTCTAAGCGAAAACAAGACAGAAAGAGAATGTGTGGAATATGCCGAAAAGGAACTTCGTAATCACGGATTCAAACTGCGTAATGAGATTACCAATTGGTGTCCTGGCGTAAAGGTCTATTACAAAAACAAGGAAAAGAACATTGCTGCTTTTGTGGTTGGTAATTCAAATGAAGGAATGAATTTACTCGGAGCACACATTGATTCACCTAGACTGGATGTCAAAACACAACCACTCTATGAAGATACTGGATTGGGATATTTTGACCTTCAATACTATGGCGGAATCAAGAAGTATCAGTGGACTACTAGACCGCTTGCTATTCACGGCATTGTGTGTAAGACAGATGGTTCAAAGGTTTTCGTGAAACTTGGTGATGCTGGTAGTGGTTACACATTCTGTATCACAGACCTTCTGCCACATTTGGATAGAACTCAAGCAGACAGAAAAGCATCTGAAACCATCAAAGGTGAAAAGTTGGATTTGCTTTTGGGGTCTATCAAACTGGAAACTGAAACCAAGCCAGATGCAGACGAAAAGGATTTGGTCAAGAAGAACATCTTGAAGATCTTGAATGACCAATATGGAATTGAAGAAGAAGATTTTCTATCTGCTGAATTGGAAGTTGTGCCAGCTGACAATGCCACATTCGTTGGACTAGACAAGTCAATGGTTGGTGGCTATGGACAGGACGATAGAGTCTGTGCTTGGACTTCATTGATGGCACTAATTGATGTAGCAGATAGTGGTGATGTTCCAGCAAGAACTTGTGGTTGTGTATTGGTGGATAAGGAAGAAGTAGGTTCAATCTGTGCTACTGGTAGTGAATCAAGGTGGCTAGAAGATATAATGTACAATGTATCTGGTTGCCAAGACCAATACGGATTTGGTAACTATCTATCCAATACGAATATGTTGAGTTCAGATGTTAGTGCTGCTTATGACCCGCTCTATGGTGATGTAGCCAATAAGGAACAGACCTGTAAACTTGGTGGTGGATTTATGCTATCAAAGTACAATGGTGGCCGTGGAAAGTCGGGTGGAGCAGATGCAAATCCTGAATTCATTGCTGGTGTTCGTAATGTACTAAATGAATCTGATGTAAAGTATCAGTTTGATACAATGGGTAAGGTAGATGTTGGTGGTGGTGGAACTATTGCTTCTATCGTGTGTAGATTGAACATCAATGTGATGGATGCCGGTGTTCCTGTATTGAATATGCACTCACCATTTGAAATTACCCATAAGGACGATATTGAAAATGCTTATAAGGGCTATATGGCATTTTTGAAATCAAATTTTGAAGTATAAATAAATACAAAATAAAAAGAAAAAACCATTTATTTTCTATATTTTATATTTTATATTTTATAAATACACTAAAATGTTAAACAATCAATTGAGGTGAAAATATGCAAGATGATTATCAAGTAATAGACGGTGGCGACATCCTTTCCAATGCAATTAGGGCTATCAAGCAGTATATCCCACGCAAGTTGGATGAGGTATCTAAGCACACTCCAACTGGAGACAAGAGCACTCCACAGTTCCAGTTGAACGCTGCCTACAACGAGGGATACAAGAAGGCTCTCGCTGACCTTGAGACCTTTATCAAGGCTATGGGTGTGTAAAAACATTTTGTTTGGCTCGGCCCACAGTCAAACAGGGCATAATACACGAACGTGGTTATGTTCAATTTTCTTTGTGGGTATTGAGGTACTGAATAGACCTCAGAGGTAAATAATATGATGAACGTATCATTGTTTGGTGGTAATGGATTTGACGAATTGGATGAACTAGCGAAAGCAGCTTCTTCCGCATTTGGTAAATCTTTCCCCAGTATTCCAAAACTAACTGATAGAGTTGATTTCCCGCTTGATGAATACACAGAAAAAGACGGAACCTTCGTGGTTGAAGTCGCTGTGGTTGGTATGAGCGGTGATGATGTCAAAGTTACTGTAAAGACTGAGAATGGTCAGAATACATTGTCTATCAAGGCTGTTCCTTCCGAAATCGCTAAGGAAGAAAAGGATGCCATTGATGCACGACAATATACATTCAAGAAGATCAAACGCAGCACGAAACTTGATTACAGTAGAACCTTGCCTTCCAATCTGGATGTGAAGAACACCACAAAGAAGGTTGAAAATGGACTATTGACTATCCGAATTCCTGTCAAGGAAGAAGAAAAACCAATGGAAATAGAAATCAAGTAGTACAGTAACAATGTGAGTGTGGAAGGGAAACCTTGATTGTGTTTCCCTTTCCTTTTATAAAAGGATTTAAAATGGCAAAACAAATTAAGTATGATACAAATGCAAGAGAAAAACTCTTGAATGGTGTAAACCAGTTGGCAAATGCTGTTAAGGCAACTCTTGGTCCTGCTGGCAAGAATGTAATGATTGACAAGGGTAGTGGTGCACCGACAGTTACGAAGGACGGCGTAACTGTCGCAAAATCCATTGACTTAGAAGATCCCTTTGAGAATCTCGGCGCACAAATGGCAAAAGAAGTCGCTAGTAAGACCAATGATCTGGCGGGGGACGGAACTACAACGTCAACAGTTCTAGCACAAGCCATTGCAAGAGAAGGTCTGAAGAATGTGGCTGCTGGTGCTAACCCAATGGAATTGAAGTTGGGTATTGACAAGGCAGTTAAGGACATTACCACCAATCTAGACAAGATAGCAAAGAAGATTGAAGGTAAGAAATCCATTACACAGATCGCAACAATCTCAGCAAACAACGATAGTGAAATTGGTAACTTGATTGCTGATGCTATGGAGAAGGTTGGTGAAGATGGAGTAATCACAATTGAGGATTCAAAAACGGCTGATACTACACTTGATGCTGTTGTTGGTATGCAGTTTGACCGTGGTTACTGTTCTCCTTACTTCGTAACCAATGGCGAGAATATGACTTGTGTACTAGAAGATCCATTCATTCTTCTCTATGACAAGAAGATCAGTGCCATGGCAGACATTCTACCTCATTTGGAATTTGCTGCTAATCATAGTAAACCACTTTTGATTGTTGCTGAAGACATTGATGGTGAAGCTCTATCTGCACTAATTATTAACAAGATGCGAGGAGCAATCAAGGTAGCTGCAGTCAAAGCTCCTGGTTATGGCGATTCTAGGAATGAAAATCTTTCTGACATTGCTGTGATGACTGGTGGTACACTAATTGAAGAAGTAACTGGTGTAAAACTATCTGATGTTGACCCAGCCACATGTCTGGGTACAGCAAAGAATGTCACTATTACTTCCAATACCACTACCATTGTGGAAGGTGCTGGCAAGAAAGAAGACATTGATGCTAGAATCGTTTCACTAAAGAATTCTTTGAAACCAGAACTAGGTAACTACGAAAAACAGAAGATCCAGTCAAGAATTGCTAAGTTGATTGGTGGTGTTGCAGTAATCCGTGTTGGTGCTGCAACAGAAGTAGAAATGAAGGAAAAGAAGGATAGAGTAGATGATGCTCTACATGCTACACGTGCTGCAGTTGCTGAAGGTATCGTGGCTGGTGGTGGTGTGGCATTGCTTCGTGCTGCTAAGGGTCTTTCTCTTGATTCTACCAATGACGAAAAGACTGGTTACAACATTGTCCTTAAAGCTGTTGAAGAACCATTGCGACAGATTGTCACGAATGCTGGCCTAGAAGCTAGTGTAATCGTGAACAAAGTCAAGGAACTTGATGGTAACAATGGATTCAATGCTAGAACTGGTGAATACCAAGATCTAGTCGCTAATGGAGTTGTTGACCCTGTTCTCGTTACAAAGATCGCATTGAAGAATGCAGCATCCATTGCTGGCTTGATTCTTACAACTGAGTGTGTCATTACTGACATCCAAGAAAAGAAAGAATCTACAATTCCAGCAATGTCTATGCCAATGATGTAGAAGATCTAAAATAGAAAAATTCAAACTAAACAGTGGTTGTTAAAATCACTGTTTTTTGTTATATTGTGGATATGATTGAAGAAGAAATGATAACTGTTAAGAATTACATTAAAGAACATTTTCCATATATTAATATGTCGTTGGATGAAGTTGAAGGTGGTGGTTCTATATTTTGGCGTAATCCAATATCAAAATATGAAGATGGATATTGTATTTTAAAAATAAGAAAAACGAATATATGGAAAGAATATGTACTTGATTTGTCTACAGATTTTGTATTTGATGAATATGGTTTGATTATTGGTATAAAAGAAGGTACTTGGGCAGATACACCATCATTTTGTAATTTTAATAATGATTTTCCAAAAATCAAGGAAATAGTCAACCATCTCAATAAAAAATACAAAGAATTCCTTACTAACATGAAATTGTTGGAAATTGAAAAGGATTTTTAAAATGAAATTATGTGATAATAAAATTCTTAAAGAAATTGAGAACTATGCAACTTCTCATTTTCCAGAATTAAAATTAGATGTGTGTAAATGGGAAGGTGATGTCTATGTCTGGAGACTAGAACTTCCATTTGATTCTTGGGAAATCATTAAATATAATAGAATAAAGCCACATGTTATCCAAATCAATAATAATTTTATTGTAACAGGTGATTGTATTGACCTTGATGAAGATAGTTGGAATAATTGTCCTACTTACGATATGTATGATTGTAATGATATGAAAAAACTATGCAAAACCATTGATAGACTTCATTTACAGTATAAAAAATGGATAACTAACATAAAATTAGAGAAGATCAATAATGATTTCTGTTGAAGAATTAAAGAAATTGGCTGCTGAGACTGGATGTTTAATTTACAAGAGTAAAGATACTTTTGATTATTCTCTGTATTATCCCAACGAGATTTTTAATTGTTCTTCAATTACTTTATCAGATCATATTGCCAATTCAACAATTATATCTGCAAACTTCATAGAATATTCAGTTTGGTGTTATACAAAATTACGATACGATAGACTACCCTGGGAGGATGAAAATTACTATAATTTGGTCAATGGTGTTGATGGAGATGGTGAAGGTAAATTGTACAAAGATGCTACTTATGAGCAATTGAAAGAAATGGTCATAAATACCATAAAACTAATCAAAGAAACCCAACAGAAATATAAGATACAGAATATAGAGAAGGACTTTAAATGATTAAATCGCATTTTTGCTTCACTAGGGAAGAAGTTGTTAGATATATAAATGAACAAAAAATCGCCAAGGAAAACATTGTAGAAATCATTTGGATGGATAATCAAAAGGGTTTTGCGGTGTTTTACTGGACAAATGAAACATTAAACGGATAAGTGATATGCCAGATTCAAAAACTAGAAAAAGAAAATTATTGGAAGAATTTTATCCAATAATGGAATTATACAGATCTTTGACTATAGACCAGTGTGTTGAATTATATCTACAACAGCACGATAATATGGAATGCTGGCAAAAAAGGATAATCTTATCAATTATTGGTGCTAAAACTGTGTATAAGGACGAATATGTGCCTTCTTACTACAAAAAACTACATGAAGATCAAAATGAAAAAGAAAAATTGGAGAAATAACCAGCATTAAAAAGTAAATTGTTATATATACTATATGGTTTTCTACGAAAATGACATAAGTATATATTTTAAAGTTTTTCTAGGATGGTTTGTAGAAAACCATTCAAATACCATCCTCAATCGTTTAAACAACATGCCCCACTGTACAATCCGGTACAGTGGGTTTTGAAGTTTCACAATTTAACTATATAAAAAAGATAGATGTGTATCCACCACATCTATCTAAAGGAGTTCGTTATGAACTATAATAATATGTATAATAAGAATTTTGTCTACCCCTGTAACCTAAATGGTGCCTTCTCTAGGGCTAAGTATTATCTCGTAAAGAATAGCATTGCTGAAAAAGAAGCCAAAGTAGATGCAATGGTCCTTGAACGGAGATATGGAATTTTCTGTTGAAAATGTGGTCTACTATTCTTCCATTGATAAAGACAAGATAGAAGAGTATTTTGACTTAAAAGTCCGCGAATATGCCAAGAACAGGCTAGTTGATACCCGCTACTTCCCATTAGACCCACATTTTAACAAAGAAACAGTAAATCTTGATGGACTAATCCTTAAACACTTGTTAAGAATCTATTGGAGTTGTATAGTCAACTTCTTCAATGTAGAAGAAATGAACACTCATTTCGGTCTTGATTACTTTGAACAGACCAAATTGACTCCAGATTCTTTGGAAAAATCTGTTAGATTCCATTCCAAGAAACTCATCAATAAAGATACTGCCAATATAGTTGAAGACAATATAAAGTATCTTTTTAAGGATCCTAGAATGGTGGAATTAGATATAGAAAATGCAGTACAGAATGACCATTTCAAGAACTTGAACTGGATAAACAATAAAATGATCTTCAAGCCACAAAACATGATTTTGAATACTGAAGATTATGATTATATGGATTCATTCGCTCCTTATGTCTATAAAGCAGACATCAAGAATAGAACTTATACGAATTCTCCAACTTGGGATAACAAATTCCACTTCTATCTAGACGAATACCATAAGTTCATGCTGTATTCCTATCTCTATACTGTTGGTGGTAGGAACTTCAAGAAATTCATTACACCATTGCTACAAGACTATTTTCCAGATCAAAGCATTCAAAACATCTACGATGCAGCTAGACAGTACATTTGTAGGAATAAAGATGATGTTAAATCATTTACAGATATTGAAAAACTTTGTTTTGAATTTGAATTTAAAGATCTAATAGCAGAATATGGTATTGTGTGGGATAAGGACGAACAGTTGAAAGCAAAAGAAAGTTTAATTGTGTACACTGTGACGGAAATTGAAACAGCAGAAGAAGATGAAGTTGAAGACGAAACTGAAGAAGGAGAAGCCTTGAAGGTGAATAATCCTTTATCCAGTAGTAAAAACTGTGACATAAGTGTAAAAGAAGAAAATAGAAATAAATTAATTAAAGAAGATAATATATTATTTAATAATGCTTCTTTTACACCTATGTCACAGAATGCACTTCCTGACAGTATAGAATCTACAGACCTTTCCTTTGTACAAAAGCTTAAAGCCATTCCTGAAGGACCTGATTTTTGGGAACAATTTGAGAAACTGATTGATTCATTACCACCAATCCCACAAATAGAGAAATCTCCTGAAGAACTGGAAAGAGAACGATTGGAACAAGAACAAAATGACAGATTTTTTGAAGAACTTTCCAGATTGTAAACAAAAATTTACAAAAAATGACAGATTAGTGGTTTACAAAGGTCAAAATTTTTTATATATTTAATGGTATAACAAAGAGGTACAAATGGTAGACAATTTTGAACTCATAAAGAAATATATGGAACGGGACCTTCCGAACTGGAAAGAAGGAGATTGCTACTATCTTCAGTTGCTTCGCAGAGCATCAGATGACCCAAAGACGAATGGTGTTCCAGACCCAAAGTATCACGGGAACATGCATAGCAGATCTATCAAGGACTATTTGATTCGTTCCACCAAGCATTTGGATGATGTGAAGGACGAAATCAAGTTCCTGTGTGAACAGTTCAATGTTCGGGCATATATCCGATTGAACAAGCGCAATTACAAGAACATTGCATTGGAAATGATGAAGCACATTGCTGAGCAGTGTGCTAGTGGTGAATCGTTTTCTAGTCCATACCATTTGATTAGTTCTGCATGTGGCACTACTTGTCAGGCTGGAAAAGACAAGACATGGATCTTAGACCTTGACAAAGAGTATTTGCCATACGAAGAAGAAATCAAGGAAATGGTTTTGAATTGTGAACCATACAAACGAATGATGGAAGAAACTGGAAAGACTAGAGAAGAAGTCAAGAAGGAATTTTTCGTTGTGCCGACCAAGAGTGGAAAGCATATCGTGTGTAAACCATTCAACAGAGATACATTTAGCCATACACCGACTTCAGATGAAATTGCTATTGCTCTGAAAAAGGGAACTGAGCCGCGTTATGGTCTTTGGGAAAAGTTCTGTCAGACACGCGGCATTGAACTTAAATGTATGGACATCCACAAGGACAATCCAGTTATTTTATATATTCCAGATTCTGCATTCAATTAAAAAAGGAAAATTATTATGAAAGGAAAATTTACACCATTGAACAAAACATTTGCTATTCAATTAGCAAAGAAGTATAATCTCGTCCAGGGTTGTTTTGGCTCTGAATTGGGTAATTTTGACGATTGTGATTTTGACACTTTTTCGTCTGTCCTTTCATTTGGGATAGATAAAATGTCTGCTGATAATCATCCATTGGTTGATATAATGGAAAATAAGAAAGGTGAATGTGTAGTATGTCTTTATGAAGCACCATACATTGCTGAAAATTGGAAAGATGGTGGAAAGTTGGATTGTTATTACATTGAACCTGGTAGTAAACATCAATGTTCAAGTGTAGAACGATTTGAAAAGTATCTCATTGAAGGAATTGTAAACTACAAAAAGATTTATAAAGAATGTGAAGAAAAAAACAAAAATGAAAATTTAAGGAATCCTTATAATGGATAGATACATCAAACTAGATTTGGCTAGAAAGACAGTTGAGAAACTTCTAGAAGAAAACGATTTGCCATACAAGGACATTGGTTATGAGAATCGTGATTATGAGCATGATGAAGACACAACAACACCAAAGTGCTATACTTTCAGATTCCATACAATGAACTATATCCACATTGACATTCTTGAAGAGAAGTATGTGGTGGAAGATGCTTGGGATTTTGGGACTGACGAATACATCAAGGTATTTGACAATTTTACAGATTTGAAAATTTGGATAATACACACAGCAAACAACTATAAGCAGGCAATGGCATGACATTAGATGAGTTTGTAGAGATTTGTAAACCATATCTTGTTGGTGATTTGCGTTTATCTGATGTTTGGGAAGATAATACGGAAGTATGTATGGGTGAACTACAAAAATAATGGAGTAATTTGTTACCTAAAAGATAAAGGAATAACTGTACCATATGTAATGAAAATATATAATGATTTTATTCTTGTTTATGATAAATATGGACTTAGAGAAACCACTGGATGGAATGAAGATCAAAACATAGACATCAATGACAAAAAGACATTGGTTGAAAAGTTGAGAGAATTGAATAAATTGTCTAAAGAAATTGAATTAAAAAAGAAACTCAAAAATATGGAGGACATGTTCTAAAATGAGTAACAAGTACTTAGCAAGAGCTGCAGTAGGTGACACAGTCAAGATTTTGGGATTTAGTGGCGATTGTTACGAATCAGAGCGACACCTCGTTGGAAAGTCTGGGATTGTGGAATACATAGATGACATGGGAGCAATCCACGGGACTTGGGGTGGATTGTCTTTGTTGCCTGAAGATAACTACATTATAATCAAGAAAAAGGAAACAGAAAATGGATAGAAACGAAATTGTAGATGAACTATATGATGTCATTAGTCAAGCTGAAGACTTGATGTATAAGATTAAATCTGAACAAATTGATTTGGAAGAACCAGCAGAAAATTTGAAGGATTGGAAGAAGTTGGTGATAGAGCATTTGCCAAAGAAGTGTTCGCTGGCATTCAGATTGAAAGTAGAAGAACTATTGGAGGGACTAAATGAAGATTAGAGATTACATATTCTACTTGGTTTTCATTTTGTGGTGTTTGACAAATGTCAGCACTTATATTATATTTGGTTATGATGGTGTTGCATATAGCAACTTCATTTTCATTCTGTTGATGGTAGTCCTGTGTGTATTTGATAGGGCGGTCAAACCATTCAATAGATGGCTGAATAAATAGAGGTTAAGAAAAATGGACATCGTAAACTTAATGACTTGGAGATTCAGGAATATAGAAGGAGTTTTGGATAACATCAAATCTTGGGATATTGACAGGTGTATATTCACTACTGGTGATAAAATCTCATATGATTTAAAGAATGGAACTGTGACCATTGAAAAGCATAGTTTGTTCTCGCCAATTGTAAAGACAATGAAAGTAGAAGAATGCACAAAGAAGGTTTTGATAGAACAGTTTGGATTCAAGGAAAGACTTGACAACAGACACAGTCTATCGTTTGACCAGAAACAAGAGGACTAGACAAATGGCAAACATAAATGAAGCAATGGAACGAATGATGGTAGAACGAGAAGTCTATCACAATCGTTTAAACACATTGAGAGAACATTATGGTTACATTCAGTCACAGATTGAAAAACAATTTGAACCATTTGATGTTCTATTGGAAACTGTAAAGAACCAATCGCTAGAAAATCAATTGGAATTTATGTCTTTAAAATACATGTTGCTAATCAAGGAAAAAGAAAATGCTAATCTATAAGAACAAGGAAAAACTACACAAAGATCTAGAAGCACTAATTCCAGAGATGTTGGGTGCAGAAGTAAGAGCATTGATTCAAAACTGGAGAAAAGCAAACAAGCTTTCTATTGACCAGAGAATTCCAACATTGAAGTTCTATTGGACTAATCCAATTTTCAAGACAGTATTCATTGAGGGTCTATCTGGTGTTGGTGAGAATAAGCATTTTCTAGATTTGTGTTTGGTTGATAGAGCAGAGTTTGAGAAACCAACAGAAGACATTTTGGACTTGTGTAAGGACGATGATATTCTATTTTGGAGTCCACTTGGTGGAACTATTGGACATGGAAAAATCCTTAGTGGGAACACATCAAACATTCAAAAGGAACTTGATGCTGTTCTAACTGGAAAATACTACAACGAATACATTTAAGAAGGAAAACTATATGAGACTTGGTGTAGTATTGTGGGGATTCATTTGTTCGTGGTGTGTAGTCCATGCAGTTAGTTTTTATGGAAGTAATCTAGATTATTCCATTCTGTTTGGCTGGGGATTCATGATTTCCTTGTATCTGTTCATTGCGAAAACAGTAGAATACATCAAGGAAGATTTCCCAATCAAGATGAATGTATCTGTAAATCAAAGCACAAACAAAAAGAAAAAAGAAAAGGAGTAGAACTATGGACAGGAAACTAGATGGTATGTTTTTTCGTGTAAAACGAGATGATAAGTGGGGAAATGTTTGTATTTCAGACATGACAAATGAAGAAAGAGAAGAATGTTTGAAAAACAAGGACCCACAGTTCCTAAAGAGAGTGATTGACAACCTTTGCGAAACATTGAAGGGCATTGGCGACCAGTTTGATTTGGCAAGAGAATAATGAGTTATAGTTATAAAGATGGAATGAAGCGATACAGATGTGTAACCACGATAAATGGCGAACCAAATGTATTCAAGCGTTATGGAAAAGATCCTGAGACTGTAAAGAGAGAACTAATCACATTCATACATGAATTCTATGAGGTATGGGCAGATGTTCATGAAATAGAAGAAGATAAAACACATCCAATAGATAAAGACAATGGACAAGGAACAAAATAACAAACGAAATTTATTCTTTATTACTGGAAAGCTAGGTAGTGGAAAGTCTACTGTAGCCAAGTATTTCAAGTATAAGAACTACGATGTCATTAGTCTAGATGTGATGGCTAAAGTCTCAATGAACAGCCATAATTTTTTAATAGCCAAAATCAAAGAAGTATATGGTGAAGGGGTATTGACCAAATACAGCAATATAAATTTTGACTTGTTAAAACAAGTGTATTTTGAAGAACAGTATGATGAAGGAAGAAAGCAATTTGAATTGATGCTGGATGATTGTATAATCAATCCATTGAAATCTATGGTATATAATGAAAACAAGCAAAATATACCATTATTCATTGAGATACCGTTGGTACTAAAGGAAAGATATACAAGATATACAGAATCATTAAACCCAGATAATATAATTTATGTTCATTCTGATAACAAAGATATAAATGATAGATTACACAAGAAAGGACTATCTGACAAGCAAATTAAGAACATTACTAGATTACAAGAAGACGATTTTGATTTTATAAGTACAGATTCTCTAGTATATAAAGTAGGAATGATTACTAATTTTGGTACAGAAGAAGATCTATTCAATGAAACTACAAAATTCATAAAAGAACGAATAGCACCAAGATTAGCAATGAAATCAAAAATGGATATGATAGTAGATTATATGGATAAAATCTCGCCATATCAGATCAGTGAAGTAATCTGTAATATGTACAAAAATACTGGTGGCTGTGCTGTATGTCCATTTCCTTGTGAAAAATGTATTGAAAAATAAAGTATTTTTTCTAAATTATTGATTATGGAAGATCTATTAGGTAGAAAGAATGTGAATTTTTCAGTAGATTCTACTACTGCCCATTCCGAAAAGTGTAAGCAGCAGAGAATGATCCGAGGATTTGATGATACAGAATTATGGAATCTGGACTACACTATAATCAAGTTCATTTTACCAAGATTGAAGGAATTCAAAAAATTATCAAATGGTTCTTATCCAAGTGAAGTGGGAACAGAAGAAAAATGGCAAGAAATTCTAGGGAAGATTATACTGGGATTTGAATACTATATGGAAAAAGACCGATTTGATGCAGAAATGACAGATAACGAAGCAAATGGTAGAATGTTTGTGATGGAAGAAGCATTTGATTTGTTTAGAAAACATTTCTCTAATTTATGGCTTTAACAAAAAAACAAAGGAGATAAACTATGGGAGAACAAATGGACTTGGAATTGATGCTCGGTAAGGAAGAGCAAGTAGCAGAGAATTTTAAGGAATTCTTGCTAGACCACATTGAAGAACTGAAGAAAAAATTCTCAGGAATGAATGTAAAGGAACTTAATGAATATATAGAACGATTGATGGTGATGTGATATGACAGAAGAAAAATTAGCCAGATATATTAGTGATTATTTGACTTGTGCCTTTAGTCTATTGGTATTCAAGTTCTTATTTGACATTAGTATTGGAATAATTGAGTATTTTGTCTATACAATCGTATTGTTCTTGTCAATAGAAGGATTAAAAAGACTATGAAATACACAGTTAAGTTCTTTTTCCCCATGTCTGAATCATACCCTAGAATTGGTGGTGGATTTATGACAGAGATAAATAAAGACACTAGATTTTGGTCTGACTATGATACAGCAGAAGTATTTGCTACTGATATGGCTGGAAAATATGGATTCCAAATCATTGAGGTAGAAGAATCAAAAAAGAAGGAAAAGAAGTGATTGTAATTGAAGTAAAATTTGTTGCGAATAAAACAGAGAATGTAAGCATGGAAGCAGACATTCTAGGTAGAAGTAAAGACCCAAATGCTGATGAAGAATGTAAGGAATTTGAATCTGAAATCATACCACAAGCATACCAACAGATTGAACGAATATACAAGAACAAAACTTTAGCTGACAACGAAAACTTGTGTGTGGATATGATGAATGTATTGGTTCGTCAAGCAAAACAATACAACTATAGATTAAATAGAATTGGTCAAAACAAGAAATACCCAGACATGTATCAACTGGAATTCATTAAGGAGACCAATGAACGATTTGCTGGATTGAACAGAGAAATTCAAGACGAGATTT
>Ga0310691_10003355_pt1 | contig 19346 bp, 17 predicted proteins | sample 176DNAGHGlowgp2_FD_203887 | JGI IMG/M metagenome (GOLD analysis project Ga0310691, IMG submission 203887) | Sheep rumen microbial communities from Palmerston North, Manawatu-Wanganui, New Zealand - 1766 DNA GHGlow gp2 (v2) (version 2) | ecosystem: Host-associated > Mammals > Digestive system >...
GTTGAAGTTCCAGCAGGATATGTTGAGGAAGTTATGAGAAACGTTAAAGGGCAGGAGATTAAGGGAAAGGTTGTTAACATTGAGGTTGCGAAGAATTAGTTTTCGCAACCTTTTTTTTCGAATTTTTGGGACGGTTCTAAATGTTTGATTTTTGTTCTTAAGTTAGACGAATAATGTCGAAATTTGATGAACGATTTTTGTTGAAATTTCGGCATGTATGTGTTTTAATAATTATATAATTTATTATTTATAATTTTTATATAAATTTAATCAAAAAGTTTATTCAATAGCGATTTATTGCTTTTTTATTAATGTATCTAGAAAATTTATTCTAACATTTCAAAATTCGAGAAAATACAAATAAATAGAAATATATAAGTTAAATCATGTTGACAAATAGTACTAAACGTGATACTATGATTGTGACATATATATTTCAGTTAAGGAGGAATATATATGTCAGATATTGAAAAGATAATATTAAAAATGAAACAACAACCTAATGGTATTCGTTTTAGTGAATTGAGCAAAGTACTTGAAAATAACGGATATAGAATGAAAACAAGGAAACGGAACATCGCACAGGAATTTTATCAATTCAACCGGAGATGTAATTACAATTAAAGAAGATAATCCATTGAAGGCGGTCTATGTAAAAGATGTATTAAAACGAATAGAAAAATGATTTTAGTATATTATTATTTGTAAAGGAGTGGTTTAAATGAAAAGAGTCAAAGATTATATTAACTTACCTTATAATTATATAATTCAGCCGATTTCTGACGAAAGTGGTTCTTATTTTCATGCAAAAATTCTAGAATTAGACGGATGTCAAAGTACAGGAGATTCATTTGAAGAAGCGTACAATAATTTAAGAGAAGCAATGGAAGGTTGGATTGATGCAAAACTATCTGGCGGTTTCGAGGTTCCATTGCCAGTTGGATATGAAAACTTTAGTGGTAAATTTGTTATTAGGATACCTAAGTCTTTACATTATAAATTAGCTTTGGAGGCTGGTCAAGAAGGAGTTTCATTAAATCAATATGCTTTATATAAGTTGAGTAAATGATGATATATTTGATGTAAACTCAAAATTTATGAAGAATTTTGAGTTTATATCATCCATATCAATTAGCTTATAAAAATTTTTATTCAAGTAATTGCATTCTAAAAAATTAATTTAAAAAATTTTATTCAAAAATATATTCAAAAAAATTAAAATACAGAATTTACTTTAGGAGGTATTAACCAAAAAATGTTATCAATTATAAAAAGTATATCACTTTCACGGATTAAATGGATATCTTGTGGAGGTACAGGTAGATGTCGCAGCAGGTTTGCCACGGCTTTGATGTTGTGCGGTTTACCGGATATTAGTATTAGAGAGTCAAAAGAAAGAGTTAAGACAGCAATAAAAAATTCGGGGTTTAATTTATTTAGTAGGAAAATTGTTGTTAACTTAGCACCAGCAGCTAAAAGAAAAGAAGGATCAATTTTTGATTTGCCAATTGCAGTAGGTGTATTAAGTGCAAATGAATATATTCATTATCCTATACACGACATGGCGTTTATAGGTGAACTTTCCTTGGATGGTAAAGTAAATAAAGTTAATGGTGTTTTACCGATGTGCATCGAACTTGAAAAACTTGGCATAAAAAAAGTCGTTCTTCCTAAGGAAAATGCTAAAGAGGCTAGCGTGGTCAAAGAACTTGAAATAATCCCTGTTGAAAGTTTAGAAGAAACAGTAGAGTATCTTAATCATAATATAAACTTATCTCTAAAAAAAGAAGATGATATTTTAAAAAAGTCCCAGGAGAAAAATAGTCTGGATTTTTCAGAAGTAAAAGGACAGAAAAACATCAAAAGGGCAATTGAAGTAGCTACTAGTGGCGGCCACAATATTTTAATGATTGGAAGTCCCCGGTTCAGGAAAAACAATGATAGCTAAAAGAATTCCTACAATTATGCCGGATTTGAGTTTTGAGGAGTGTATGGAAATTACTAAGATACATAGCATCGCAGGCAAATTATCTGAAGATGAGCCTATAATAAATACAAGACCATTTAGGTCACCGCATCATACAATTTCTTCTGTTTCTTTGGTAGGTGGAGGAAGATATCCAAAGCCACGGAGAAATTAGTTTAGCACATTATGGTGTGTTGTTTTTGGATGAATTGCCAGAATTTAATAGAAATAGTTTAGAAGTTTTAAGAGGTCCATTAGAAGATGGAAAAATTACGTTGGGTAGAGCTACTCAAGTGCTGACATATCCATGTAAATTTATGCTTGTCGCTAGCATGAACCCATGTCCTTGTGGGTTTTATGGCTCCGACAAAGAATGTAAATGTAGTAAAGATGCAATAAAAAGGTATTTAGGTAGAGTTAGCGGACCGTTGCTTGATAGAATTGATATTCAAGTAGAGGTAAGTTCTGTTAAGTATGATAGCTTTGATTCTGACCAGCCTGAGGAAAGCTCAATAGAAATCAAAAAAAGGGTAAATAATGCTAGAAATATACAGCTAAAGAGATATAGTAAATTAGGAATTTATTCTAATTCTGAATTGACTCCTAGTCTGATTGAAAGATTTTGCAAGTTAGACAATTCAGGAAAATTAATTATAAGACAAGCATTTGAAAAATTAGGCTTAAGTGCCAGAGCATATGGAAGAATTTTGAAAGTGGCAAGAACTATTGCAGATTTAGATGGAAGTAAAAACATTTTAGATAAGCATTTGCTTGAGGCGATACAATATAGAAGTTTAGATAAAAAATATTACGGGAGGTAGAACATGAAAATATTAACTCAAAAGAGTTTGGAATATCCAATTTCACTAAAAGACATAAAGAATGCACCTCAAGAATTGTATGTTGAAGGTGACTTAAATTGTTTAAATATGCCAAGTATAACTGTTGTTGGTTCTAGAAATATGAGTGAGTATGGTAGAAGAATGACAAAAGAAATAGTTAAGGAGTTAGTGAAAGCAGGTTTATGTATTATAAGTGGGCTGGCAATTGGAATTGATACCGTTGCACATGAGACATGTTTGGAAAATGGTGGAAAGACTATAGCAGTTCTTGGTTCTGGTCTTAATAAGGTTTTTCCTACTGAGAATGTAAATTTGTTTAATAGAATTATACGTTTTGGTGGATGCGTTATGTCTGAGCAAATGCCTGATGAAGAGGCAAAAAAGATATATTTTCCTGCAAGGAATAGAATTGTAAGCGGATTATCTTTAGCAACTCTTGTAATTGAGGCAGCGTATAGAAGTGGTACAAGTATTACAGCAAAATTTGCTTTTGAACAAGGTAAAAAAGTTTTTTGCATTCCAAATAGTATTGGAAGTAAAAATAGCTCAGGTACGATTAATCTTATAAAAAAAGGTGCAACTATGATTACAAATGGAAGAGAAATTCTATATTCTTTGGGGCTGATTGATGGAATTGAAAATTATGAAGAATTTATAGAACAACAAAGATTGAATAGATATAAATTACTAGAAAAAGAACAACTTGAAAAATTAGATAATCATTCTAGGATGATTTATGAGTATATTAAGGAAAATGTGGTTGTGAATTTAGAAATAATATGTAGTCAGTTAAATCTCAGTATTCAAGAAGTTAGTATGAGTTTGACAGTTCTGGAACTTAATGGATTGATTCTAAGTAAGCCTGGAGGAAATTATTGTATTTGCAATCAGTTTTAAAGAAAGGATCCTACTTATGTATGACAAACAGACAATAGGAAAACTGGGTGAAAATATATCTTGTGATTATTTGGAAGATAATAATTACAAAATCTTGGATAGAAATTATAATTGTAGACAGGGCGAAATTGATATTGTTGCTTATGATATAAAAAATAATGAGGTTGTATTTTTCGAAGTTAAAACACGAACAAGTTTTAATTTTGGATTTCCGTCAGAGGCAGTTAATAATCTGAAACAAAAACATATTTTGAATAGTGTAAAATACTATTTGTATTGCAAGGGACTTGAGGATAGGTTTATTAGAATTGATGTTATTGAAATTATGGTTGATATAGAACATCATAGGTATAAGCTTAATCACTTGAAAGGAGTTCTTTGAATTATGGATAAATTTTTTAATCTAAGGTTTCATTTCAAAAATTTTTAATTAAGTACTTGAAAAATTAAAACTAATGACTTAGAATAGTTAAGTAAATAAGATGATAGAGGAGAATATTAATGGCTGATAAATTAATTATTGTGGAATCACCAGCTAAGGCAAATACAATAAAGAAGTTTTTAGGTGGAAGTACAAAAGTACTTGCATCAATGGGACATATTAGAGATTTACCTAAATCTAAATTAGGAGTAAATACGGAGAAAGATTTTGAACCTGAGTACATAAATATTCGTGGTAAGGGAGATTTAATCAAAGAATTAAAGAAGGAGGCAAAACTTGCTAAACAAGTATACCTTGCAACTGACCCTGACCGTGAAGGAGAAGCTATTGCTTGGCATTTAGCACATATTTTAGAAATACCAGAAGATAGTGTATGCAGGGTTACATTTAATGAAATTACAAAAGAAACTGTTCAAAGTTCAATTAAGAAGCCAAGAAAAATAGATATGAATTTAACAGATGCTCAACAAGCACGTAGAGTTCTTGATAGAATAGTGGGATACAAAATGAGCCCATTATTATGGAAAAAAGTAAAGAAAGGTCTATCTGCGGGAAGAGTTCAATCTGTTGCGGTAAAACTAATTTGTGATAGAGAAGAAGAAATTGAGAAGTTCATTCCAGAGGAGTATTGGAATATTACAGCACAACTTAAAGATAAGAAGTCAAAAAAATCTTTTGATGCTAAATTTTATGGAATTTTTGATAAATCAAATGAAAATGCAAAAAAACTAGAAATTCATTCTCAAGAAGAAGTTGATAGTATTTTAGCTAAAATAAAAGATGGAGAATACGTTGTTAAAAATATAGCAAAATCTGAGAAAAAGAAAAATCCTGCACCACCATTTACAACAAGTACAATGCAACAAGAGGCTTCTAGAAAACTAAACTTTACATTAAAAAAGACAATGAGTGTAGCCCAAGGATTGTATGAAGGTGTAAAAGTTCCTGAAAAAGGAACAGTAGGTTTAATAACATACATGAGAACTGATTCTACAAGAATCTCAGATGAAGCAAGAGCAGCAGCTAAAAAGTATATAGAATCAAACTATGGTGAAAAATACTACGAGAATAGATTTTATAAAACTAAACAGAATGCACAAGATGCGCACGAGGCTATTAGACCAACTTATGTTGAATTGAGCCCAGATAAAGTAAAAGATTCATTAACCCCAGATCAATTTAAATTATACAATTTAATATATAACAGATTTATTGCAAGTCAAATGGCAACAGCTATCTATGATACAACAAGTGTTGATATTAACGTAAATGATTATATATTTAAAGCAAACGGTCAAACATTGAAATTTAAAGGATTTATGACTTTGTATGTTGAAGATGTTGATAACAGCAAAAACAATGATGACATAGTAACTTTACCAGAATTAGAAATTGATCAAAAATTAGATGTTAAGAAAGTTGAACCAAAGCAAAGCTTTACAGAGCCACCTGCCAGATATACAGAAGCAAGTTTGGTTAAGAGCTTAGAGGAAAAAGGAATAGGAAGACCTAGTACATATTCTCCAACAATTACAACAATTTTAGAAAGAAGATATATTCAAAAAGAGAAGAAAAAACTTGTGCCAACTGAATTAGGTAAAATTGTAAATAAACTGTTAACTGAAAATTTCAATGATATTATAAATGTTGAGTTTACAGCTAAAATTGAAGAGGAATTTGATGAAATTGCTGAAGGAAAAGAATATTGGAAAGATGTTATTAGAGAATTCTATGGACCATTTTCAAAAGAACTTGCAAGAGTTGAAAAAGAACTTGAACATGTTGTTTTAGTGGATGAAGTTTCAGATGTTCCATGCGATAAATGTGGAAGAATGATGGTTTATAAATTCGGAAGATATGGAAAGTTCTTAGCTTGCCCAGGGTTCCCAGAATGTAAAAATGCGAAACCTATAATAGAAACAGTTGATGTTCCATGCCCATGTTGTGGAGGAACTGTGCAAATACGTAAAACAAAGAGAAGAAAAAATTATTATATTTGCGAAAATAATCCAGCATCTTGTAATTACATTTCATGGAATAAGCCTAAAGTAGGCGAGGTATGGAATCCTGATGAGGCTAAAGATGTGGAAGAAAAGCCTAAAAAAAGAGGTAGAAAAAAGAAACAATAATGCTCAATAATAAAGTTATAGAGGAAAAATTAATTTTGATTTAACAAAAAAGATATGTGTTATGTACTGAACCCAAAAAGTTGGACAGTACATAACACATATTTTTTTTATAAAATTACCCACAAAAATTACACAACCCTCTTGCTAAAACATAAAAAGTATAATATAATAAATAACTAGAAATTTTAATGAAAAAACGAGGGGAAAATTAAAATGGTAAATCCAGAACTTTTGGAAGATTTGTGCTATGATGCAGGAACATCACATAAGGAAAAAGCAATGGAATATGTTGCAAAAAAAAGAGTAAATATTACAAAAGTTATTTATGAAGATAACAAAAATTTCGAATTAAAATCAAGAGTAAAAGGTGATAACGATAGTTATGACGTTTATATAAAAGTACAAGATAATGAATTAGAGGATTTAAGATGTGAATGTGCAGATTATCATAAGAATTATGCTGCATGTAAACATATTGTTGCTACAATGGTTGAATTCAATAATAATCCAGATTATATAAGAATTTTTAATGGTGAAAAAAGTGATGATGAGAGTAATGGTTCTTTAGTTAATTCAAACAAGAATTTAAAGAATGGTAGAGGACTAAAAGAGTATAAAATTTTTAAACAACTAATAAATGAATTTTACAATTTAAGTAATACTGAACAAGAAAAAGAACTAGGAAAATCAAAGAATAAAAATATAAAAATTGTCCCAACATTACTAATAGATAAAGATAATTCAAATTTAAAGCTAGAGTTTAAAATAGGGGAACAACAATTATATAAATTAAAAAGTATTCCAGAATTTTATGAACACATGTTAAATGGAGAAAATAGTAAATATGGTTTAAAACTAGAGTTTATACATGATAAATGTTTTTTTGAAGAAGAAAGTTTGCCAATTTTAGATTATATAATGAAATATGGCGAAATCATAAAATATGCTAATCAATCAGCAGATGATTATGGCTATTATGGAAGACATTTAAGTGATTCGTATATTACTGTTTCAAATTCTGGTTTAGATGAACTATTCGATATATTAAAAAACAAAACACTTAGAGTTCAAAGGGAGTATTCAGAATACGATGCTTTGTTTATAGATAAAGAGCCTGAAATTAGTTTTGAAGTGGAAGAGATAAGTGATAAGGAATACAGAATTATTTCTAACATTGATATATATGAATATAATATTATTCAAGGCAAGGATTATGTGTATTTTGAATATAAAAACAATTTTTATAGATGCTCAAAGGAATTCAATGATACCACTTTGCGCTTATTACAAATGTTCAGAAAAAACTTTACAACAGAGATAAGACTTCAAAAGCAGGAACTTTCAACCCTTTTCTCAATTGTATATCCTAAGGTTAAGAAGAATCTTAAATATGATAGACTTGATCAAGAAGAAGTTGAAAGAGTAATTCCAAAAGAACTGTATGTAAAGGTTTATTTAGATTATGATAAAAACAATTATGTAATTGCTGATATAAAATTTGGATACGGTAGTTTCGAATTTAATCCATTAGTAGAAGAGAATGTTGAAGTTGCAAGAGACGTTCTAAAAGAATCTGAAGCATTAGATGTGTTCTTAAAAACGGGATTTATGCTAGATAGAAAAAATTCAAGATTAATACTAACAAACGATGATGCAATTTATAATTTCTTATCAGAAGAAATTGAACAGTACATGAAAAAATTTGAGGTTCTTGCAACAGAAGCATTCAAGCAGAAACAAATTAGACAACCTAAAGTTTCAAATATAGGTGTGAAGGTTGAAAACAATCTATTAGAGGTTAGCTTTGATGGATTAGGTTTTGAAATGTCAGAGTTAAAAGACATAATGGACAAATACAAATTAAAGAAAAAATTCCATAGATTAAAAAATGGTGATTTTATTAATCTTGAGGAGAATGAAACTATCAATTTACTTGAAAATTTACAAACAAACCTTGATATAGATTTTAAAGAAATTGAACAAGGAGAAATAAAATTACCAATTTTCAGAAGCTTATATTTAGATAGATTGCTTAAGAATTCAAATATTAAAAATGTAAGTAAAGACGATGAATATGTAAATATTATAGAAAAAATTGATAATAAAAATATTGACGAAAATATTATTTTGCCAAAGGGCTTGAATGCAAGTTTAAGAAATTATCAAGAAACAGGGTTCAAATGGCTAAAAACACTAGATTCATATAACTTTGGTGGAGTTTTAGCTGATGATATGGGTCTTGGAAAAACAATTCAACTTGTTAGTGTAATATTATCTTATGTTGAGGAAACGGAGAACCCAAAAACTTCATTAGTTATTTGCCCAAGTTCTCTTACATTGAACTGGTATAATGAAATTCAAAAGTTTGCACCATCACTAAAAGTAATGCTTATAAATGGAAATGCGCAAGATAGAAAGAATAAAATTGAAAAAATCGAAAATTACAATGTTGTTATTGCATCATATGATATTTTAAAAAGAGACATAGACATATATAAACAAAAGAATTATCAATTTAAATTTGTAATAGCAGATGAAGCTCAATATATAAAGAATAACAATACGCAAAACTTTAAGGCAATTAAGGAAATTCAAGCTGAGACAAGATATGCGCTAACAGGAACACCTATTGAAAACTCTTTATCAGAACTATGGTCAATTTTTGATTTTGTGATGCCTGGCTATTTATTTGGGTATAGAAAGTTCAAGGAATTGTACGAAACTCCAATTGTAAGAGAAGAAGATAGAGCAGCAATGAGAAAGCTAAAAATGCTTATCGAACCATTTATATTGAGAAGAATCAAGGAAGATGTTTTAACTGAATTGCCAGATAAAACAATTACGATTTTAAATAATGAAATGGAAGATGAACAAGAGCGTATTTACATGTCTTATATGTCTCAAGTTAAAGAAGAAATTGAAACTGAGATATCAGTTAATGGTTTCGAGAAAAGTCAAATTAAAATTTTATCTTTGTTGATGAGATTGAGACAAATTTGTTGTCATCCAAGCTTGTTTATTGAAAATTATCAAGGTGGAAGTAGCAAATTAAATCAATGTATTCAAATTGTTAAGGATGCTATTGAAAGTGGACACAAAATATTGTTGTTCTCTGGATATACTTCAATGTTTGATATTATTGAAGAAGAGTTTAAAAAGGAGAACATTTCTTATTATAAATTAACTGGCCAAACTAAAGTTGGCGACAGAATTCACCTAGTTGATGAATTTAATGAAAATCCAGATATTAAAGTTTTCTTGATTTCATTAAAGGCTGGTGGAACAGGTCTTAACTTGATTGGAGCTGACATGGTTATTCATTATGATCCATGGTGGAATTTATCTGCTGAGAACCAGGCTACGGATAGAACTTATAGAATTGGGCAGAAGAAGAATGTTCAAGTATATAAGCTTATTACTAAGAATTCTATTGAGGAAAAGATTTATGAGTTGCAACAGAAGAAGGCTAAGTTAATTGATAATATGCTTTCTACTAATGAGACGTTTATTAATAAACTTTCTAAGGATGAGATTATGAGTCTGTTTAAGTAAGAATTTACGGCTTTTCGGATATGGAAAGCCGTAAAAATTTCTCAAAAAAGTAAATGCTAGCTAATATAAGTCTTGAAATATTTATAAAATGTGTTATAATGTGTTCAAGTTTATTTAGGAGGCGATATTATGGGAGATAACAAAATAATTGATGAAATTATGGATAAAGTTCCAAAAGCTAAAGAAGCTGTAGAGAAAGTTGAAGAAGCTACAGGTAAGAAGATTGAAGATATTGCAAATGAAGTTGGAGGAAAAATTACTGAGGCTGTGAAAGAGAAAGCTGGGGATGATCCTAAAGAAGTTTTGGGAAATATTGCTAATAAGCTTATGGGAAAGAAGAATTAGTTGGTTGGCACGGTTGAGCTGTAGCTCGATTTGTGCCTTTTGATTTTTATTATTTCTTCCTCCGAATGAATTTGATGTGGCACAATTGGGTTCGATTTCGAGTGTGCCAAGGTGAAAGGTGAAGAGAGAATGAATGATTATATAACTGTTATTGGTGGTGGATTAGCTGGTTCTGAGGCAGCTTATCAGATTGCTAAGCGTGGGATTAAGGTTAGGTTGTATGAGATGAAGCCTAACAGGTTTTCTCCAGCACATAGTAATCAGAATCTGGCGGAGATTGTGTGTAGTAATTCGTTTAAGTCTAATTTGATTACTAATGCTTGTGGGTTGTTGAAGGAAGAGTTAAGGATACTTGATTCTTTGCTTATTAGAGTTGCAGATGAGACATCTGTTCCAGCGGGACAGGCGTTAGCTGTTGATAGAGAAAAGTTTTCTGAAAGGGTGACTGAAGAATTAAAGAATAATCCAAATATTGAGATTATTAATTTAGAGTGTGGAAATGATGGATTGCATTTGAAAGATATGGCAGAAAACGGTATTGTTATTGTTGCAACTGGTCCACTTACTTCTGATAATTTGGCTAAAGAAATTTCAGAGTTAACTGGAGATGAGGGGTTACATTTTTATGATGCTGCTGCGCCTATTGTAGAGAAGGATTCTATTGATATGAATATTGCCTTTTGGGGAGATAGATATGACCAAGAGAGAGGCAAAGAGGAAGATGTTGAGGAATGGAAGAATCGTATTAAAGGTTTGAGTGAGGCTGATTATATTAATCTTCCAATGAATAAAGAAGAATATGAGAATTTTGTTAATGAACTTGTAAATGCTGAAGTAGTTGAGTTACACGAATTCGAAAAAAGAGAGATTTTTGAAGGGTGTATGCCGATAGAAATAATGGCTAAGAGAGGTTTGGACACTTTAAGATTCGGGCCATTAAAGCCTGTTGGATTTACTGACCCACGTACTGGGTTTAGACCATATGCGGTTGTTCAGTTAAGACAAGATAATAAAGAAGGAACTATTTATAATATTGTTGGTTTTCAAACTAATTTGAAGTTTGGTGAACAAAAAAGAGTGTTTACTATGATTCCTGGTTTGGAAAATGCAGAGTTTGCTAAGTATGGTGTTATGCATAGAAATACTTATATTAATTCGCCTGAGTTATTGGATGAAACTTATAATTTTAAGAAAAATGATAACATATATTTTGCTGGTCAGATTACTGGTGTGGAAGGATATGTTGAGTCAATTTCTTCTGGATTAGTTGCAGGTTTAAATGCTTGTTTGAAATTTCAGAATCAGGCCGAAGGTGGTAAAAATGATGTTAACAAGAAAACATTTGATGAACACACAATGATTGGAGCATTATCAAAATACATATCAACAGAAAATAAGAAGTTCCAACCTATGAATGCAAATTTTGGAATTTTGCCAGATTTAGATGAGAAGATAAGGGATAAAAAACTTAGATATCAAGCACTTTCAGATAGAGCATTAAAATTTTTAAAAAATTGTTGAAAAAGAGAAATTTTATGTTATAATTAAAATAAGTTATAATATGTGTAAAATGGCTGGAAGTAATTGACAAGGTGGACATAATATGTTATAATAAACACATGGGATAAAATTTTTAAGGAGGAGAAAAAGTATGAATGAAATCGAAAGACAAATTGAGGAAATAGACAAATATCTTAGTGAAGAAAGATTAAAACAAATGACTCAAAGAGAAAGAATCGAGTATTTAGATTTAATACAACAAATAAGAGCTAGAATCCAAGCTTTAATTGAAATTGAAAAAGGAGGAAATGATTAATTATGGACGATAAAGAATTAAAAGAAAAAATTAATGGTCTAATTGATAATTTAGATAAAGTATTAAATAGCAATAGACGTAATTCTACACAAAAGAATGCAGCATTACAAACAGCTTTTGACGAAATAAATAAATTAGAAAATGATGATGATGTTAAAGGATATATTGGTAAACTTCAAGAAGCATATGCTGCTAACAAAAAAGCCTTAGAAAAAGAAGAAAAAGAATTACAAAAAGAAGATAAACAATATGGAACTTCACACACAAAGGATTCTATGCTTGTTAATTATGAGGAGCTAGATAGAAAAATTAAAGGTGTTAGTGATAGAATAGAGAGTGTTATCACAGTATCAAAGGAATATAATGAAGAGGAATATAAATCAGCATTAGATGTTCTTTTAGTATCAGCTGAAGCTGCTGCCAAAAAAAGCAATGAATATTATGCTAAGTATAATGAACCATATGAAGAGATAGAACAAGCGACAGAAATGTATAAGCAAGATATAGATGAAGTAGATGCAACTAAAAAGTTGTTCGAACAATATGATAAAATATTAGTGGAGTTAAATACTGCTAAGGGTAAAACACCGGTAGATGCCAACAAGATACACGAGTTAAATGCAAAATTAGAAAATGCAAAGAATGATATAAAGAGTAACCCAAAGAGCAAAAGCATGATGAATAATGCTATAAAAGAGGGGTCAGACTATGTATCATTAGAAGAATGCTTGAATAAAAATAAAACTTTAAAAGATTTTATTGGTGGATCTATTTACGACAAGAATAATCCTATGATTGCAAAAGATAATTTGAACAAACAAAAAGAAAAAATGACAAATAAAATATATGAAGAATATAAAAATAATGCTGAGATTGCAAATAGATATCAAAGTTTGACTGGAGGTAACATTAATACTGCAACTAATGATGAGATCGATAGCTTTTTAAAAGATAGTGAAACAATACGTATATCTCTTCAAAGAAAAGCTATGGTTGCTAATAAAAAGTTAAATAACATAAAAGATACAAAGGGAAGACTAGACTTAGAAAAAACAGTTTCAGTATCAGAGTATTTCCAAAAGACAGCTTCAGATCAAGAAAAAGAAAATGTTAAGATGATTGTAAGGGATAGTACAAGCAAACATAAAAACAGAAGAGCTTTCTGGAAAGAAGAAGGATATAATGGATTTATTGCTTTCTTTAAAGCGTTCAATAAAAAGAATACAGTTGCAAGAGTGGAAGCAAAACAATATAGTGATTATAAGGCAAGAAAGAAAAATAACAGAGTAAATAACTTTAAAGCCAACTTACAAAAAATTTCTAGAGATAATAATAGGGCAGTAGATAAAAATGATAGAATGAATGCATATAATGTTTCATTAGAAAATGATCGTTCAGATGATGGTAGATAAAATACCAAATTTTATCTTAAAAAATAGCGTTTAACCATTGACTTTTAAACATAAAAATGATAAAATATAAACCGTTAGATAAAATTGCCAAAACTGGCAGTTCCCTAACGGTTTTTATTTTTATTTTAGGAGGTGAAATTTAAGTGCCAACAATTAATCAATTAGTAAGAAAAGGAAGAAAAACTGGAACAACAAAATCTACAGCACCAGCTTTACAACATGGTTATAACTCAATGAAGAAAACTACTACAAATAAAAGATCACCACAAAAAAGAGGTGTTTGTACAGTTGTTAAAACAGTTACACCAAAGAAACCAAACTCAGCTTTAAGAAAAGTTGCCAGAGTTAGACTTTCAAATGGTTATGAAGTTACTTCTTACATTCCTGGTATTGGTCACAACTTACAAGAGCACAGCGTTGTTCTTATAAGAGGTGGAAGGGTAAAAGACTTACCTGGTGTTAGATACCACATCATAAGAGGAACATTAGATACAGCTGGTGTTAAAGACAGAATGCAAGCTAGATCTAAATACGGAGCAAAGAAACCTAAAAAGTAGGATTCTAATTGAAAGGGTGGCTTAAATTATCAATTCAATTGATGCTTTATGTCAAAACTTTCAAAACCAAAAGCAAAAATAGTGCTTATAACTTACTAATTTAAGGTACTTAAATTAATAATAGATTATAGCGCTATACGGGAAAGCAGTTAGGCTTTTCAGAGTACCTTATGATACTTGGGGGATATAAGTATCAAAATATTAAAAGGAGGGAAGAATAGTGCCAAGAAAAGGATATATAGCAAAAAGAGAAGTTTTACCAGATCCAATATACAATAGCAAAGTTGTTACAAAATTAATCAACAACGTTATGTTAGATGGTAAGAAAACAGTTGCTCAAGAAATCGTTTATGGTGCATTCGATATCATAAAAGAAAAAGAGCAAAAAGATCCATTAGAAGTATTTGAAGCAGCACTTAACAATGTAATGCCAGTTCTAGAAGTTAAAGCTAGAAGAATTGGTGGTGCTACATACCAAGTACCAATCGAAATTAGACCAGAAAGAAGACAAACTTTAGGTTTAAGATGGTTAGTTATCTATGCTAGAACAAGACATGAAAAAACAATGTCTGAAAAATTAGCTGGTGAAATCTTAGATGCAGTTGCTGGAAACGGTGGAGCATTCAAGAAGAAAGAAGATATGCATAGAATGGCTGAAGCTAATAAAGCTTTTGCTCATTATAAATTCTAATTTTAAAAGAGGAGGAAAAATATGGCTGGTAGAAGTTATCCTTTAGAAAGAACAAGAAATATAGGAATAATGGCTCACATCGATGCTGGAAAAACAACTACAACTGAAAGAATCCTATTTTACACAGGTAAAACACATAAAATAGGTGAAGTTCACGAAGGTGGAGCTACAATGGACTGGATGGTTCAAGAGCAAGAAAGAGGTATTACAATTACTTCAGCTGCTACAACATGTTTCTGGAATAATAACAGAATCAATATCATTGATACTCCAGGTCACGTTGACTTCACTGTTGAGGTTGAAAGATCTTTAAGAGTACTTGATGGTGCTATACTTGTTTTAGCTGCTAAAGGTGGTGTTCAACCACAATCTGAAACAGTTTGGAGACAAGGTGATAAATACAAAGTTCCAAGAATGGCATATGTTAACAAAATGGATATAACAGGTGCAGATTTCATGGGTTGTGTACAACAAATGAAAGATAGATTAAATGCAAATGCTGTTCCAGTACAATTACCAATTGGAGCTGAAGACAATTTCCAAGGAATTGTTGATTTGATAAAAATGAAAGCATTTATTCATAAAGATGATTTAGGAGTTCAAATTGAAGAAACTGAAATTCCTGAAGATATGAAAGCAATGGCAGAAGAATACAGAGCAAAAATGGTAGAAGCTGCTGCTGAACAAGATGATGAATTAATGATGAAATATTTAGAAGGTGGAGAATTATCTGAAGAAGATATTAAGAAAGGACTAAGAATGGGAACAATAGCTAACACTGTAGTTCCAGTATGTTGTGGTTCTTCTTATAAAAACAAAGGTGTTCAAGAACTTCTAAACAATATAGTAGATTACATGCCATCACCACTTGATATTCCTAATATCAAAGGTGTTGATATGGATGGAAATGAAACTGAAAGAGTAACTTCAGATTCAGAACCATTTGCTGCATTAGCATTCAAAATTGCAACAGACCCATTCGTTGGTAAATTATGTTTCTTCAGAGTTTACTCTGGAACATTAGACGCTGGTTCTACAATATTAAATGCTAATAAAGGTAAAAAAGATAGAATTGGTAGAATTCTTCAAATGCATGCTAACCACAGAGAAGATATAGAAAAAGTTTATGCAGGTGACATTGGTGCAGCTGTTGGACTAAAAGAAGTTTCAACAGGTGATACATTATGTGATCCAGCACATCCAGTTATTCTAGAATCTATGGAATTCCCAGAACCAGTTATTGATATCGCTATTGAGCCAAAAGATAAAGCAAATAGTGAAAAAATGGGAATTGCTTTAGCAAAATTAGCTGAAGAAGATCCTACATTCAAAACATATACAAACCAAGAAACAGGACAAACTGTTATCGCTGGTATGGGTGAGTTACACTTAGACATTATCGTTGATAGATTAAAAAGAGAATTCAAAGTTGAATGTACTGTAGGTAAACCACAAGTTTCTTATAAAGAGACAATTAGAAATAAAGTTAAAGTAGAAGGAAAATTCATTCGTCAATCTGGTGGACGTGGACAATATGGACACTGTTGGTTAGAAATGGAACCATTAGAGCCAGGTAAAGGAATTGAATTTGAAAGCAAAATCGTTGGTGGAGCTATTCCAAAAGAATATATCAAACCAATCGAAGATGGTATTAGAGAAGCTGCTGAAAGCGGTATCTTAGCTGGTTACCCAGTTATCGATTTCAAAGCTACAGTAGTTGATGGTTCATACCACGACGTTGACTCTTCTGAAATGGCATTCAAAATTGCTGGTTCTATGGCATTCAAAGAAGGATGTAAACAAGGTAAATCAGTATTATTAGAGCCTATTATGAAAGTTGAAGTAACAGTTCCAGAAGAATACATGGGAGATGTTATCGGAGATATTAACTCTAGAAGAGGAAGAATGGAAGGTATGGAAGCTAGAGGTGGAAACCAAATAGTAAGAGGATTTATTCCACTTTCAGAAATGTTTGGTTACGCTACTGACTTACGTTCAAAAACACAAGGTAGAGGTACTTATTCTATGGAACCAAGTCACTATGAAGAAGTTCCAAAATCAGTACTTGATAACATTGTTGCTAGTAGAGCAAAGAAAGAAGACTAATAATATTTTAGATTATTTAGTTAGGTATAATTCATATTAAAATTCCGAACTTTAATATGAATGTTTATAATAAAACTTAAAATACAGTTTAAATTTCAGTGATTTAAGCTAATATTACTAAGATTTTATGAAAAACATCTTGCCAAACTTAAAAAAATATTATAAAATGCTTATGTTTAATATAGTTATTAATTTTAAAAAATATAAAAGGTGTTCAAGAAATTTTAAGCAAACTTGATTTAGGGGAAACCCTCACCAAATTTAAAGGAGGAAAATTTAAATGGCAAAGGAAAAATTTGAAAGAACCAAACCACACGTTAACATTGGTACAATCGGACACGTTGACCACGGTAAAACAACAACAACAGCTGCTATTACAAAAGTTTTAGCACTTAAAGGTCAAGCACAATTCGAAGCTTACGATCAAATCGATAAAGCTCCAGAAGAAAGAGAAAGAGGTATTACAATTAATACTGCTCACGTTGAATATGAAACAGATAACAGACACTATGCACACGTTGACTGTCCAGGTCACGCTGACTATGTTAAAAACATGATCACAGGTGCTGCTCAAATGGATGGTGCTATATTAGTTGTTTCTGCAGCTGATGGACCAATGCCACAAACAAGAGAGCACATCTTATTAGCTAGACAAGTTGGTGTTAAATACATCGTTGTTTACTTAAACAAATGTGATATGGTTGATGATCCAGAATTATTAGAATTAGTTGAAATGGAAGTTAGAGACTTATTATCAAGCTATGATTTCCCAGGAGATGAAATTCCAGTTATCAAAGGATCTTCATTAGCAGTATTAGAGAGCACATCTAAAGACATCAACGCTCCAGAATATGCTCCAATCTTAGAGTTAATGGCTGCAGTTGATAGCTATATCCCAACACCAGAAAGACCAACAGACTTACCATTCTTAATGCCAGTTGAAGACGTATTCACAATCACAGGTCGTGGTACAGTTGCTACAGGTAGAGTAGAGAGAGGTGTTGTTAAACTACAAGACGAAGTTGAAATCGTTGGTTTAACAAAAGAATTAAACAAAACTGTTGTAACAGGTGTTGAAATGTTCAGAAAATTATTAGACCAAGCTGAAGCTGGTGATAACATCGGTGTTCTTTTAAGAGGTGTTCAAAGAGACGAAATCGAAAGAGGACAAGTTTTAGCTAAACCAGGAACAATTCATCCACACACAAAATTCACATCACAAGTATACGTTCTAACTAAAGATGAAGGTGGACGTCATACACCATTCTTCAATGGTTACAGACCACAATTCTACTTTAGAACAACAGACGTTACAGGTGTTATTGAATTACCTGCTGGAACAGAAATGGTTATGCCAGGTGATAACATCGATATGACTATCGAATTAATCACTCCTATCGCTATCGAAAAAGGATTAAGATTCGCTATTCGTGAAGGTGGTAGAACAGTAGGTTCAGGTGTTGTTGCTGATATAATCGAGTAATAATATTTGCCAAATTAAAGGCTTTCAAGATTTTTTCTTGAAAGTCTTTTTTGTATTGAAAATATTGACAAAATTAACCAAACCATATATACTATATTAGGGAAATAAGCAATTGAAGGAGTTGGAAAAATGAAGAGAATAGAGATTTCAATTAGTTCATTGGTAAAAGCAATTATTATAATAGCAATTGGTTTGTTATTAATAATGCAAACACCAACATTTGCAACCACAGGTAAATCAACAGGTGCATCAGTTAGGGTAAGAGAAAAACCATCAACAGATTCAGAAGTTGTTGAATTATTAGGTGTAGATGATGTTGTCGAAATTATAGGCAGTGAAGGAGACTGGTATAAAGTCAATTTCAAAGGAACAATTGGATATGTAAGTAAATCATTTATTTCTACAAAAGAAAACAATACAGAAAATAATGAACAAACTTCAAATGAGCAAAATACTGAACAAAAAAATAATGAAGATAATTCTGAGAGTACAGAAAATGTAAATGATAATCAGAATAATAGCACTGAAACTAATACAGATGTTCAAACAACAACAGTGACTAAATCATATAAAATGTCTGAAGATAGTAAAGTAAGAATTTTACCTATTGTTACTGCAGAAGAAATTGGCGTAGCAAAAAAAGGTGAAAATGTTTCATTAGTTATTAATGCAGGATTATGGGTTTATATAAATTCAAGTAATGTAAGTGGATGGATTAGAATTGATAAATTATCAACAGAAGAAGTTACAGTTTCTAATAATCAAGAAAACGAAAATAAAGATAATGAAATAAAAGAAACTGATACTACTACACCAGAATCAAATAAAGAAACACAAACATATCAAGCAAAAAATATGTATGCTAATTCAGCAGCTATAAATGTAAGAAGTGAATCAAATACTGAATCTGATGCAATAGATTCAATAGGACTTAATACTGAAGTTAAAGTAATTGGTGAAGAAAATGGATGGTATAAAGTTCAAGTAAATGGTTCAACAGGGTTTATAAGAAAAGATTTATTATCAAATGAAAAAACAGAAGTTACTTCAAGAAATAATGAATTAGACAGAACTGCTGCTGTACAAAATAATGCTCAAACAACAAATG
>Ga0310691_10003356_pt1 | contig 19344 bp, 20 predicted proteins | sample 176DNAGHGlowgp2_FD_203887 | JGI IMG/M metagenome (GOLD analysis project Ga0310691, IMG submission 203887) | Sheep rumen microbial communities from Palmerston North, Manawatu-Wanganui, New Zealand - 1766 DNA GHGlow gp2 (v2) (version 2) | ecosystem: Host-associated > Mammals > Digestive system >...
TAAGCGAAAAAATGGTTCAACCATTTGGAAAAACGAGAGAAGATTTTATCACATTGACTAATCCAGTAAATCCTGAATGTCCATTACTTCGTGATACATTCTTGTATCAATTCTTACAGGTGGCTTCTAAAAATTCAAAATTCTTTGATATAATCCGTTATTTTGATACTGGAAAAGTTTGGACAAAGGATGAACCAAATAATGAAGTTTCTCCAGAATTCGCTTCTGCACATTTGGATGAGCAATTACATGCTGCATTCTTTATGTACAAAAAATCTATCAATTCATGGAATGAAGATACATTATTGGAGGCTAAATCAGTAATTGATGAGATTATGCACGATTATGAACTTAATGGAAAGATTACTTATGAAGCTACAGACTTACCATATTTTCATCCAAAAAAACAAGGTAAAATCTTATTCAACAAACAAGAAATCTGAGTAATCTGAACTATTCATCCAACGATTTTGAAAGCTAGTAAATTGCCAGAAAATGCAAATTTAACATTTGTAGAAATATCGCTTGAAAAGATTAAAGAGCTTATAAGTCAGGCAACTGAAAAAACTTACATTTACGAAACTATGCAGGATCAGATTTTATGGAGAGATTTGAGTTTCGTAATAGATGAAAAATCAGATTTTTCTAAAGTTTTGTCAGCACTTCGTAAGATAGAGGAAGTGAAAGATATTCGTGTATTTGATGTTTATCAGTGAGAGAATTTGCCTGCAGGTAAGAAGTCAATTTCATTACAGATAAAGATTATGGGAGATGGAAATATGACGAGTGAGCAGATTGGAGCTATAATGCAGAAAGCGATTGATGCAGTAAGTAAGGTTGGAGGTGAATTGAGAGGATAATTAAGTTTAAAAAAATATAAAAAGCTGTCCATGATTGGACGGCTTTTTTGTAATAGAATCAGATTTTATATCTTTGTCAAAAAAAATATTGAAATATATGCAGTAAAATATAATATAGAGTTGTAATTATTTCATGAATAGAGATTATGGCGTATATTTATATGGATGAAAGTGGAGATTTAGGGTTTAATGATTATGAATTAAATTCAAAATTTTTTATAATTACATTTCTAATAGCTAATAATGAAAAAGAAATAAGTAATGTGATGAAAAATCTCTACAAATGGATGGAAGGTAAAAAAGTAAGAAGAAAGAAAAGTGCATTTTTTCATGCCAATCAAGAGTGAAAAGCTTCAGTTAAAAGAGCATTAGATTTAGCATCTCGTAGAGATATTAAAGTGGTTTCTCTGGTTTTACAAAAAGATATTATTTCACGAAAGGATAAAGAAAACATACATTCATTATATAATAAAGCTGTATGATATTTATTAGAGCAATGTGAGAGAAGAAACTTTCTTACCTATAAAGACAAGCATTATTTTATAGCTTCTCGTAAAGAAACGAAAAGACAATTAAATGAAAACTTTATTTCTTATTTAGAATCTTCGCATTCAGATTTACTCGATATAGATATTATAATTGATAATCCATCTCAAGTAAAATGATTAGAACTTGTAGATCCTATATCATTTGCAATTTATCAAAAATATGAATATTGAGATTTGGAATTATATTCTGTAATAAAAAACAAGATTATATTAGAACTTCAAAATTTTAATTAAAAGAAAACCCCATATGCACCGCGATAACGGGTCACCTACGGCAACCGGCATATGGGGATTTACTCCAACAGTTACATTATACTCAAAAAAAAATTAAATGCAAGTTTTTTTTGACAAAAAAGATATGGTGGAGAGGATAAGGGTAAGGAAATATAAAAAGCTGTCCGTGAGGGTAGCTTTTTTAAATAGATTCTTCGGTAGTCTTTATAATCCAATCACACCATCAAGAAATAGTAGAAGCTCTCCTATAAAAAGTAGAATCTCCTCATACATTCTTTAAATCACTCTCTTTCATTATTTTTACGATATCATCCCTTTTTAAATTTCAATTCGATTCAATATATTTTCCAAATGTTGTATTAAATGCACGATGTGATAATATTTCTTTAATTATAGCAAGAATCCTATTTCTTCTAGATAAACTCATTATTTTTTTTCATTTATCTGTTAATTTTAATGGCTTTCAATGCTCAAAATTAGCATATCATAAGTATTTTGCAGCATTTTTATAATAATGAGATTGTCTAATTACAAAGTTATATTCTTCAGCTAATTCATCATCAGTTTTTTCTCCAGACTGTAATATTTCTAGCAAATTAATGACTTTTTCGAAATCATCAGCTTGAGGAAATGGAGTATTTTCTGGTTCTGGAATAATTTTTACATCGTTTAATATATTTTTAACTTCTTCAAAAGTTATTGGTTCAAAACTAATTGCATAACTCTTTTTCTTTACTAATTCTATTGAATTATAATCGGTATCGTTATTAAATTTATATACAAAGAAAGTGAATACATCGTTCGATATTGTCATGAAAACAGGAATTACTTCCTTGTTAACTTTTTGTTTCCGTAATCTATATGGGTAATAAAGTTGCCTTACAATAAAATCATCCCACTTTCACATTTTTGCTTCTATGATCAACAGCTTACTATCTGATTCAAATCCTCAATCAATTTCAACTTGAGCATTATTAACATCTATTACTTTTTGTGTATCAGATATTTTATCTATTATCTTAAACGAAAAAGATGAGGAACTCATTCTTCAAGATATGGTTGGCTCACATTGTTCTTCTATCAAATCTTTTAACATTCATGTAGCTAAGGCATAGTTTATCGCTATGGATTCTGAAAAGAGATTATTTTTATCAATACTTTCTAGGTCAGTTCTTGGTTCAATGTTTTGTATATGTATATCTGAATAAGAAATTTCAGTATGAGTTTTAAAATGTCATATAACGTAAGTTCAGCGGTTTATTGGTAATATTGATAAATCATTATCAGAAAAAATTTTAGGCAAATCTCAAATATGGTCAAATTTAGTCATTAATCTTGCCTCTCTAATTGGGGTTATATCTTTAGCGGAAATTTCATAAATTCAATTAGTTTCAACTTTATTTAATATATCATATTCCTCGAAAAGCTGTTCTCGAGCTTTATCATTTTTATTTTCTGCCATTTAATTTATAGTTGTGGACTAAAAACTCATCAACTTCTCATCTTCAGTTAGCATTAGCATTTATAGTGCGTGGTACAGACACTGTCTCTATATGAATTTCTTTAAAATCTCATTCACTATAAATTTCTCTTATAAATTTTGTTGCAGAATTTGATAATAAAAATTTGGCTCAAATTTTATCAACCTGTACACAAAAATCCCTTAGTTTTATTTGGTCTTCTTTACCAAATCAATCTAATGTATATCATGTAAAAGATGATGTATCAGATACTGGATCGTAAGGAGGGTCAAAATATACAAAATCTCATTTATTTATGTATTGTATCATGTCAGAGAAACTTCCACATGAAAACGTTATACTATTCTCATTTAAGTATTTACTAACAGCTCTTAAAACTTCTTCATTAACAATATTTGGATTTTTATATTTTCAAAATGGAGAATTAAATTGTCATTGAGAGTTAACTCTAAATAATCAATTAAAACATGTTTTATTCAAATATATGATTCTAGCTGCTTTTTCAACATCAGTTAATTTATTAAATTTGCTAGGTTCTCTATCTAATCAGCGAATTTTATAAAAATCATCGGCATTATTCTTATCACTTAATTTTATTAATTCTTTTATTAATCAATTTACATCATCTTTAATTATTTGATATAGATTTATTAATTCAGGATTTATGTCATTAACAAAAGCAACTTTTGGTTGTAAATCAAAAAGTACAGCACCTCATCATAAAAAAGGTTCAATATAACTGTTATATTTTTTTGGTCTATATTTATTTATCATAGGCAAAAGGTATCTTTTACCTCACGCTCGTTTTAGAAATGGTTTCAGAAATATGTTTTTAGTCATTTAATATAGACTGACAATAAATATCACATATCCATATTATGAATATGAAATTAATTAACAAGATCAGAAATGGATAAAATGATAAAAATTTTGTATGATAAATTATGAAAAATCCTAATTGTTTACTTAATTCTCTAATTTTTTTTATTAAGTTTTGTTTTGTCAAAAAATGATTTGACAAATTAGAAAGTTTTTATTTTGTCACAAATTTACCATTTTTTCGTAATCCGAAATAGAGACAAGTAACGAATAGTCCCTTGTAGTAGTGAAAATCTTTAGGCACGTTTCACATACGGTCCTTCCATCAACAGGATTAGAAGATGTTGGTACCAAGTGGCGTGCCGACTTAAGAGATGGATTATTCCATCTTTTTTTATTTTGAGGATTAAAAAATTAGCCTTAAAAATCATTTATATTGAAAATGTAAAGAACTTATATATACTATAACTTGCTTTAACTTAGAGATAAATTTGTATGCCTGAACGATTAAATGTAAATTTAGATATGACGGGTATTGCTACAGCTTATCCAAAGGAGATGATGTGGACCATCTGAATTGTTTTATCTGTATTTATATTTTTTAAACGATGATTGCCTGTTATAAAAAAATGGATGGTTGATAACGAAATAAAGAAAAATTTAAAATTAATAAAAAAAGATACAACGGAAATTTTATCTTTGTTGAATAAAAATGGAAAAGAAAAATAGTTTTTGGACGTGGGTGTTGAAAATATTAGAATGTTTGACAGTGCTATGATGTATATATCTTTTTGGTGTAGCATGGAATGCTTATAAAACGGAGAAAATTATAGATAATATTAAAGATACTCCTTGAGTTGTCGTAGTAACAACATGAGCAATCGCAACATGAGACTTAATTAAAATTCCAGAAGATATAAGAGAATATATGGATTATATAATGGAGAATGGAGAAGCATGAGTTGATTTTTTTGTAGCAACTCCAACAAATCAACCAAATATGAATTCATCAGATTGAAATAAAAATACAGAAAATATGCATAAATATTTATATTCAAATAGAATAAGTTTTGATGTAAATCAAAGTGATAAACAATGATATATTATGTTTATGACAAGTAAAAAAATTTCTAATAATAGAAATCTATTTATGTGAATTAATTGAAAAACAGTATGAAGAATTAATCTTGATAAGAAAATAGAATGAACAGAAGATAATGAGTATATGTTTAAATATGATAAATTACCTATTATATGAAACAATTATTCTTGGGACGAAGATTTAAATTGAAAATGAATTAATGCTGTTGTATGAGAAGCGTATAATAAGGTAGAAAAAATTATTATATTTTTTAAGTAATATGAAATTATTCGTAGTTATTTAAAATATGAAGTGAGTCATCATCTCTTTATAGCAAAAGATACGTAAAAATCTTCAGCATCTGATTTACTTAGTCATTCATTCATAGCTGTAGAAATAGTATGGTCTTTAAAATTTTTATCAATTTTATATTTTGTTGGATAAAGATTATATAAATCATCTATATGTTTATAATGAGCAATTATATGTTCTTTTACCAAAAGATCATTTTTTGATTTTCAGTATAAATAATTTCACTGTCGAGAATTGATATAATTAAAAAATATAACATCTCGTTTTCAAATACGTTTTCTTTTTCTATCTTTACCTGGTAATTCAGGATTATAGAATTTAACTAAAATTTTTGGAGATACTGCAAAATAATGGAATCTTTCCAAGAATCAGACTCAAAATGGTCATTTTCTTTCTGGTGTTATTTCTTTTACGCAACAATCAGATGTAACAAAATTTTTTTCTCCATCTGAAATATATATCATAATTTTTTTATTGTATAAATAATGAGTAAATTTTTCGATATTTCTAATCAAAAACCTTATATGAAAAGAATTATCAAAACTGACATTAAAATGTTTTTCAACTAAGACTTTTCTGAATTCTTCGTTTTTTGTATCAAATGCTTTATTTTCAGTTAACCATTTCATCATTCATTTCATTGTATCTTCGGACATATCAAATAAGGTTTCCCTAAAATGTTTTGACCTTAAATACGATATTACAATAAACTCACATAGATTAAATATTAACTTTTCATCAACTTTATCATTATAATTTTGTAAATTACTTATAATTTTATCATAACGTTGAGCAAAATAATTTTCTATGTCTGTAAAATAGTCCTCTAATAACTGAGATAATTTATCTTTTTCTCCTGTTTTTATTCAGTAAAAAAATTCTGCACTACAGATATGGCTTATACTTTGTGGCTTTAAAATCTTTTTATTTTTTATATCATATGTTTCTACTTTTCATTCAGAATTACTAAAATATTTAAGATAAAATTGAGGGACATAGTGTTGATTCTTTGTCCATTGATGATTTTCTCAATATTTGTTAAGCAGATTCTCTAAATCTGTATTTTCTTCCATATACAATAAATATATAAAAATTATAGTGTAGTATAAATATTATTTTCAAAATGCAAGATATTTATGTATTAAATTGCTTAAATTTTTTTCAGCCTTTTTTTCTTTTTTTAAAAAATTTATAGCATTGATTTTTTAGTTACAAAAATCCCCAAAAAAAGATGGACTCTTGCAAGGTTAAGTAAGTATATGATAAACATTTTATTTTTTATTATAAATCTTTTTGGAGATTAAAAAATAATTTGTTTTTTTGAAATAATTTTATATAGAATTATTTATCTTTATATCCTAAAAATATCACTCATGGAAAAAGAAAAGAAAGTAATATTAGAAGCTATGAAAAAGGCTTGAGAACCTGTTAATGCTTGAAAAGTAGCGGAACTTACATGATTGGATAGAAAAGTCGTAGATAAAGTTTTTGCTGAATTGAAGAAAGAATGAGCTATCGTTTCTCCAGTTAGATGTAAATGGGAACCTGCTAAATAGTTTAAGAAATCAGATTTATTTTTTTATTATCATTAATTATGGAATTTGAACAAGTGATTAAAGGTAGATTTTCGGCTAGAAAATACACAACAGAATCTATCGAGCCAGAAAAATTAAATGCAGTTTTGGAAGCATGAAGACTCGCTCCAACTGCTAAAAATATTCAGCCTATCAAAATTTATGTAGTAAAATCAGAGGAATGATTGGCTAAAGTTGATAAAGCTAGTCGCTGTAGATATTGAGCTCCTACAGTTTTGATAGTATGTGGAGATAAAGAGTCAGCTTTTGAGAGAAATGGTCATTCGACTTATGAAGTAGATGCAAGTATAGTTGCTACTCATATGCTGCTCGAAGCTACGAATCAGTGATTGGGAAATATTTGGATAGATCTTTTTGATAGAGATGTGATTAGAGAGGAGTTTGATATCCCTGAGAATTTGCAACCTGTTTGCCTTTTGCCTATGGGTTATCAAGCTGAAGATTGTCCAGTAAGTCCTCTACATTATGAGAGAAAAAATCTGAATGAGATTGTAGAAGAAAGATAGTATGTTCTGATATTTTCAATTCGTATAGATTTAATAGATTAAATTTATACAATTAATTATTATTTAAATTAAAAATCTGAATGAAATTAGTAGTTTGACTTGGAAACCCATGACAATCATATAAGGCTACTCGCCACAATATTTGAGCTACTATGCTTGAAAGATTTTTAGATTGGGAGAAAGTTTGAAAGCTGAAATATGACAATAAATGGAAAGCTGAAATGCTTACTACAGAGCAGTTTGGTGATAAAGTGATATTTTGTTTTCCACAAACTTATATGAATCTTAGCTGAGAAGCTATATGACCATTAGCTAAATTTTACAAAATAAATCCTGAAGATATTTTGGTACTTCATGATGAAATAGATTTTGTAGTTGGAAGGGTAGCTTTTAAGAAATGATGAAGTGCTGCGTGACATAATGGTCTCAAAAGTATTATTGAGAAATTATGAACTAATGATTTTTGGCGCATCAGAATCGGAGTAGGTAGACCTGCAACTTCAAAAATGGTTGCAGATTATGTTCTCTCTACATTCAAACCAAATGAAAAAGAATTGATGGATGAGAAATTTGAAGAAATTTCAGATTTTATTTTAAAATTTTTAAAGGATAATGAGTGATAAATTGGAGATAGTTTTGGTTGATGAAAATGATAAACAAATCTGATTAGGAGAGAAAATGGATGTGCACGAAAAATGACTTTTGCATAGAGCTATCTCAGTTTTGACATTAAATTCAAAATGAGAAATGCTTCTACAACAAAGAGCACTAAATAAATATCACTGTGGATGAATGTGGAGTAATGCAACTTGTACACATCCGTTACCCCATGAAAGTAATTTAGATGCTGCTCATAGAAGATTAAAGGAGGAAATGTGATTTGATACTGAGCTGAAAGAAATTTTTGAATTTCATTACACAGCACGTTTTGATAATTGATTGACGGAGAATGAATATGACCATGTATTTTTATGATATTATGATTGAGAAATGGATTTAAATCCAGATGAAGTGGCCAATTATAAATGGATTTCAATAGAAGAACTTAAAAAAGATATAGTAGAAAATTCTGAAAGCTATACTGAGCGATTTAAAATCATTTTAGAGAAGTATTTTTCGATATATTAAATATTTTATAAATCAATTTATAAATTGATGAAGATATTTTATTTTGATTTTTTAGAGATCATTTTAATATATAATTTATTTAGCCTCTGAACTCAATTCTCTAATTTATAGTAATGCCATAGATAGCATCACTCCAATATAAGCATAATAAACGCTAATATACTCATAAATATAGAATTATTATCCACGAGAAGCGTTACAAAGAACAATCACACAAAAGTAGTCACAAGTAAATGGATAATCCTTTCGTGTTTAAATCGCTCCAAATATTCTTTTATCTGATTTTTATCTGTCAATTTTCATAATTCTACATCTTTTATCGTTTGATTCAAAAGTTCTGCAATTCAATCATTTTTAGTTTTCATATTAAATTTACAATTAATAACTAAAGGAATTCACACACTAATACAAAATTTTATCCTACGTAAAATAAATATATATATTTTTAAATAAATCAACTCTTATGTTAAATTTTTATCGCTAAAAATTTGCTTTTTCATATAGTTTTAAGTATAATATAAAGTGTAAAATTTTATCACATCGATAAACAAAATGAAAATTTTCAAAAAAATCTGAGTTTTATTAGCCTGATTATTTGTATCTTTCGGTATTAGTTTTAGTCAATGATTACGAGCCCCCTCTCCACAATATGCCGCCACAACCACTAGTGATGGTACAGCTACTGTTGCTGGTACCGCTGTAAATGAAAGCTGATCTATTAGTGAATGAAGCCATGCCTTTAGCGACCAATTACACTGAATCGTAGACACACCTAATACTGGCACATATGATAATTATACTACATCCTTATGACACGTAATAACACTCATCCAGAAAGCCATAAATCGATTATTATGAATATTAGCCTTTGTTGCATTAGTGTATATGCTATACAATTGATTCCTAATACTTACTTCATGATCCGATAGCAAAAATGCCGATAAATGAAAGAAATGAATTTCAACCGCAGCAATTGCTCTTGCTTGAATTGGTTTATCGTGGTTAATTATCAGTGCAATAATCTGGCTGATAAATAACATTGCAGCAAATTAATCAAATAAGTATTTTACATTAAAAAATAAAAAAAATGAAAAATTTCATAAAAAAAATAATAATAATTGGAATAATAAGTTTATTTTGTGGAATAGGATATCAGCATTCACACTGAGAATTTACTGTTCCAGACTATGAATATTCCGTAGATTTTCCGTTTAAAAATAATCCAAATATATTAAATTTATATGAATGTAATACTAATTCATGAAACTGTACTGACTTATGAAATCAAATAGAAATAACAGATAATGCTTCCATCATTAATAGACTATTAAGTGTTTTTGGTCTAGATGGCGATATTATTAATCAAGATGATCACAAATTTATAAATTATGCCAAAGCAATTCTAAATATGGCATTATGATTATTAAGTCTAATAGCTCTCGTAATGACTATATACACTTTTTATATGATGTTCTTTACCGAAAATGAAGCATGAATCAAAAAAGCAAAATGAAATCTGGTTGGAATTTTCATTGCTCTGGCTATAATTGGTCTAGCATGGCTCATCGTCAGCTTTATATTCCGATGGTATCAAAACAATTGGCAAAATGCACTGATTTAAACAAATTTAAATTCAAAATTTATTTAATACCTAACATTCCATGTGATTACTAGATTTCGACAAGTCAAAAGTAAAAAAAACTCAATCTGATAGCATGTTCAATACTGAAACTATGTTGCCAATTTCTGAAATTAAAAATGGGATAATAATTCTAAAAGATGGATGACTTCGTTCTGTTATCAAAGTTGAATGATTAAACTTAGATTTAAAGAATTTCGATGAACAACAAGTTATTTTAGAGCAATACAAAAGATTTCTAAACTGATTATCATTTCCCATTCAAATTTTGGTACGTAATACATATTTGGATTTGACTGAATATATATCATATCTAAGAAAAAATCTAAAAGAGATTACAAATCCTGCTTTACAAAATCAAGGTCAGAGCTATCTTTGATTTTTACAGTGAATCGATGACCAACAGTGACTAATTTTTGTAAAAGAGTTTTATATTGTAATTCCTTTTTACCAAGACGAAAAAGATGCTGAACAAGTAAACAAATCCTGGCGAGATAAATTATTAAACGTGCTAAATGCAAAAGATGATGTAGAAATGATTGTCGAAAGATATAGAAACTTTATCAAATCAGAACAGAATATTCAAACTAGAGAAAGTGTTTTAATAGATGGGTTAAACGATTTGGGAATACAAGCTGAGCGTTTGGAAACCTCTGGTGTAATTTCTTTATTATTCCGTATGTACAATCCGCTATTAGACAGTTCTCAAGCAAGATTTGTAGAATAATATCATATAAAACTAATCGTCAACTCCACAATGTGGAGTTTTTTATCATTGCTTTAGAATAGATTTTATTTATATTACAAAATGTAAATTATTTATAATAAGGAATAACATGCTACTATTAAAATGAAAAGACAAATCTGAATGATTAAAACATAAACTTAAAGAACTAAGAGCTCAATATTTTTGAAACGAAAAAAAATTTATAGCTATATTATTTTTTGGTAAAAGTAATCCATCTAAAGTTTACGTAGATTTAAAGAAAAAATATGCACAAGAAATCTGATTTGATTTTTTGATTTTTGGACAATGAGAAACTTGATTTGAAAATGAATATCCAGATTTGATAGATTTTCAAAAGAAAGAATCTTCAAATAAAAATGATATAATAGAATGAATTCAAATTCTGAATAATGATGAACGTTGTGTTGGAATAATTTGCCAATTACCTCTAACTGAAGAATTGAAACCCTATCAAAAAGAAATTTGTAATGCTATCACTCCCCTAAAAGATATGGATTGACTCGGAGATAAGCTACAAGAATGGGCTTTTGAATGAAAAATTGATTTTTTACCTGCGACTGCTCAAGCTGTAATTTCATTATGGGATGCTTATAACCTATGAAGTTTTGAATGAAAAATAATTTCAGTAATATGACAAAGCGATATAGTTTGACGCCCAATTAGTAAATATTTAAAGCTGAAATGAGCCGAAGTACATACATTCGATATCAATAATATTCCTAAAGAAATAATGACTCAAACTAAAGAATCAGATGTAATTATTTCCTGCACATGAGCATTACATTTAATTGATAATAGATTTATAAACGAAGAAAAAAAACAGATTTTAATTGATGTTGGTTATTGATTTTTAAATTGAAAATCTACTGGAGATGTAGATTTTGAGAAAGTAGAAAACAAAGTTTATGCAATTAGTCCTGTTCCATGATGAGTATGACCAATGACTGTAGCTAGTTTATTTGGGAATATTTTCACAATTTGGCAGCAAAAGAATACAATCGAAACTTTACAAACAAATCCTCATTAAAAATAGTTTTATACTACTTACCATAAATTTCAGATATAATCTTCAATGATTTAGATGCACATTCAGACTTAAATTTAACTTTTTGTAATTTCTCTATTATTGCTTTTTTATCCTCTGTATCAGACTTTCCTTTTACAGCACTTAAAATAGAAGCAAAATCCTTAGAACACTTTTGAGGAATATAAATATTCTCTCACTCTAATGTAAAGCTTTTCAAATGAAATAATGAAGATAAAATATTATTTAAATCTTTTTCTCAAAATAATTCTAAATCTCGAAATCCATTATAAACTTTATCATCGTCCAAATTTACTACAGACCAATCTGCTTCTCATTGAACTACATACTGTAATCAATGAGTATAATCACAATTAAAATATATTGTAGCAACTATTTCTGGATGCTCTACAAAAAATTCCCAAAGCTGATGCAATCGATAATCCTTACGGTCACTCTCATTTAAATATTCATTTCTAGACTTATTGTATTGATAAGCTCAATCATATCGAACACTTGTAGTCGCTACCTCATCTATCACAATCGGCTTATTAAACGATTTTATACGTTCATAAGTTTTTCGATTTTTATCATAAAGAATTTGTATCGGAGACAATCGCTGACGATTATCTACAGCTTTTCATCGATTATAAAAAGTAAATCACACCACATCCACATATTCATCTCCTGGGTAATAATCCTCAAAATGATAACATCACTTTTTTCATAGAGAACACTTAATCAATGGCGCGGATTGAGAAGGTTTTCACTTCGTTGGCATATCTCGATGATTTACAGAAAAATCAAATAATATATTCTCTTGTCCCAATCAAACAACTCTGGAAAGATTCCATACATGAATCCAAGCCTCTTTAAATTGTTCTGGATTACTCGCCCAAGGATACCATCATCCATTCATTTCATGCATAGTACGAAATATTACACGCAAATCCTTTTCTTTTATCTTTTCAAAAAATGATAAATATTGAGCATCAAAACTTCACTGAGCTACCTCTTGAGCAGAAAACATATCTGGGGATACGGTAAAATGATAGATTCTATCTGTACCTAATATATCAACTATGTTATCAATTGAATTTAAAACATTACTCTCATCCCATGGATCAAAAATAAATGAAACGATTGGTAATTTTACACTCAATTTTTCTTCAATTGCTTTAATATTTTCAGGAGTATTATCCGATGATTTTAGTCAAAAATAATAAGATTCAACATGATTTATACTCATTCCAAAAACAAGCATAAAAATTCATAATATTAAAAATCAGATTTTTCTATACATTTTAAAGTAATGATGAAAGTGCATTTGTCCCTATCGAAAACGAATCTAAAGTTAAAAAGAAATGAGTATAACATCCCATACAGAAATAAACCATCAATATTATACTGGCCACCAATTTAAGGAAAATCCCTCATAAGAATCAAATAAATGCTCAAAATGCAGGTTTTATTGATTTTTGAATATCATATTGGCGCAAAAATTCTCAAATTAACGCTCCTCCAAACGGTCATATAATCAATCCTACAGGTCAAAAGAACATTCATACAAGCATTCAAAATATACATCATCGATTTCATCGTTTTGATCATCAGAATTTTTTTGTTCATAATATTGGCAAGTAATAATCTGCTACCATAAGCAAAATCATAAGCACTCACCAAACTATAATAAACCGCCAAGAAAAAGGTTTATCCATAAAAAACTGAACTATTAATATAGCTACATATCACAATTGTGGTCATGGAATTCATGGCAAAATTGAGCCTATTATAGCCACTATACACAAAACTAATCATACTATACTCAAAACTATATCCATTTTTCAATCAATACTAAATCATATAATTCTATGTAATGAAAAGCTATTTAAAAACAAGATGGAATTATATATAAAACATTTTTTGAAATAGTCTTGATTTTAAAGTCTGAATTTATATAAACTTCTTGCAAATATTTTTGCATATGTGTGGGTGTGTAGCTCAGCTGGTTAGAGCGCACCTCTGATAAGGGTGAGGTCGATGGTTCGAGTCCATCCACGCCCATATGCCAAGGTAGCTCAGTGGTAGAGCAGGAGACTGAAAATCTCTGTGTCGGCAGTCCGATTCTGCCCCTTGGCACCATCTAAAATTATTGTCTTAACATATAAATTAGTAAGCTACTTTGTTTACTAATTTTTATTAATTATAAATAATTTAAAAAGCTGACCAATTGGCCAGCTTCCTATTATTTCACAAAATCTAATTATTTATACTAAATGATGGATCTTGTAAATTTGGATTTGGTCAAACCCTAAATGGAAAATCTTCTGGAACTGTATATCATTTAATTTTTGAAAGACATTTCATCACATTAGTCTGCCAATTAATTGGACTAGATGCATATATCTTTCAATCAGGATTTCCATATCTAGACAATTGATTAATTGTATGATATCATCATAAATGCTGATTATTTAGAGTAAGAGGAATCAATCTAGCTCATGCATATGGAGTATCATATGCAACTCTGTCTCCTCTGTCATTGTTTCATACATTTCAAATATTATTACTTGTTGTTAAATATTTTCACAATGTAGATTCTGCCAAAGCGATACAGATTACCACATCTCTATCTACATTAGTTCATTTTGCGACAGAATCCCAAAACGATAAATCTTTATACACTCCTACTCCATATCAATTCAAAAGCCTCTGCGCTCTCTCATTAACTGTTTTTCATTCCATAATTGTTAAATCAGACACATCAATTGGCCTAACTAATTGATCATTAAGATATTTTATTCTATATTCTTCTGGCAATGTATTTTGCCAATCTGTTACTACACTTAAATCCAATATAGTTAACGGATCTACAGCAACTCAATTTTTATAAACTCAAAAAGTCAGATTTTCTCATTCTGAAGCAAATCATGCTCACATAGTTCCTGGTTCTCATCCACTATATCAAATAAGCTGTCCACGTTGTACAATATCTCAAGCATTCACAATAATCTGATTCATATATTCATACACCGTTACATATCCATCTTGATGAACAATCAAAATCCATGAAATTCAATCAATTGTATTAGAAACATAATATACTACTCCATCTCTAGCTGCATACACAGGAGTTCATTGAGTAGCTTGAATTTGAATTGCTTGATGTTTAAATCAATATTCCTTCTCAAAATCTGCATCATTAAAATAACGAGAGATCTTTTCAATTGGATAAATTGGCCATGCAATAGGAGCTTGATTATAAGCACTACTATCAGATGCTGCAAGCATTATTTCAATATTTTCTGGTATATTATCATTAGTTCTATAATTTTTCTGTACAATATCATCTATGAAAGTTTGTACCATCTTATGCACATCTTCTCTACTTTTAAACATTTCATTAAACTTAGCACTAGCCTCAGATTTATATAGCTGAATAAAACTCAATAAATACTGTTTTTTCTGCTCTAATTTTTCTATCTGATCACGATAAGTTTCGATACTTTCCTGAGCCGCAACTTTAAGAGTTCACAGTCTAGAGAGTAACCCTGATTTCTTATTCTCTTCTTGTGTACTTTTTTCCACTAATTCTGAAAGTTTTACAGTCATTGCTTTCAATAAATCATTTCAAACAAAAGTTTCATTAAAATTATCAGAATTTATAAAAAGTCTAACATCATCAATATTATCTCCTTCCTGATCATAAATCTTTAATTGCATTTTATACAATAATGTCATATAATCAGCAAGATATTCTTTAGCCTTTTCTGCTGAAGTTTGAGCCTCTTGAAGCTGCTGTAATAATTCATTCATCTGTCTCTGATAAGCAATCAGCTTTTTTAAAGATAATGAAATATTCGAACTAGCACTATTGATACTAGATATAACTCTTACTATTTCTGCTCTAGCTTGTCTATAACTCGTAGTCAATGCAGGATTTTTTGCTCTTTCTGACTCATCAAGTGCAAAAAGTTCCGCTGTAATAGTTTCAATATCAGCTTGAAGAGTTTCTACTTTAGCAATTCATGAATTTATTAAAGATCTATCTCAACTTGAAAGCTGAACCATATCTTTAAAATCCTGTAAATTAACCTCTCATGTAGCCTCACATTTTATTGGAGACAAAAAAGAACCCCCAACAATAGCTGTAAAAGCCACAATTTTTCCTAAATTTAGCTTAATTTTCATCATCATTTCCTATGGATAAATACAATACAAATTATACTCATTTTCTCAAAAAACGCCATTTTCAAACAAAAATGGACTTTTTTTCATCTTTCCTTTTTAAAGTTTTAATACAAAATATTAAACATTAAATTTAAATATCATTACATCTCCATCCTGAACGATATAACTTTTTCATTCCAAACGTAATAGTCATTTTTCTCTAGCTTTAGCCCATGAACCACATTCAACTAAATCTTTATATCAAACCACTTCCGCTTTAATAAATCCTCTCTCAAAATCTGAATGAATAGCTCATGCCGCTTGAGGAGCGGTAGATCATTGCGGAATAGTCCAGGCTTTTGTTTCCTTTTCTCATGTAGTGAAATAATACATCAGTCAAAGTGTGTTGAATGCAAGAGAAATTAAATCATCGAGAGTTGGGATTTTTGATGCCTGAACTTCGAGCATTTCTGCCATAAACTCTTGTTTCTCTTCTGTGCTCATATCCATCATTTCTTCCTCGATTTTCACACAAACTACAGCCACTGGAGCATGTAATTTTTCGCTATATTCAGACTTTATAGCTTCTGCATTTACCAAATCATCTTGAGATACATTTAACGCATAGATGAATGGTTTCAATGTAAGGAAATTATATGATTTTAAGACTTTTAAATCATCAGCAGAAAACTGATCGCGAACTGTGTGAGCTAATTTTCAATCCATTAGGGCTTTGTAAATCACTTCCAAAATTTCGCACTGTTTTTTTTCATCCTTTGTGCAGTTTGAAGATTTTACTTTTTTCTGTAATGTTGGCAAGATTCTTTCAATATGTTCTAAATCGGCAAATATAAGTTCAGTATTAATAATTTCTACATCTCTCATTGGATCGATACTTCATTCTACATGAACTACATCAGGATCTTTGAAATAACGAAGAACCTGAACTATTGCATCAGTTTCACGAATATTTGCCAAGAATTTATTTCCCAGTCACTCCCCTTTTGAAGCTCATTTTACGAGTCATGCAATATCAACAAATTCGGTAGCAGCATAAACTTTTTTCTGACTATGTGACATCTCTGCTAATACATCAATTCTAGGGTCTTTCACATCTACTATTCATACATTTGGATCTATTGTACAGAATGGAAAATTCTCAGCAGGAGCTGCGTATGATTTAGTCAATGCATTAAATAGTGTAGATTTTCAAACGTTAGGTAATCAAACTATTCCAATTTTCATAATTGAAAAAATGAAGAATAAAATACTAGTTTAAATAATAATTTTTGTTCCAGAAAATGCAAGAAAATTACTAAAATCCTTGCATTTAGATTTATTTTTTCTACAAGTAAAATATATTTAATTCTAATTAATAAATCATGCTTTGACTGCTATTCTATTGAAGATTAGAAAAAGAAAAATGATTTGATCAGTTAGTTTTGGCAATAAAAGAATTAAATAAAAGAAAAGTAGATTTTGAAATTTTTATATTCTGAAGGTGAAGTCTAGAATCTCAGCTTTTTGAAGTTCATGATAAAAATGTTCATTTTTTTGGATGGAAACCATTAGACGAAATTAAGAAATATCTAGCAAATATAGATTACTGTTTAATGCCATCAGAATTTTTAGAAACTTTTGGATTATCCGCATTAAATGCTTTATCCTGGTGAGTGCCTGTAATTTGATATAAAAAATGATGACTTGAACCGTTTATATTTCAAGAGTGTAACTTATTTTTGACTAAATGAAATACTACTGCTGAAAGAATTGTTTCAATAATTGAAAAACTTGCTAAGAAAACAAATCCTGAGAGAATAAAAGATAAAGAAGAATTGGAATGAAAAATTAAAAAGTTATTACCTGAATATACTGAAGATGCTTGGTATGAGAGATTCCTAAATTTTGTGTCATTCTGAACAGCCAACAATTTCCCTCTTTTTAAAGAGGGGGGACCGCTTGCGGTGGGAGATTTAAAAAATCCTCACCCCGATAATTCGGGAAGCTCCTTTAAAAAGGAACAAAAGATGGATTCTTCGGCTATCGCCTCAGAATGACAAGATAAAGAAAAAATATTAATCATCAGCGATTTCATTAACAAAGCATGAGGTATAGAAACATATATTCATGATGTTAAAAATTTACTAGAATCTAAATGACATGAAGTAGTTCTGCGATGAAGCAATCTTCCTGCATGAAACAAATGACAGCGAAAAAAGAGATTCTGACTTTTACTTTTCCCTTTTAATTTTTGGAGTACTGGTAGTTTAAATGAAATTTTAGAAAAAGAAAAACCTGATATAATTTGGTTTAATTCTTTACTTCGTTGGCTGTGACCAAATGTAGTAAAAACTGCATGAAAATGGAAAAAAGAAAATAAATCTGAATGTAAATTTTGGATGATGTACCATGATTTTGGGTATTTTTATCCATTCCCATCCGAGCTATACCATATAGAAGACTGTAAGACTCCCCTCACAAAGAAAAACTTTTTATCCGCATATAAATGAAAAAATCTGGTTACGAAATTAGCTGTTTTGTGTAAATATTATTGGTTACAACCACTAAAAAAAGTTTTAAAAAAAGAAATAGATTTACATCTAGCGCCATCAGATTGTATAACTAATATTGCACGTGACAGCTACAAAATTACTGAGAAAAAGTGCAAATCATTCCCTCATTTCATTCAGAAATAATCTATAAATTAGATATAGCTTTCATTAATGAATCAATTGTTTTCTCTTTATTTTGCAATTAAAATCAGTATCACAAAATCAGATTTATATTTATTTTAAACTAATGGAAAATCTTACACTTAAATCATACATTCAATGAGTAGATGAATGAAAAATCAATGCTACCGAAATAATAAATTCATATTTAGATAAAGCTAATAAAGATTCAGATAATTTACATGCTTTCGCTAGATTACATCCAGACTATGTAGAAAAAAATCTGAATAGTTTCAAGGATTTACCCTTACACTGAGCACCAATAGGAATCAAAGATAATATCATGACTAAATGATATATTTCATCATGTGGTTCTAAAATGCTTGAAAATTACGTAGCCCCATATTCAGCTACATGTTTTCAAAACATCGAGAAAAACTGATGATTAATGATATGAAAAACAAATATGGATGAATTTGCTATGTGATCTTCCACTGAATATTCAGCTTTCTGAAATACTAAAAACC
>Ga0310691_10003360_pt1 | contig 19323 bp, 17 predicted proteins | sample 176DNAGHGlowgp2_FD_203887 | JGI IMG/M metagenome (GOLD analysis project Ga0310691, IMG submission 203887) | Sheep rumen microbial communities from Palmerston North, Manawatu-Wanganui, New Zealand - 1766 DNA GHGlow gp2 (v2) (version 2) | ecosystem: Host-associated > Mammals > Digestive system >...
GTGTGTGGGCAAGCACAACGATGTCATCTGCATACCGAATCACATGGACGCCTCTGCCCTCCATCTCACGGTCAAACTTGTTGAGGTAGATGTTGGCAAGCAAGGGACTGAGCGGCCCTCCCTGCGGGGAGCCTTCATCTGTCTTGATGTGAAGTCCGTTTTCCATCACGCCGCTTCTGAGAAACCTCTTAATGAGTTCAATCACGCGCTTGTCATGGACTTCCTCTCGCACCATGTTCATCAGCAGATCATGATTCAGCGTGTCAAAATACTTTGTCAGGTCAATGAGTACCGCTGTGGTATAGCCCTGCTCCGCGTATTCTTTCACTTTCTGAATCGCCATCTGTGCACTTCTGCCCGGTCGGTAGCCGTAGCTCCCGTCCGAGAACAGCGGTTCGTAGATTGGGGTCAACTGCTGGGCGATTGCCTGCTGGATGATGCGGTCTACGACTGTCGGGATTCCCAGCTTTCGTATGCCGCCATCCGGTTTTGGGATTTCCTTCCGCCTAACCGGCTGCGGCTTGTATTTGCCGTTTCGGATTTGGTCAAGAAGTTCTTCCCTGTGTTCCCTCAGCCAAGGCAGGGCATCCTCTACCGTCATTCCGTCGACGCCGGGTGCTCCCTTGTTGGCCTTTACCCGCTTGTATGCCCTGTTCAGGTTGTTCCTGTCCAGTATGCGTTCCAGCAGGTCTGCACCGTCCGCTTCTTCGGTTTCCCGTCTGTCAGCACTCCGCGCTCCCGCATACTCTTCATGTTCCGCACTATCCCTTTGCGGGCAGCCTCCGTTTCCGGGGTATTCTGCTTTCTTCATACTGACCTCCTTTCTCCGTTTCTTCGGACTTACGATTGTTCGGCCCTTCCCTCATTTTTTTTTGAGGTACTATGGCCTCTGCTGACTTCTCGCAGTTCGTTGTTACTATGGCTCGGCTCCCAGCCGCTCATCGCTTCTACCGGGATAACGGTATTCATCCGCCCGTGCCACCTGTGAGACCTCCCCGGGTACTCACACATTCTTTCGCTCTTATACCCGCCATGTTTACCGCAAGCGATTCCGTGCAGCTATTGGGCTTTAACTTGTATAGCAGTCTTACCCTCGCTTACAGCCTGACATGATTCCTGTTCGTCGGGCCAGAGTTTTGCCGCCGCCTTCCTTCAGATTCCGCCTCGCGACGGACACCCTTGGCTTTGGCTATGACCTTCCCGCTGCCGGGCGGTCTCGGGACTTTCACCCTTTAGAACGTGCGCTCGCCGGGCGCACTACAAAAGCGCCATCACACGAAGAAATGGTGATGGCGCTTCGATTACTCTCAAATGCTCCAGGCAGCGCTGGCAGTCTGCAGCTCGGTCATGCGGCGGAAGATACCGCCATTCTTTTGAAGGAGGTCTTCCGGTCTGCCTTCCTCCGCGACCTTGCCGTCTGCAAGCACGACGATGTGATCCGCTGCCTCCACGGTGCGCATCCGGTGAGCGATGACCAGCACGGTCTTGCCCTGCAGCAGACGGGACAGAGCGCCCTGCACCCTGGTCTCGTTTTCCACGTCCAGAGAGGCCGTGGCCTCGTCCAGCAGGACAATGGGTGCGTTTTTCAGCAGTGCGCGGGCTATGGAGATCCGCTGCCGCTCGCCTCCGGAAAGTTTGGCGCCGTTTTCCCCAATGGGCGTATCATAGCCCTGGGGCAGCTTGCTGACAAATTCCTCGCAGTTGGCCGCCTGAGCCGCCCGGATCACCTCTTCATCCGTGGCGCCGTGCTTGCCGAGGCGGATGTTCTCCATTACCGTGTCGTCAAAGAGCACCACATCCTGGAACACCATGGCGTAGTCCGTGAGCAGCACCTCGGGATCGACGGTGGAGATGTCCACACCCCCCACCTCGATGGAACCCTTGTCAATGTCCCAAAGCCGGGCCGCGAGCCGGGCACAGGTGCTCTTGCCGGAGCCGGAGGGGCCGACCAGCGCGGTCACTTCCCCTTCCCTGGCGGTGAAGCTCACACTGTCCAGGACCTGCTTGTCATCGCGGCCCAGGCCGCCCTCTCTTCCGGCTTCGCCGGAATTCACCTTGTAGGCAAACCCAACGTTCTTGAACACGATATCATGTCCTTGCGGCTCAAAGCGCTCCGCGCCCTCGGCGGTCTTTTCATCCTGGATCTCCATGAGCCGGTTGGCGGATACCTGAGAGACGAACATCTCCGCGATCAGCGCCAGCGCCTGATCGAAGGGCGCGTACACACGGGTGATAACCAGCAGGAACATGAAGAGGGTCATGAAGTCGATCTGTCCAGAGAGAATCATCGTCGTGCCGGTGAGGATCGTGGTCGCCACACCGAGGCGCATGATGACGCTGGCCGCATTCACGAAAATGCCGGTGGAAAGCTCACCCCTGATCATGGTCGATTCATGATGATCGATCTTGTCGCCCAGTTCCTTCAAGAAGCGCGCCTCCTGATTGGTAGCCCGCACCTCGCGGATATTCTCCAGTGTCTCCTGAATGGCGTCCGAGACCTGGATCCCGGCCGCCTTGGTGATCTCGGAGTTGCGTTTGGCAAGCTTGCGGCTGCCGAAGAGCAGCGCGAAGGCTACAGGCACGCCCCAGAGGCAGGCCAGAGCGAGCTTCCAGTTATACGCAAAGAGCATCACGGCAATGATGGCCGTGGAGAAATAGGAGCCATAGAGATAGCCCAGGCAGTGCGACCAGACATGCTCCAGGCGGTTCACGTCGCCCATGATGGTCTCGGTCAGATCCGCGAGATCACGCTTGCCGAAATAGCCCAGCGGCAGCTTACGCAGGCGCTCGGCCAGGCTGATGCGGACGTTTTTCACCTCGCCATACACGAGACCGTAGGTGGCTTTGTACTGTTGCAGGTGTGTGATAAAAGAGAGCGCAATAAAGGCCAGAACCAGAAGCAGGATCGGCAGCGCCCTGGGGAGCGCCGCGCCGGCAGTCAGCGTATCCATATAGCGGGACATCATCAGAAACAGGATCCCCATGCCGCCCATGACCACCAGGTTTACGATCACGGTCCAGAACGTGCCCTGCTTGACGTTCTTTACCCCCTGTTCCGAGAGGGCGTATTTGCGCTGAAAGTCTTTTCCGAACATATTACTTCACCTCCGCCACAGAAATCTTCCATTGTACGGCCTGGTTGTAATCCGCCCACATCCGGGCGTAGAGGCCGTTTGCCCTGACCAGCTCCGCGTGTGTTCCCTGCTCCGCCACCTTACCGGAGTCCAGGACGATGATCTTGTCCGCGTTCACGACCGTGGACAGGCGGTGGGCGATCATGATGACGGTGCGGTCCTTCGTCAGCGCGGCAAAGGCCTTCTGGATCATGGCCTCGTTCTCGGGGTCGGCAAAGGCCGTGGCCTCATCCAGCACCACGATGGGCGCGTCCTTCAGGATGGCCCGGGCCAGCGCCACGCGCTGCTGCTCGCCGCCGGAGAGATAAGTCCCCTCGGTGCCGATCACCGTGTCCATCCCCTGGGGGAGCTTTTCAAGGATATCGTCACACTGGGCAGCTGACAGTGCCTGCTGCACTTCCTCCCGTGTTGCCTCCGGGCGGGCGGCGCGCACATTTTCCAGGATACTGGACTTGAAAAGGCGGTTATTCTGGAAAACAAAGGCCACCTGATCCATCAGCACATGGGGATCCGTGTCGCGCACATCCACGCCGCCGACCTCCACCGCGCCGTCGCTCACATCCCAGAAGCGCGGGATCAGGCTGGCTGCCGTTGTCTTGCCGCCGCCGGAAGGCCCGACCAGAGCCACCGTCTGCCCCGGCTCCACCCGGAAGGATACGTGATCGAGCGCGGGCAATGACGCGCCATCATAGGTAAAGCTCACATCCTTGAACGCCACGCTGTTGTCCTTCGGGGTCTGCGGGTGGTCTGTGACCGGCAGGGTCGGAGCGCTCATGACCTGGTTGATGCGCCCCAGGGCGGTGCTGGCCAGCATCATGCCGCTGGCCGCAAACATGATCTTGGCCAGGGCCGTGGAGATGATGGCGGAGAAAACCGCATAGAAGGCAAAGTTTGTCACAAAGCCTGCAAAATTGCCGGACTTCAAAGCACCCGGTGCGATCAGCAGCGCCGCCGGTACCAGGAAGATGAAAGCACCCTCGGTGAAGGTCAGGTTCACCGCCTGGGGCACCTTGCAGACGTCTGCCTGGTAGTACTCGGCCTTGGCGCTGTAATCCTCAATAGCCTGCTTGAAGGCCTTGAAGGAATACACGGTCTGCTGAAAGACTTTCACTACGGGGATTCCGCGCACATACTCGGTGCCCGCCTTGCTCATCGTGTCCTGGGCCGCCTGGTATTCCGCCATGAGACCGGCGTTTTTGCCGCCCATCATGGTGCCCATAGCGCAGACGGAGACCACAGCCGCGAGCAGGCAGGCCGCGCCCATGCGCCAGTCGTATACGAACATCAATACCAGCATGGCGATGAACATGGCGACTGTGCCCACGATATCCGCGAGGTTGTGGGCAAGCAGCGTCTCTGTCTCGGAGGCCGCGCCGTCCAGACGGTTGCGCAGCAGGCCGGAGGCGTTGGAGTCGAAGAAGCCAAGCGGCGTCTTCATCAGGTGTTCCATGCCTGCCTTGCGGATGTTGCTCGCCGTGCGGAAGGCCGCGAGGTGCGTGCACATCAGCGCGGCGAAATAGACCAGGATCCCCGCAAAGGAGAAGGCAAAGGCCATCCAGCCGTAGCGGGCGATGCCGGTCGCCTGTGTCCAGTCGGGAGCCACGGCGATGAGGTCCCGGGCCACCAGCCAGATGCAAATGTAAGGAAGCATCCCAAGGATCATGGCTACAGCGGACAGGGCAAGACCCAAAAATGTGAGACCCTTATAACTGCCTGTGTAGCCAAGCAGGGCAGCAAGGTCGCTTTGTTTTTTACTTTTCACTCTGTGCCTCCATTGTGTTTTATGGTATACAAATGCGGGGCAATTTCAGAGAATCAGAAGACCCTCAGCAATTGCCCCACAGTGGAATCATTTGTTATTCAGCGGGAGTAATCCAAAGAGGATTAAAGAATGTATAAACGCCGCCGTATTGATAGTCTGCGATTTTGGCCGTATTGTAGACAATGGGCTCCATCATTCCGGTCAACGGAATATCAAGGAACTGATCCTGATCCTGTGCAACCAGATACTGGAAAATTTCAATCAGGCGGGCTTCATCATCAATGGTTTTGAATTCATGAATCATGTTCATAAAGGTTTCCGAATCTTCCAAAAGCGGAAGCGAGATTCCCTGCGCCATGTACTCGATTGCGCCAAACCACTGAGTCGGGCTTGCATAGTCATAGTATGTATCCTGAATGGTCATGTCAAACGACGAGGGATCATAGAAGCTCTGGAACCAGTCGTTGTTCTCCATCGGCTTGATTTCCATCTTCATTCCGACTTCATTCAGCATATCCTGAATCAGCAGTGCAATGGTATTATTCTCAACATATTCGGAAGGAATGGTGCAGACAAAGCTCAGGCTCTGGCCATCTTTATCCCGTATACCATCTCCGTTGGAGTCCGTCCAACCGGCATCTTCAAGGATCTGCATTGCTTTTTCGGGATCATAGGAATAACTTACTTTCGGGCATTCATCTTCATAAAGCGAGCCGGGAGTCAGAACGGTGTCTGTAACGGGTTCATACCCGTAGGACATTCCCTGTGAGATGGCATCTTTATCAATAGAAAGCGCAATGGCTTCCCGAATAGCGGCATCTCCAAGGATCCCATTAAAATTCAAAGTAAGATTTCTGGAACGCGCCTGCACAGGGGGCATTTTACCGGCCATGCCCGGCGTCTGGAGCAACTGTGTATATTGATCATAGCTGAGTTCGGAAGCACCATAGAGAAGATCCACTTCGCCATTCTTCAGCGCTTGCACACGGGACGCTCCATCCGGGATATATTTTGCGACAACCTCATCATAATAAGGAGTGCCGTCCCAATAATTATCATTGCGAACGAAGCGGGTATATTCGCCCTTCACATAATCCGTGTAAATGTAAGGGCCGGTTCCAACCGGGGAAACTTCGTCACCGGCATTTTTTGCCTCGATCTGCTTGGGGGATACCATTGCCATTACATCCGGCCAGCAGAGGTCGGTTAGAAGGCCATAGTACGGATTCTCATAGGAAAGAACAATGGTATGTTCGTCCGGGCACTCAATGTTTTGAACGGTTCCAATCGTGGGGAGTGAATAGGACGCGGGTGAATTCTGCATATCCAGGATATTGGCTTTTACTGCCTCGGAATTAAAGTCTTCACCGTCGTGGAATTTTACACCTTTTCTCAGATGCAGCGTAAGTGTGCAGCCATCATCGCTGATGTCCCAGCTTTCAGCAAGTCTGGGGATGATTTCCCCGCCTTCGTAAGTAACCAGTGTATCATAGCATACACGACTGACAAGATAGGTGGGAGGTGTCATCTGCATCGGATACAGACAATCCGTCTCACCGATAGTGGCAATATTTAAGACCTTTTTCGAATCCGCGGCGTTTTGTACGGCCGCCTCCGTGCTGCCGGTCGTGTCAGCAGGTGCATTCGATGTGCCGGAAGATCCGCAGGCAGCGAGCCCCAGAACCATGCACATTGCTAATACGAGTGCGAGAAGATTCTTCAATTGTTTCATTGCTTTCCTCCTGAATGTGTTTTTTGTGGATATTTGTATTTATTGAACGGCCTCATGGATGATACGGCCGTGATCAATCTCAAACATATGGGAACAGAGCCGACTTGCAGCGCCGAGGTCGTGCGTGATCAATAAATAAGAACATGCATGAGCTTCCTGATAGTTCTGCAAAAGATTCAACACGGCTTCGGTTGACAAAAGATCAAGCCCGGCGGTTACCTCATCGAGAATCAGGAATTTCGGCTTTATAGCAAGCGCACGAAGCAGTCCGATCCTTCGCTGCTCGCCTCCCGAAAGCTGCCTGACAGGGACTTGAAGAAGACTCTGGCTCATGTTCAACTGATCCATCAAGTCCAATATGCAGGACCTTCGCTCTTTCTTTCTCATAACTGTCAGATTACAGAGCGCTTCCTCGGCATTCTGATAAACGCTTCGCTTCGGGCTCAGGGTACCTCTCTCATCCTGAAACACAGCCTGCAGGTCTGTCCGATAGCGCCGCCACCGCCTGTTACTCAGCCTGGCTATGTCCTGATCATCAATGAATATTGCGCCGGAGCTTGGCTTTTCCAGGCCGATCAATAAGCGGGCAAGCGTGCTTTTACCGCTTCCGCTTTCGCCCATAATGGCAATGCTTTCTCCTTTGCTCCAGGTCAGGCTTACATTATCCAGGGCTGTAAAGAGATTTCCACCCGGATCATAGTAGGTGCGGGAGACATTTTTTACCACAATTTTTTCCATCTCTCGGCCTCCGTATGATTTCTTTCTGCTGCCTGTGCGAATCTGATTGTCCATTCCTGCTGAGGCGAAGAAAATAGCTGTGATGTATCTTGCCGTTCTATGATCTGACCATTTTCCATTACACAGGTTGCAGGACACAATTTTTGAATAGCTTCGATGTCATGCGATATGAAAAGGATGCCTCCGTCCTGATAGTCCGCCAGTAGCTGAATCAAATGTGCCCGGTTGCTGATATCCAAAGCACTGGTGGGCTCATCTGCGAGGATATATCTTGGCTTCATGCCTAAAATCATGGACATCGCTATTCTTTGCAGCATTCCACCGGAAAGCTGGCTCGGATAGGCGTTCAGGACTCTGTCTGCATCCCTTAGATTGACTTTTTCCAGTGTTTCCCGCGCGAGCTTATATGCCTCTTTTTTTGACAGCTGTAATCTGCTTTGATAGGTTTCAGATATCTGCCTCCCTATTTTTATATTAGAGAAAAAAGCAGTCATGGAGTTCTGTGGAATAAACCCAAAGGTTTTCCCACACAAATCGCGTCTCTCCCTGGTTGTGAGATTTAGAATGCTTTTCCCATCGAGCTGAACATCGCCGCTTAAAACATTGAGACCATTTCCTCCGATGCCCATAATGAAGCGTATCAATGTGGATTTTCCTGCCCCGCTGGCACCCGTCAGACAGATGCGTTCATCTTGATCCAGAGACAAAGATACATCTTTCAGAAGGCACTTGCCTTCCGCACTGCTTATTGTAAGATTTGAAACTGTCAGCATCAGATGTCCCTCCTTACGATTTGGCGTCCAAGGAGGTTAAAGCAGAGAGAGCTTACGAAAATCAGAACGACAGGATAGTATAAAAGCGCTGGTCTCATTACAAACGCGCTCCTTGCGTCTGCCAGCATACCGCCCCAGTCGATGACATTTGCTCCCAGACTCAGACCGATAAACGAAAAACCGGAAATAGCCAATATCATATCGGAGCATGAAAGGCAGATATACTGAACGAGCTGCGGCAGAATCACCGGTAAAATATGAATGATCAGAATTCGAAAATGACTTGCCCCGGAGGCAAACGCGCAGCGCGCGTAGGCTTTTCTGTACTCCTCCTCTGTGAGAGTCATGACCAGCTTGATCATTCTGAGGATCAGGGACACTGTCAGAGCTACGATCATCGTTGGTATGCTGTTGCCCCATATACCGATCATGATGATCAGATAGGCAAGCGGCGGAATTGCCGTAACGGCGTTGAGAATACTGTCTGAGAGGACGCCGGTTCGTCCCCCGGTACGGGCAAACAGCAGGCCCAAAGCAATTCCTAGGACAAACACAATGAACGCTCCCAGCAGCACGATACCCAGCGTGGTTTTTCCTCCTTCCAGCAGTCTGGAAAGCTCACAACGGCCCAAAGCATCTGTTCCGAGAGGATATGTTTCCGAGGCACCGGCATACTTTTCTGTAATATGTGTTTTGTCCGGATTGTTTGGCTCTATCAGGAAACCGAAAGCAAGGCATAGCAGAATGATAACCGGCAATATAACGCTTGCGGTTTTAACTATTTTCTTCATTATGCGTGCACCATTAACAAATCTGTACTATGACTGATGACCCGTCTTATCACATCAGCCAGGATATTGAACAACGAAAGACTCAAAGCAAGCAGAAGGATTGTTGCATGGATCACCGGCGGATCACGGTTCGTAACGCCGCTTAAAATGAGATAACCCAGCCCTGGGATGGAGAAAATCTGTTCAATCACAATCGCACCCGCCAGGTTAAGCGCCAGCATCTGGAAAAAGCTCGGAATAATTGAAATCAAGGCGGACGGTACAGCGTGGCAGAGCAGTATTCTTTTTTCACTCAGTCCTCTGCAACGCGCATAGTCGGCACTGTCCATCGACATCTGTGCTGCGATGTTGGTCGCAAACAGCGGTCCGAAAAACGCAGAGGTACCTGGAACAAAGCAAAGTGCTGCGGGTAAAAAACGCATGAGACCGGTATTCCCCACAACCGATCCAAGCCCCATTTTGACGACGATTACATCAATGTATTGGCTTGCAAGGAAAAAAGGCGGTATGGAGATTGCAGCAAAGCAAAGTGCAGAGATCAGATATCCGGAAATTCGATTTCTGCACAAATAGCAGAGGCATCCAATCAAAATGATTAGCACAGCCTCTAAAAGCCCGGCCAGGAAAATGACTCTGGCCGTAAAGGAAAAGGCGGAAAGCTCCTGCGGAAGTACAGCTTTGCTGTTTACATAGGATTTACCGAAATCTCCCTGCACCGCGTTCTTCAGCCAGCTCCAATACTGAACAGCGAGAGGCCTATCCAAGCCCATCTCGCCGCGAACTCTTTCCAGATTTTCCGTCGTGACCGGCGTTTGATTTCTTTGCAGATAAGCTGTTGCCGCATCAACCGGCGAAAGCTTCATAAGACCGAAAGAGATTATCGTTACAATCAGCACGGTCAAAATGACTTCCAGAAATTTTCTTATGATAAAAACTTGTGTTCCACGACTCAATTGGTTCACCTCGCAGTTAGCCATCTCTAATTCCATCAGTTTATACCTTTCATTCTCTTTTTTCTATGCCCATATGGGTAATTTTTAATCCATCTGACAAAAAGTAGTTTGCTTTTGCTAACCGTTCGTGGTATACTATGAAATATGGATAATTTATTTATTAATGAAACCCCGGAGTGTACAAGAGCGATTTATAAAGAGATCTGCAAGATTTCTTTTTGGCGTCTGTTCCCCGGCGTTATGCTTGGTCATAACGATATTAAAACCAAAGAACTTCCCGTCGATCTCTTTGCACCAATATTTGAGACCGATGCAATTATGAGAATTAATTTTTCGTTGAGCGGAATCTGTGAAGTGCGGACCGAAGCTGGAGATTATATCTATGTAAAGGGCGGATATATGTCTATCAGCATAGACCCTTCACCCAAGACGTTTTCCTATCCGTCCGGTGCCTATGAAGGAATAGAGCTATATATCTTTCGTGATGCATTGATATCAGATCATCCATATTTTGATCTTTTTGGCATTACGGTAGAAGGTATAAAAGATACATATCTAAGTCACCAGCTTACATTGGTGGCAGACCGCTGGGTGGTTTTTCTTCCGATTGTACAGGCTTTGCAGGAGCTTATAAAACAGGCTTCTCCTGACATTGAGCAAATTCGGCTTTATGTACTGCTGCTCTTTCGCATGCTGTGTGTCGAGAAAACCCGTTTGGAACCCGCCTCCATTTCGGCACTGACTATTCGACAGGTCAATTTCGCAAAAGAAGCGGAGAAACTGTTGACAGAGAATTTAGCTCGGAGGGAAAGTATCACGGAGATCGCCAATCAGTTAGGCGTTGGTGAGAGCAGTCTGAAAAACTGGTTCCGCAGTGTCTTTGGAAAAAACATTTCTGAATATATGAGGGATTTGCGAATTCAAGAGGCCAAGCAGCTTCTTTCTGATTCTGCGCTTTCCATTGAGGACATTTCGGCAAGGGTCGGGTATGAAAACCAGGCAAAGTTCACATCAATGTTTCATAAATACTGCGGGTGTACACCATCCACGTATCGCAGACAATATGCTGACTTTTCGGAGAAGTGATCGTTTCTTGTATGCAGGTCAGCAAACAGGAATGGATCAAAGCTGCTGACATTGGCACCGTACAGCCATATACCATAAAGACATTGTCTTTGAGATGAATGAAAAGATCTCTCTCGGACATATGCGATGGAAAGATCCACAAATCAAAAGCTTCCGAAGCTCTGCCGCAAAATACAGCAGAAGCTTCGGAAGCCATTGTTTTATGCAAGCAGAAACTGATTCTCATCTTTCTTTTTCGCTATACAATGGTGAGAGCTTATTGAACGACAAGCGGATGCGCGCCTTATTCTTTTACCTTCCAGTAGGCTAGCGGGATCAGGTACATCAAGCCTTCGCCCAGGTTCCGCAGACCGAAGGAGATCGCCTTGATGGGGCTGGGCAGGATTGCTCCAAGCACAAGGCCCAAAATGAGACCAAGAATGGGGTTAAGAATAATGAGTCCTTTCTTCACGCCGAAGCGTCCGCTGAATACGCCGTAGAACAGAGGGATCAGCTGGAGATAGAAGGTTACCAGGATAATCAGATCCGCCGGGGCAAAGCTGCCGCTGATGGCAGCGTCCACGTCCGGATAGAGTGAATCCGCACTCCCTTTTGCCAGAATCGGGTACAGCAGCGGCTCGATACAGCTGACATTGCCGTGGAACAGGGCCATACCCACAACACCCACGACCGGGATCAGCGACAGTCTCGTCATCTTTTTTCCGCAGCTTTTCTTTACTATGCGGTACAAGCTGATAAAACCCGCCAGCAGACCTACGGAGCCGAGGAGGGCCAGCAGTTCCGCAGCGCCGCAGCGCATAGCGCCCATTGTCAGCCAGCCGGGATCCGGGTTCTCGCCCGTCATGGCCCCGCTCCAGTGGAGCAGAATGCTGGAGAGCGCATACAGGCAGCCGCCGATCACGCCGCCCAGCGCCAGTTTTTTGTTGTTCTCCATATCATTACCCCTTGTTTTTTTCTTCGATCTGATCCATCCAACGGATCATAGTATCCAATGCCAGCTTCATATTGCCCATATTACAGTGACTGCCGGCGTCGTCCCGATCGGTGTACAGCTGCAGAGCCAGCGAACGTGTATTGGGCAGCAGGTCAAATTCCTCGTGGAAAAGTGAGGGCGGGATCATGTGGTCGCTGCGCCCTGCCAGGATCAGCATGTCCTGAGTCACCTTATCCAAAAGAGAATGATCAGGGCTAAAACGGAAAAAGGCGGTACCGGAATTAATCACTCCGGTACCGCCTCACCCCTTGGTAAATAGCATTAGCCGCTTTTAGTTAATCATATTTACCAAAAAACAAGCGCATTTTTGCTGGCATAGAGATTACTTTTTTGCTAAAACACTGATCCACGGGTTTCTGGAATGATGATCACAAATCACGTTTGAAAAACCGGCTGCTCTGAGCGCTTCTTTGATTTCTTCAAGCGTATAGGTTTTCATTCCTTCTATGATTTTTTCAAACTTGAGACCTGCGGCATCTTTCCCATCCGACTCGTTTACGATCAGGAAATAGCCGTCTGGCTTCAAGACTTTTGCCACCTGCCCAAAGCATTTTTCCAGCCCCGGCCAGAAATACACGGTTTCAAATGCAGTCGCCAGGTCATATTTTCCTTCTTCCAGCGTCAGATGAGAAACGTCCCCCTGCTGTACATCACAACGACCGGCAGAAATCATTTCTTTGTTATACTCCTTTGCTTTCTGCACGGAAAGGTCTGAATAATCAAGCGCTGTCACTTTGGCATAACGGTACCTCTTCAGCAGTTCTCCCGCGTTTCTGCCTGCTCCGCAACCCAGGTCTGCAATATAGTTCGGAGTCATTTCCGGCAGATGACTCATACCCCAGTCAGCCATTTTGGCATGTCCGGAATTCATGGTACTGAGCATGATCTTCCCGAGAAAGCCTTCCGGCTTACGAGTCTGGCTGAAAAAATTCTTAAACAGGCTCAATTCCCTTCCCCCTTCAGGCAGCGGCTTCCATTCCTGCAAGATTTTCCTCGCAGAACAGATGAATAACATTCTCAATCATTTGCTGATCTCTGTCAGCCGGGATCCCGGCTGCGAGCCAGTATGCCAGCGGGCCTTTGTCATACAGTGTCATGGCTTCCGCATCGCTTCCGTAACGGAATTCAATATGCCAGGTCGTGCCCGGTGTGTCGGGCAACAGCAGGAAGCAGCGGAACGCGCCGGCATCTTCATCGGCAGTTTCATAGAGATATCCGTTCAGCATCCCGGCAATGGACGCCTCGCGAGCAAAAGTGTATTCATGTCGGAAAAGTTCCTTGCCGTTTTCATCCAGACCGGCAATCTGATTTCCGTCGAACACAAACTGTGTGACGCCATTGATGAAAAAGCAGTCAAACTGAGCGTTCTCCGGATACTTTGAATAGGCAGCGACAGCCTCTTGGCCGTAAAGCTTGCCCATGCAGGAATTCTTCAGCATCATTGCCGTTTCCGGAGCGGCTTTGTCTCCCACGATTGCGGCGCAGTTGTCGATCCAAAGCTGATCATAGGCGGGGTCGCTGAGAACTGTGAACAGCTCGTCATAAGTTCCCTTCACGTCGGTCAGAAGCTGCGCGGCAGCTGCTTGGGCATCATTCTGCTTTTCCTCAAACTGATCGCCGCTCTCATACATGGCTGTGGTTTCCCCGATGCGTGCTTTCAGTTCCTTTCCGTCCCATGTCACCTTAGCGTCGCAGCTTTCGATCAGACTGCCCATCGCGCGTCCCGCGACAGCACCCGGCGTCACGGCGCCGATGATTTCCGCCTCAACGCTGCAGTTGCTGATCTTATATGAGGTTTCCTCACCATAGTAATAGAGGCCAGTTCCCACGAGGCCGCCGACATGGGTTGCGCCCGGAACATTCATCTTTACCGTGACATGGCAGTTATCAATGATGCCGGGATAGTTCTTTGCGACAACACCTTCGCTTGCAAGGGCAATATCACCGATATGGTGCGTCCCGCTGTAACCGCACAGTCCGCCGATAGCATGACCGCCCTTTTCAGAGACGATCTCCACATCTGCTGTGCAGTTTGTGACGGAATCCATCATTTCAAGGCAGCCGCCGATACTGCCAAGGCCGACAGGTTCGTTCCCGGTGGCAATGATTTTGCCCTTGGCCGTGCAGTTATCCATCGTACCGCCAAAGCTTCCGCCAATGATCAGTCCGCCGCACTCGGCAACATCCTCCTGAATGATGCGCCCGGAGGAAAAGTCATTATCACCATTGACGACAACCGTTGTGCCTTCCACTGTGCAGTTGTAGACGCTGCCTGTCGAGCCGCCGCAGATGCCGCCGATCGCATTGACAGCCGCGATTTCATTTTCGCCTGTGAGCACAATGTCATGCACAAGGCCGCCCATGTTATAGCCAACCACGGCGCCGACCGCCATGGAATAGAGATCCGTGCAGTGGATCCGGATGTTCTCCGCCCGGAGATTCCGGACTTCGCCCAGATTCATGCCGAAAATACCCGCTCCGACGATCGGGGTGCTCATATCCAGCGTCAGATTAGAAATGGTATGCCCTTGTCCGTCAAAGGTTCCGAAGAACATGGTAGAGTATGTCTCCATATCCGCCATACTTCCAATCGGGGTCCAATCGATCCCGGTGAGGTCAAGATCCTCTGTCAGGACGATGAACTGCCCGCCATAGCCCTTTGCGCTCCCATCATTTACACTTGCCGCAAAGGCAACCAGCTGATCGGCAGTGGCGATCTGATACGGGTCTTCTTCGGTTCCGCTTCCGCCGGCGAAGATGCCCGCATCCGCTGACGCACTTGCGCAGACGCATACAAGAACGCAGGCTGCAAGCAGCAGAGACAGCAACTTTTTCATTTTCATTGTTTTCCTCCCATTCATAAATATATGTCAACGCTTTACAGCGCGGACTGCACTTGTCATAAGTTAGCTTTTGCTAACTTTTGGTCTGAAGAATAAGGCCGTCACTCCGGCCTTATTCCGAGCAGATCCGCCCAACCCTGTACAAAAAATCGGCGAATCTGCCTGACATATGTGAAGGCATCTTCTTTTGTCATATCATGACGGACAACCTCAAACAAGCCGGAGTAATAGGCATTGGAAAGCATATGCATCAGCATCGGCGTGAGCTTTCCCGTGTTTAGCGCATCGTTATCCGTTGTTCGCAGAAATTGGTATGTGTAGGAGACTTCCAGGTCGACCAGACGATTCAGCATCTCCTCATAGCAATTGATATCCGTGCAGCGAACCAGGAGGCGAAACACATCCCAATGATCGTACAGGTATTCCACCAGCTGTTCCCAGACCTCGGGCTTGTAGGAAAACACGTCTGCCTTCTGCTCATCGCCCGGCTTCAGAGAAAACTCCTGCTGGTCAGATTCAAGCCATGTAATCAGCTCGTTGACAGGCTTGTCTATAAGCGCGTGAAAAAGGCCCTCTTTATCTCCGAAGCGGGTATAGATCGCGCCGGTACTGGTATCCGCTTTCGCCGCAATAACCCGAAGCGAAGCCTCCTGAAAACCCATCTCCAGGAATTCAGCTTTCGCACATTCCAGAAGCTTGTCCGAGCGCCCCTCTACTCGTTTGGCCATAACGCCTTCCTCAATTCATAACGTCGTTTTGTAACACTGTTATGATACACTGAGTTTTCCCCGTTGTCAACATATTTTTTATTCCTGCGAGGAACAGATTTTGACGGGCGTGAAAAACAGGCGGCTCAAGAGAGACACCAGTCAGAAAATAGCGCGCTATTTGTTTTCTGCGGAACGATTCCAGTTTTTATATTCTATTCAGCCCCTCGAGTTATTTCTTCTTTTTGGTCTTCACAAACCTCATCATCGTTTATCCGTCACGGTATCAATGCTCTGGATCCAATTGCAGATCGTGTCGAGAACGATTTTCCCGTTGCCCACATTGCAGTGATTCTGTGCGTCTTCCTTATCCGTGAAAAGGCGGAAGGTCAGGCTCTTTACATTCTTAAGCATATTGATCTCACGGCCGATCAGGCGGTAATCAATGAAATGATCCTGATTTGCGCCGATGATCAGCATGTCCTGCGTGATTTTATCGGCTATGGGTTCCAAGTCGTATAGCTTCAGCTTCTGCGCATAGCCGTAGGCATCCTTCGCCTCGTAAGCGTAGCAGCCGTGCTTGAGGCCCCAGTCGATCACGGGCTCCTTCTTTGCCTTTTTTTCAAACACAAAATTGATGAGCGGGCGGGCATGGAGCTTCATAAACAGGTAAAACATCTTCTGAACGGTCGGCTTCTGCATTCCCACGATCACATCCTGAAAGCACGGGAACACGGACCACGCGACGACCTTGGTGATGCGTTTATCGAATGCCGCCGCCCTCGGCGCAAGGTATCCGCCGAGGGAGATGCCGATGATCGTCACATTGTCAAGATCGAAAGCATCCAGTATCGCCTTGACCGGTTTTTCCCATTCATGTGTGAAGTGCATTCCCTGCAGGCGCATCACGCCGCCCTGGCCGGGACCTTCGAACATATAGACCTCAAAGCCCTGCTCCTGCAGATACAGGACCGTAAACAGAAATTCCTCAAAATAACTGTCGTTGCCGCCGTGAAGAAGGATTGTCCCCTTGCTCTTTCCCTTCGGGACGATGTGCATCACCGGCAGCTTCACCGTCTCATACGGCACTTCAAGTTTTTGAATGCGTGGGTTTTCCCCTTCAAAATAGTCGGCATAGTACTGATAGAAAAGCTGAGTTGCTTTTTCATAGTACACCTTCTTATCGGGATCGCCGTCATACATAAAAAACTCGCTCATGCGGTAATAAGCGATCGCGTTCTGCGTGCGGCCTTCTTCCATGGCCTTGTCGCCGAGAGCGATCAGTTCCCGTTTCCAGTCGGAGCTGGTCTTGATTTTGCCCGCAACGGGCCGGATGTCCTCGATCCTTCCGCCGTCCCAGTTAATGACGCGATTGAGCTGATAGTCGAAATTCCGCTCTGCGTTCAGCTTATATACACCTTTTTTCAGCTGGACAGGCTGGTTTACATCGTATTTCTCCACAATAAAAATACCTCCTCGTTAAGATGCTGTACAAAAGGCTCATGTTTCTTTGTCTTCCTGTTCAAGCCAGCGGTAAAACTGCTCGTGCAGCTGACGCATTTCATCCGGCGCTTTCATCGAGTGCCGGTACATAAACCGATCCCCGAAAGAACTTCGAAAAACCAGGCTGAGTATCCATCCCACAAGCGGCACGGGCAGCAGACGAAACGCCTGCATTTTCTCTGGGGAAAGCCGGATCTTCCGGGCCGCGATCACATTGAGGTTATCCCGGATCTGCTTTGCGGTTTTTCTCATGAGCGCGGCGTCTCTTCCCGCATGCTCGGGATCCGCCGCCTCATAATACGCATCGGCGATCGGCACAACCATTGCCAGATGACACAGCTGCCAGGCATGCATGTCCGGTACGATCTGATATGGTATCTTCGCCCCGTGAAGAATACGGGCAAGCTCTTTTTCTCTTCCGTTCGTCTTTCCGAAGGTCGTCGGCTGGATAAGCCGCGGCGTCAGGGCCGCATCCAGTACATCTCCGTCAAAGCCGCCGCCTGCACCGGGGAAGGCCGGGATGATCCGTCCTACCCCGCAGATCGCCTCCCACCTGTCATAGGTATCCAGGGAATTGACCATGGTGACGATGGTCGAGCTGCTGTTTTGCCGAAGCTTCTCCAGCGCTGCGTGCAGTTGATTTTCCCTGACGGCTAAAAGAATGAAATCATAACAATCATCCAGCTCAAGGGAGGAAAGCACTTTAACGGGAGCTTTTCGGATCTTTCCTTTTCTCTTATACAGCAGGCCATCCTGAGACATGCTTTCAAGCCTTCGCCCCCGCGCATAGACGGATACGTCGTATCCGGTCTCCGCAAGCAGCGCAGCGTACAGGCTGCCAATTACACCGGCGCCGAAAATCAAGATTCTCATTGCTCATTTCCCCTTCTGTTTCAGCAGACGGATCTACTTCATCATCGCATCAAAGAAGCACAACAATTCCGGCAATCAAAGCCGCCCCGGCAATCCAGATCAGCGTCAGGATCCCGCGTTTCTTCAAAACCTGCGGCCAGGTCTGCACAAACGGGATTTCCTCTGTTCCGGGGATCACCCAGAACCTGCTGTGTCCGACCCAAAGCCTGTCGATCACGATTCCGTCATACCAGTTCATGACTTCGAGGAAGAGAAGAGCCTGCAGATATGCTGCCCAAAAACTATGTATCCCGTTCCAGACACGAATGATCAGGATCAGAGCCGCCGCCATGACAGCGAAGAATGCGATCATGAAGCGTTTCCGCTTCTTTGCCACGGTTTCCCGGTCTGTCAGTCCCAATTCATAGACTTTCTCCTGTACGGGCTTCGGGTAGAAATACAAACCGTTCAATGCGTTGTTTCCCACACCGATTTTCACCATCAGCGTAAACAAAACACAGAAAAGGACAAGCTGCAGAACAATCATTTTGTCTCCTTCTTCACGCTCACAAGCAGCCCGTTTTCCCGTTTCACCAGTTCATATGTTTTCGCTATCGGATTCCGGTCGCCCACGATACAGTAATCGCAGCAGGCGCCGGTGCAGCATGTCCCCTCGCGAATAAGCGTGGCATGCAGCTTCTGCATGGCCATGTGATCGCAGTTGCACATCACCGGCAGCACGTCCTCCATGTGGTGGCGCTTGGCAAATTCCGCATTCGGGCACTGGATAAAGCTGTAACGGACGATCCCATTCTCCCCATCGTAGTCAAAACTGCCCATGCGGAAAGATTCGGGAAGGCGCTTGATTTCTTTCTCCCGGAGATCGCTCGTTTTCTTGAAGATCCTGCCGGCCAGCCGGTTATCCGTCTTCCGGTTCAGATTGAATATCTTGCCCAGCAGATCAAAGCTGCCCATGAAGCAGTCGTAGACATCCTGCTGGATCTCTTCGATCGGGGGCTTGTCCGGCACGACCGCATACCAGGCGAAAACCAGGATCGGGTCGTAGATACTGACCGTGATCTTCGCGCTGCCCAACGCAGGTTCGTCCTTTAGGTATTCGCAATATTGAAGCTGGATTTTCTCCCAGAGCGCAGCAGCCGCGGCTTCATCGTAATACCGGTACAGGAGCTTCTGTACGCACTTTTTGGCGTTCTTCGTATAGCACGCATGCTTTGTGTGGTCAAACGGCAGATCTTTTTCTCGCATGCTTTCTCAGTCCTTTCTTTCGTGAAGCTATGGTGTTCCCTGTTATTTCACCTCATTTGCCCGAGATTTCTTCACATGCCGGCGTAATCACAGCATTTCGCCGCCTCTCATGATCTTTCGGTCAACGACCATAAAGACACTGAAAAGGCTCATGCTGTATTCTCACTTCGTGTCTTTACCCATTAGGTA
>Ga0310691_10003362_pt1 | contig 19312 bp, 13 predicted proteins | sample 176DNAGHGlowgp2_FD_203887 | JGI IMG/M metagenome (GOLD analysis project Ga0310691, IMG submission 203887) | Sheep rumen microbial communities from Palmerston North, Manawatu-Wanganui, New Zealand - 1766 DNA GHGlow gp2 (v2) (version 2) | ecosystem: Host-associated > Mammals > Digestive system >...
TATCGACCGTGACCGCATCGTGGACGCCCTCCTCCTCGGCGGTGAAGATTATCCTGCACAGCATATTGTAAAGGTGCATATCCGCGATGATGTCATCGGAATTGTCCTCGACATCGCCGTTGACATAGGACATCAGCCTCGCGATATCCTCAAGCTTCATGGCGTCCTTGAGCATATTTATGAGAAGGATCCTGAGCACCTGCTTATCGGAATATTTCTTCCCCCTCGGTGAGGATACCCAGCCGCGCTTTATCCAGTTCTGGATAGTTGTCCCGCCAAGACCCGTGAGCTTCGAGAGCTGCGAGAGCGTAAGACCTCCGGTAGCCTCGAGAACAGGTTGGACTGCGGAAAATGCGGTATCACGGACAGCCTCCGAGAAAGGTATAGTGGTTCCGGGAATGAGAACATTCATAGTCATTCACCTTTCTTATATGATGATATGATTATATCACAGGTTCATATGAACCGCAAATCTTAAAAGCTGACGTTTCCTCCCGGAAAATACGCTTTTTTATGATCTATCATCACTTTTCTCCGCTTTTCACAATTTTTCAGCCAGCTTCACCTTTGTTCAAATATCTGCATTATTCCCCATACTTCCGGCATATACATTATCTCAAGAGGTGATATATATGAAAATTCAGCCGGAACAGCGCGCTGTCGTCCTCGGACGCTACATTCTCGAAAACAGGACGACCGTTCGCGCAGCTGCAAAAAAATTCGGGATAAGCAAATCTACTGTACATAAGGACGTCAGCGAACGCCTCCGCACCGAGGATCCGGTTCTGTGTGCACAGGTGAGGGATATACTTGAAACAAACAAGCTCGAACGCCACATACGCGGCGGTCTTGCCACGAAGGAAAAATACGCTAAAATAGCGGAATCGAGCCACAAGCACCGCTAAAAACGTCCGGCAGTCCGTCGAATGGCAGACTGCCGGCAAATGCTTTGTTATTCGTTTTTTCCGAGAAATTCGATAAGCTCATCGAGCTTTTCGGTACCGGCTTTTCTGCCGAGACGGTAGACCTCACGCATGACCTCCGGGTCATGCTCGACGTGGTTCGCCGGAAGCTTCTCGTCCGGCGCGATGACAAAGACTCTCCCCTCATTCTCAGCCGCAAAAACGTACTTCAGCTCGCTGTTGTACATCTTGTGACGCTCTGCAACAGCATTGATTATTGCCGGATATTTCCGCATTGCCGTCTTTATCAGGCGGAGGCTCTTAGTCTGTTTTTTCCTGTAGCCGCGTGGCTGGGTCAGTATCACGACATTGCGCTCATAGCCTGTGCTCTCCATGAAGCGTAGAGGTATCGAATCGGCAATGCCGCCGTCAAGGAGCTTCCTGCCGTCTATATCGACCACTCTTGCTGCAAGAGGCATTGATGCGGAAGCTCTCACCCATTCAAGGAAGCTGTCGTCAGCCCTGCTGCACCTGCGGTAAACAGCCTTTCCGGTCTCAGCATCAGTACACACCACATAAAACTCCATAGGCGAATTATTGAAGGTCTCCTCATCGAAAACGTCAAGCTCCTTCGGTATGGTGTGGTAGCAGAATTCAGCGTTGTAGAGGTCGCCGGTCCTGATGAACGAGCGGACGCTGCAATAGCGCTTGTCCCTCGCAAACCGCGTGTTATAGCGGATAGAACGTCCCGGCTGGTTTGATTTGTAGTTGCAGCCGAAGCAGGCTCCCGCCGAAACTCCGACGACGCCGTCAAAGCCGACACCGTTTTCCATCAGTACGTCCATTACCCCTGCTGTAAAAAGGCCGCGCATAGCGCCGCCCTCAAGTACAAGTCCCTTTTTCATATTTCCTCCAATAAAATCAAAGCATTGATGTTCATTTTTTGAGGGCACGAAAACTCGTGCCCTCACATTGCGTCATTCAAAATCCATAAAGTTGATGAGGTCGGTACCCATTACCGATGAATAGGAAAGGTACCATTTCCCGTTGAGCTCGACGAATACCGAGCTGTTTCCGGTAAAGCTCTTGTCGTTCGTTTCATTTTTGTAGAACATATACTGGCAGGTATAAGCCTTTGTGAAGGCTGTTCCGAGCGACTTGTTGAACTCCGCAAGCTGTTCCGCATCGACCTCTGTCAGCTCTCCTTCCGGTATCATGAACGTCCATGTGTCGTCATCTCCGTCGGCATAGAAGTCCATTATCTCGCCGATATTGTCCATTGAAGCGCCTATCGCCTTTATCAGTGCAGCCCTCCGGAAGACCTCCTTCGGGTCTTTGCCGCCGAGTTCATTGCGGACTACCTCGTTGTAGCCCTCCCTTTCGGAGTCAGCGAACATACCGTAGACCTTTTCCGCATCATGGTCAAGGTAAGCCTGATAGAAAGCAGCGGCAGCCTCGGCACAGCCGGCATCGGCAGCGTTCACCTTATTAGACGCGGGCTCGGTCGGGACAGTCGTGGTGACTGTGGTCACTGTCGTGGCCGTCGTTTTTTTCGTTGTGGTGACTTTTGACGTTGTCACCGCTGAGGTCTCAGTCTGAGCGGTCGATGCCGCAGCAGTCGTATCCTCAACAGCAGAGGAGCTTCCTCCGCCCTTTTTACCGCAGCCGACCGACATTGTCAGCATAAGGCAAAGCAGCACCGCTTTAGCAGCGTTCCTCATCAATAATCCTTCTTCTTTCCGCAGATCTTGCAGGTCTTTCCGATGAGCTTGAACTCACCGCCGCAGTAAGCGCACTTGTTGTCCGCCTTCCACTTCGCAGTCATAGCAGCCTGATAAGCCGGGAACATCTTGAGGTTGTCCATGAGGTAAGTCCATGTGATGTTCAGCAGTTTCGGACAGTCATTGAAGGGCGCTGTGATCTTCTTTACAGATGCGGGTATCTTTATTGATTCAAGGCTTGCACAGCCGCTGAAATCACCTATGGTATGAGCTCCCTCGGGGATATTGATAGCCTTGAGGTTCACACAGCCGCGGAAGCCGTCAACAGCCGTAACGCTGTACGGGATAGAAACTGTTCTGAGGGAAACGCAGTCCTTGAATGCGAATTCCTCTATCATCTTGACGGTCTTTGCGATAGTGAGGTTCGCAAGGCTCGTACAGCCGGAGAACGCATTGCTCTCGATAGCGGTAACGCCGTCCGGTATCTCGATAGTCTCGATCTTTTCGCAGCCGGCAAAGGCGTACTTTCCGAGTACCTTCAATGTATTCGGCAGCCATATCTCCTTCAGGCTCTTGCAGCCTGAGAACGCAAATGCACGGATATCAGTGATGCGGTTAGGCATATCCACCTTTTCGAGGCTCTCGCATTCTGCAAAGGTACTCTCGGGAATGACCGTTACAGTGTTCGGGAGGAATATGCTTTTCAGCTTTCCGCACCCTCTGAATGCCCACTCGCCTATCTTTATGACGCTGACAGGTATCCTTATCTCCTCAAGGGACGAGCAGTTGCGGAATGCGTACTCGCCGATTATGGTAAGTCCCACAGGGAGTACAACTGACTTTATAGTTGTGCAGTCCTCGAAAGCGTGGTCTGCAATTTCGCGTACATTCTGAGGCAGCTCGATGTGCTCTGCCTTGCCGGTGTACTTTTCGAGGATATCGTACTTCATAACGAAGTTGGAGCTTACGGGCTTGGGAGTCTCCGGCTTTACCTCAGCAGGCTTGGGAACCTCCTCCTTCTTGACCTCAGCAGGCTTGGGAGCCTCCTCCTTCTTGACCTCAGCAGGCTTGGGAGCTTCCTCCTTCTTCACCTCAGCAGGCTTGGGAGCCTCCTCCTTCTTGAACTCAGCAGGCTTGGGAGCTTCCTCCTTCTTCACCTCAGCAGGCTTGGGAGCCTCTTCCTTCTTCACCTCAGCAGGCTTGGGAGCCTCCTCCTTCTTCACCTCTGTGGGCTTGGGAGCTTCCTCCTTCTTTGCCTCGGCAGGCTTGGGAGCTTCCTCCTTCTTCACCTCTGTGGGCTTGGGAGCTTCCTCCTTCTTTGCCTCGGCAAGCTTGGGAGCTTCCTCCTTCTTCACCTCTGTGGGCTTGGGAGCCTCCTCCTTCTTCACCTCTGTGGGCTTGGGAGCCTCCTCCTTCTTCACCTCTGCGGGCTTGGGAGTCTCCTCCTTCTTAGCCTCGGCAGCCTTGGGAGCTTCCTCCTTCTTCACCTCTGTGGGCTTGGGAGCCTCCTCCTTCTTCACCTCTGCGGGCTTGGGAGCTTCCTCCTTGACCTCCGCAGGCTCATGCTCGTGCTTGGACTTGATGAGAGCCTTCTTGACCTCGACCTTTTTCACGCCGTCCTCGGGCTTGCCCTCGCTGAACAGAGCCAGAGCCTTTTCAACAATGAAAGGTTTATGACAGTATTTGCATACCCATGCGTCTTCCGTGTCATTTACCTTGAGTCTTTTTTTGCATTTGTAGCATTTAGTAAAAACATATGCCATGAGTCCGACCTCCAGTTGTACTTAATATAAAAATGCTGATATAATTATACACTATTATACTTATTCAGTCAACACATATGCTCAAATTTGCTGTCTCGGTCGTTAAGATTTGTTAGCTTTTCACAAAAAAAGCGGCTGATTTTATACAGCCGCAATTTCGTTATATTTTGGTAATGTCAACAAGCTCGACATCGTTGATAGTACGTCCGGATTCGAGCACCTTTACAAGGGATTTCGCCGTATCTATGGCGGTAAGGCTGCAAATCGAGCGCTCAATGGACTTTCTTCTCATCTTAACGCTGTCACGCTCGGGAAGTCTTCCCTTTGCGGAGGTCGAGATAACATAGTGTATCTTTCCGCTGTCGAGAAGGGTCTCGACGTTCGGCTCGCCGTCCGATATCTTGCGGACGAGGTTCGCCGCTATCATATTCCTGTGGAGAACGCTCTGCGTACCCGATGTTGCGTAAAGCTCGAAGCCCATCTGCTCGAATTTGTCCGCGATAGGAAGCAGCTCGCGCTTGTCGGAATCGCGTACCGAGAGAAGAACTCCGCCCTCGCGTTTGAGGTCAAAGCCTGCCGCGATAAGTCCTTTGAGGAGGGCGTCCTCGAGGTTTCTGCCGATGCCGAGGCATTCGCCGGTGGACTTCATCTCAGGTCCGAGCATGGTGTCAACGTCGGTGAGCTTCTCGAAGCTGAATACCGGCACCTTAACGGCAACGTAATCGCCTGCCGGGTAAAGACCGCTCTCATAGCCCATGTCCTTGAGCTTAGCGCCGAACATTATCTTTGTGGCGATATCGACCATAGGAATGCCCGTGACCTTGCTGATATACGGAACTGTTCTCGATGAACGCGGGTTTACCTCAATAACGAATACCTCGTGGTTGTAAACGACGTACTGTATATTCACAAGACCGATAACGTTGAGCTCCTTCGAGAGAAGCCTTGTGTACTCAACGATTATGCGCTTGATACGCTCGGAGAGATGCTGTGCAGGGTAAATGGAGATAGAGTCGCCCGAGTGAACGCCTGCGCGTTCGATATGCTCCATGATACCGGGGATAAGGAAGTCCTCACCGTCGCAGATAGCATCGACCTCGACCTCAGTACCCATCATGTACTTGTCGATGAGAACGGGGTTCTCGATGTTGTGGCTCATGATGATGCCCATGTACTCCTTGACGTCGGCGTCGGAGTGAGCGATTATCATGTTCTGTCCGCCGAGAACGTAGGACGGACGCAGAAGCACAGGATATCCGAGGTCGTTGGCAGCCACAAGCGCCTCCTCGGTGTTCATTACAGTGTGACCTGCCGGACGCGGTATACCGCACTTTTCAAGGACTTCATCGAAGCGTTCCCTGTCCTCAGCGGCATCTATCATGTCAGCGGAGGTTCCGAGAATGCGGACGCCCATGTCCGAGAGGTAGCGCGTGAGCTTGATAGCGGTCTGTCCGCCGAACTGAACCACAACGCCATAGGGCTGCTCGGTCTCGATTATGGACTGAACGTCCTCCTTTGTCAGCGGGTCGAAGTACAGACGGTCGCCTGTGTCGAAGTCGGTGGAAACGGTCTCGGGATTATTGTTGCAGATGACAGCCTCATAGCCGAGCTCTTTGAGCGTCCATACGCAGTGTACCGAGCAGTAGTCGAACTCGATGCCCTGACCTATACGGATAGGACCCGAACCGAAAACGATGACCTTCTTTTTGCCCTTGTCGGTGCGCTCGATGAACTGCTTTGCCTCGTTCTCCTCGTCGAATGTGGAGTAGAAATAAGGAGTTTCCGCCTTGAACTCGCCGGCGCAGGTATCGACCATTTTGTAGACGGCGCTCTTGTGCTTGGGACACTTCTGTCCGGAAATACGCTCGATAGTGCTGTCGAGGTAGCCGTACTGCTTTGCGATATCGTACTTCTCCTCAGTGAGCTCAGTGCCGTCAGCGAGCCATTTTTCGAGCTCGACGAGGTTCAGCAGCTTGTAGAGGAACCAGTTGTCGATCATGGTTATCTCGTGTATCTCCTCGGGAGTGATACCGCGTTTCAGAGCCTCGAAAACACAGAACGAACGCTCGTCGTCGATAACGTGGAGCTTCTCGCGTATCTCCTCAGTGGAGAGCTTTGCGAGCTTTTTGAGGTTCATGGTGTCCATGCCGAGCTCGATAGAGCGGACAGCCTTCATCATAGCCTGCTCGAAGCTTGTACCGATAGCCATGACCTCACCGGTAGCCTTCATCTGAGTGCCGAGTGTACGCTTTGCGTAAACGAATTTATCGAACGCCCATTTCGGAAACTTTATTACAACATAGTCGAGTGCAGGCTCAAAGCAGGCGTAGGTCTTGCCTGTTACCTGATTGATTATCTCGTCGAGAGTGTAGCCTATGGCTATCTTTGCGGCAGTTTTCGCGATCGGGTAGCCGGTTGCCTTTGAAGCAAGTGCGGAGGAACGCGATACACGTGGGTTTACCTCGATAACTGCGTACTTGAAGCTTGTCGGGTGAAGTGCGAACTGGCAGTTGCAGCCGCCCTCGACCTTCAGCTCCTTGATGATGTTGATAGCCGCTGTACGGAGCATCTGGTACTCCCTGTCGCTGAGGGTGACAGCCGGCGCGATAACGATACTGTCGCCTGTGTGAACGCCAACAGGATCGAAGTTCTCCATGGAGCATACCGTGATAACGTTGCCCTTTGCGTCACGGATAACCTCGAATTCTATCTCCTTCCAGCCGCTTATGCACTTTTCAACAAGTATCTGTGTGATAGGCGAGAGTCTCAGTCCGTTTGTGGCAATGTCGCGGAGCTCAGCCTCATTCTGTGCGATACCGCCGCCTGTTCCGCCGAGTGTGAACGCGGGACGCACAATAACAGGATAGTGTATCACCTTTGCGAAGTCCACAGCGTCATCAACGGTCTCAACGACCTTCGAGGGGATAACGGGCTCGCCTATTTTTTCCATAGTGTCCTTGAAAGCCTGCCTGTCCTCAGCCTTGTGGATAGTCTCCGGGTCGGCACCGAGGAGCTTAACGTTGTGGCTTTCGAGGAAGCCCTCCTCAGCGAGCTGCATGGACAGTGTAAGTCCGGTCTGACCGCCGAGGGTCGAGAGCAGGCTGTCGGGCTTTTCCATTTCGATGATGCGCTTGATAACGTCAAGCGTGAGCGGTTCGATGTAGACCTTGTCCGCCATAGCCTTGTCGGTCATTATGGTAGCAGGGTTGGAGTTAACGAGGACTACTTCAAGGCCCTCCTGCTTGAGAGCACGGCAAGCCTGAGTTCCGGCGTAGTCAAATTCGGCAGCCTGTCCTATAACGATAGGACCTGAGCCGATAACGAGTACCTTTTTTATATCACTTCTGAGTGGCATACAATTACCTCCAAATATTTAGAATTGAGAATTTAGAATTGATAATTGAGAATTGTTGTATCAGCTCCGCTGACTGGTTTTAATTCTCCATTCTCCATTCTCAATTCTCCATTTTTTTAACGAATTCGTCAAACAGGTACGATGTATCCAGCGGTCCGCCGTGAGCTTCCGGGTGGAACTGCACCGTAAATGCGTTGACTGAGGTATAGCGTATGCCCTCGCAGGTCTTGTCGTTGGCATTGATGTGTGAAACGTGTCCGACAGCCGGGTCGATGCTGTCGCCGACTACCGCGTAGCCGTGGTTCTGGCTGGTAACATAGGTCAGACCGCTTTCGATGTCGATAACAGGCTGGTTTGCGCCTCTGTGACCGTATTTGAGCTTTTCGGTGCGTCCGCCGTTTGCAAGAGCCATGAGCTGATGACCGAGGCAGATGCCGAATATCGGAATGCCGAGCTTTTCTATCTCCCTGATATTTGCGATTATCTCAACGTTCTCGGCAGGGTCTCCTGGACCGTTTGAAAACATTATACCGTCGGGCGAAAGAGCCTTCACCTGTTCAGCGGTTGTATCAGCCGGAACTACAATGACCTCACAGCCGCGCTTTACAAGCTCCTGACGGATATTGCGCTTGTAGCCGAAATCAAACAGCACAACGCGGTACTTCTTTTCCTCCGGCTCATAGGTGTAGTCCTCAGTGCAGGTGACAGACCTGACAGCGTCCCTGACTGTGAAAGCCCTTATCTTTTCGAGCAGCTCGTCCTTTTTCGCGTAGACGTCCTCAGTGGTGATAACGCCGTTCATAACGCCAGCCTCGCGGATAGTACGGGTAAGACGGCGTGTGTCGATGTTGTGTATGCCGACGATGTTATGCTCTTTGAGGAAGTCGTTGATGTTGCCCTCGCACCTGAAATTCGAGGGAGCATTGCACCATTCACGGACGATATAGCCCGTAACATAGGACTTTGCGGATTCGCTGTCACTGGAATTCACGCCGTAGTTGCCGATGAGCGGGAAGGTCTGGGTGACGATCTGTCCGTAGTAGCTGGGATCGGTGAGAGTCTCCTGATAGCCGGTAAGACCTGTCGTGAATACGACCTCACCGATAACAGTTCCCTTTGCACCGAAGCTCCTGCCCTCGAACACCTGTCCGTCGGCAAGCATAAGGTACGCTTTTTCGCCTTGGTTGAATAATGACATTAGGATCATTCCTTTCGCAATATTCGTGGATTTTCTATATATCAAGCTCACGCCGTTGTGAACTGACATTGTCATTTTGCAGGGAACGCCGAAGCGTCGTTCCATACAGGTTTATTTCAGATTGATATACTGGCAGATGTCGTCTCTCATTCTGATGACCTCGCGGCGAGCTGCCTTTGCGAAGTCTCTCTCATCGCAGCCTTCCTTCTTGTAAGCGCACATCACTGCGCGTGAGGAATTCACGATAGCACCGAGGCCGTTCTCATCGAAGCCGCCCTTCAGACCTTCAGCACCGCCGCCCTGTGCGCCGTAGCCGGGTACAAGGAACATCGTATGCGGAAGTCTCTGTCTGAGCTCAGTGAGCATCTCGGGATAGGTCGCGCCAACTACTGCGCCAACTCCGGAATAGCCGAATTTACCGATATTATCCTCGCCCCACTTCTCGCACATATCACCCATAGCCTCGTAGATAGTGCGTCCGTCCGCAAGCTTCATGTCCTGTAGCTCGCCGGAGGAGGGATTGGAGGTCTTGACGAGGACGTAGATGCCCTTGTCACGTTCCTTGCAGACATCGAGGAGAGGCTTTATGCCGTCAGTACCGAGGTAGCCGTTGACCGTAAGAGCGTCAGCGCCGAAAGCCTCGACCTCGTTCTCGCCTATCATGGTAGCGCCGAGGTGAGCGTTGGTGTAAGCCTCCATAGTAGCGCCGATGTCATTGCGCTTGCCGTCGGTGATAACAAACATACCGTTGAGTTTAGCGTAGCGGATAGTTCTCTCAAGTGTCTTTATACCGTAGTGGCCGTACATCTCATAGTAGGCAGCCTGCGGCTTTATCGCGGGGACGATATCGTGTATCTCGTCGATGATAGCCTGATTGAAGGCGTAGATAGCCTTTGCGGCAGCCTTCATGGTCCAGCCGTCGTCATCGAGGTAGCGGCGCTGGATATACTCGGGGACGTACTCGAGCTTGGGGTCAAGACCTACCACCGTAGGGTTTTTGAGTTCGATGATCTTTTCAATAAGTCTGTCAAATGACATTTTTATACCTCCATGATTCAAGATTTATTTGTTAGTTCACAGTAGAGAACGCCGGGTCTCGTCTGTCGTCTCGGTCGGTGCTTCTGCTTTGCAGAGGTGTCCACCGGACACCCGCACCCCTCGGCGTTCCTATCCATATCACATATTAATTAGAACGTGGGACGGCGAGGGTGCCGTTCCCTACAATATCAATTAATTTCGTAGCGTATCTCGCCCTTGGATATGGTCACAAGGGGCTTTCCGGTGAGGGTCATGCCCTTGAAAACAGTATTGTGCGACTTTGAATGCAGCTTTTCCGGCTCGACAGTCCACTTCCTGTTTATATCGGCGATAACGAGGTCGGCAGGCTTTCCGGGCTTTATCGCGGGAACTTCCAGACCCAGTATCTTTCTCGGGTTCACGCACATGAGCTCTGCGACCTTTTTCAGTGTTATCTCGCCTGTGTGGTAGAGAGCCGTGAGGGTCGCGGAAAGCGAGGTCTCCAGTCCGACGACTCCGTTCGGAGCAGTCTCAAATACGGCTTTTTCCTCCGCAGCATGAGGCGCATGGTCGGTGATTATGCAGTCGATAGTACCGTCCTTTATCGCGTTGATAATGGCTCTTACATCGCCGGGAGTTCTCAGCGGCGGGTTCATTCGGTAGTCGGCATCGCGCTTTTTCAGGAGCTCGTCCGTGAGCATGAAGTAATGGGGAGCGGTCTCGCAGGTAACTCTCACGCCCCTTGATTTCGCAAAGCGTATCATCGCAGCGCTTCCCTCGGTGCTGACGTGGCAGATGTGTATCCTTGCGCCTACTGACGAGGCAAGTATCATCTCACGGGCAGTAATATAGTCCTCGGAGGCTCTGTCCATGCCCTTGACTCCGAGCTGCTCTGAGACCTCGCCCTTGTTCATGATGCCTCCGTTTATGATGCTGAGGTCTTCGCAGTGGGAGGCTACGAGCAGACCGTTCGACTTCGAGAGCTCGAGGGCTTTCCGCATCATTTCGGCATTCTCGACGGGTCTGCCGTCATCGGAGATACATATGCAGCCGGCAGCCTTCAGTGCCTCGTAGTCGCAGAGACCGTTTCCGGACATACCTCCGGTTATGCAGCCGACCGGGTAGACATCAACGCCTGTCCCCTCAGCCTTTTCCCTTATATAGCGGATTATCTCCGGATCATCACAGGGAGGCTTCGTGTTCGGCATGGCAAGCACTCCGGTAACTCCTCCTGCAAGCGCTGCGGCACAGCCTGTGAGAACGTCCTCCTTATGGGTGAAGCCGGGATCGCGCAGATGAACGTGCATATCGAACAGCGAGGGCATGAGAACAAGATCTGTACCGTCTATGACCCTGTCCGCCTTTTTTTCAAGAGACCTTCCGGTCTCGGCGATGATGCCGTTTTCAATGAAAACATCGGTAATGCAGTCGTTTTCCGCATCAACAGCGCGGATATTCCTGATAAGTATTGACATAGTACCTCCTCTTTTCAGCCGAATATGGCAACTCCGTCGCTGCCGTCGAGTTCCTTTACCGAGACCTTCACTACCTCGCTGTGGGAGGTCGGAAGGTTCTTTCCGACATAGTCCGGACGTATGGGGAGCTCTCTGTGTCCCCTGTCGATGAGCACTGCGAGCTGTACCGAACGCGGTCTGCCGCGCTTCATTATGGCTTCAAGGGCAGCTCTTGCGCTTCTTCCCGTGAAAATGACGTCATCGACTATTATAACGTCCCTGTCCTGGACCGAAAAGGGAATGTCTGTGCGGTCTTCGTGGCTTCCCTCGGTGATATCGTCGCGGTACGGGGTGATATCGAGCTTTCCGAACGGAACGCTCACTCCCTCGAGCTCTGATAGCTTATCCGCGATACGTCCGCCTATGCTGACACCGCGTGAGAAAATGCCTATCATGCAGAGACCTTCAACGCCCTTGTTGCGTTCTATCATCTCGTAGGAAATACGGGCTATCGCCCTCTGCATAGCCTTATCGTCCATTATCATGCGCTTCTTTTCCAGAACGCCCACTCCCTCCGGCATAAAAAATACCCGCCTGCTTGTCGGCAGACGGGAAAAGCTTACAGTTATAGCTATGGTTACAGATAGCGTAACGGGCTCTGCCTTGCCGACCTCACAGGATCGAATTAAAGGACAATTGCAATTACTTCATCTATTATATCACATCGTTAATGATTTGTCCAGTGTTTTCTGAAATTTTTTTGATACAACAAAAGCGGGAAGCCTGACGGGAGCCCATACACATGGGATATAAAAAAGCTTTCCCCCTTTACAAATCCGCTTATATAATGTATAATAAAATAATACCAGCGCATATTATTGACTGACCATTTTTTAAGGAGAAAAGCCTATGAAACGCCCTTCCTGCGATACAAAAACAGATGTGCAGAAAGCTGTACACCCCTACCCTCTGCCGACGATACTGCGGCTGCTCTCTGATATAGCCGCTGCCCCATTGGAAACCGATACTGCTATCCTTACCGCACATCTTGCAGGGTGCAGCACCGGGCTCCTGAAGCGTTCGCCTGCTGAGATCGGGCAATACATTCTCACCCACGATGATGCGGCATCGGCTCTACTGCTGCTTGCAAAAATGACAGGCTATCTCACCGAGGAGGTCATGTCCGCTATCCCCGATTTCACCTGTTTACGCACCGCAAAGAGACATTTCCTGCGGCATTTCGTTCTGCTTCCCGATGAAAGACTAACAGCCGTTCCGCTCGACGAAAAAGGCTGTCTCACAGGCGACCCGTTCCTCACAGGATCGCATTCAAGCTCGGCTTCGTACACGCCGTACCGGGATATAGTGCGTTTCGCAGCAGCCTCCGGGGCGAAGCAGATCATTATTGCTCACAATCACCCCGGCATGAAAGCGGAGCCCTCCGAAAGAGACATCGCCTCCACAAAAAGGCTCTCAAACGCTCTCGGGAATTACGGGATCGCCCTCACAGACCACTTCATCGTTTCCGATGTTGAGGCGTTTTCCATGAGGCTAAGCAGCGAATACGGCTATCTTTTCGGAAACGAACGCTTCTACCGGTACAGTTTTTAAGGAGGGTACAATGCAGAAACTAACCGATGCTGACGGAAGCGAGATCATAAGGCTCCTCCCGAAGCGAAAAAAAGGACTTCTCAGGATAGTATTCAGCCGTTTCTTCGTGATACTGCTGCTGATAATAGTCCAGATACTCGTTACCCTGCTGTTCTCGGCATGGCTCTACACGAATTTCCCGGCGGTATACATCGGCGACCGCCTCTTCTCATTCGTAATGGTTTTCTACCTGTTCAGCTGCAATATGGACTCGACTGCGAAGCTGACATGGCTGCTGATACTCTCAGTCCTCCCGATAACAGGCGCCGCCCTCCTGCTCTACACACGCAGGGAATTCGGCAGCAGCTTCATCAAGAAGCGTTCGGCAGAGCTCACCCTCCAGACGCGCGGCATGATTAATTCCTCCGAAAAGGCACTCTCCGACCCTGATATACAGCGTTCCGGAACAGACGACCTCTGCCGCTACCTCAGCAGGACCGGCTGCTTCCCAATATTCAGCGATACCGAAGCTGTGTATTTCCCCTCGGGCGAGAAGAAGTTCGAGGCTCTCCTCGATGAGCTGAAAAAAGCCGAAAAATTCATCTTCATGGAGTATTTCATCATAAGCGAGGGCTATATGTGGGGAAGGATACTCAATATCCTCGCCGATAAGGTGAAGCAGGGCGTCGAGGTCAGGGTCATGTACGACGGTATGTGCGGGATAACCACGCTCTCAGGCGATTACCCTGCAAGAATGGCTGAGCTCGGTATAAAGTGCAAGGCATTCGCTCCGATACTCCCGGTGATCTCGACCTACTACAACTACCGTGACCACAGGAAAATACTCGTCATCGACGGAAAAGTCGCCTTCAACGGCGGTGTGAACCTCGCGGACGAATACATCAACCGCGTTGAACGCTTCGGTCACTGGAAGGACTCAGCCGTCATGCTGAAAGGTGCCGCCGTCAGGAGCTTCACCCTGATGTTCCTCCATATGTGGAATATCACCGAGCGCGAGCCCGAGTGGTGCTGCCTTGAAGAGCCGGAGCTTCCCGGAAATGCGGAGGGCTACGTCATGCCGTATGCGGACTGTCCCCTCGACGAATACAAGGTCGGCGAGAACATCTACATGGATATCCTCAACCGTGCAACGAGCTACGTCCACATCATGACACCGTATCTCATTCTTGACGGCGAGCTCGAGGCTTCCCTAAGATTTGCCGCCGAACGTGGCATAGACGTCAGGATAATTCTCCCCGGTATCCCTGACAAAAAGGGCGCTTTCGCCCTCGCAAGAACGCATTACGCTTCGCTGCTCAAGGCAGGCGTGAAAATATACGAATACGCTCCCGGCTTCGTCCACTCAAAGGTCTTCGTCAGCGACGGCGAAAAGGCTGTGGTAGGCACTATCAACCTCGATTACCGCAGTCTCTACCACCATTTCGAGTGCGCTACCTATATGTACAGGACGAGGTGCATCTCCGATATCGAGGAGGACTTCCTCGCTGCAATGAAGCTCTGCCGTCAGGTCACAGCCGACACCGTGAAGCACCAGCCGCTTTCCTACAAGATACGCGGCAGCCTCCTCAAGCTCATCGCACCCCTGATGTGAATTCCCGTAGGGGGAACGGCGTTCCCGGCAGGACGTCCGTCCCAGCGGAAAGAATATAAAAAATTTCCCGGAAAGTATTGCATTTTTTGTTCATATGTGATATGATAGGTATAGATTACGTTTTGTTGAATATAGGCATAATTCTACAAAACTTTTAAGAAAATGCCGCGGCGGATTTAGGCGTCCGGTCTGCGGCTCAACACTATCTGGAGGGATATGATTTGCTGTCACCAAAACTTTCACGTTCAGCCTGCTCCGCTTTAGCTGTCCTCACGGCGATCGCGGGAATACCGGCTGCTTCACCCGTCAGCCCTGCATATGCGGCTGATACCGTCCTCAAATACGAATTCGAGGAAGGCTCCGCTCAGGGCGGAAAACTCTGCAAAAACGGCGTTTCCGACCTCGATAAGGACAAGATACCCGAGGGCGCTGACTTCTCCGGCTGCTCAGGCGGCGGCTTCGCTTACCTCGATCAGAAGGGCACTTCACTTTCCGTTGAAGTGGACGTCCCCGAGGCTGGTCTCTATGAGCTCGCTATCGCTTACTGCGAGCCCTCCGACCCCAACAAAAAGGTGCAGTACCTCAATGTAAACGGTGTCAATCAGGGCGAGGTCACTTTCCCCTATTCTCCCGGCTTCACGGAGACCTCCGGCGGAGTTGTCAACCTCGCCGCCGGCAAGAACACCATTGAGCTCAAGGCTTACTGGGGCTACACCTACTTCGATTACCTCACGCTCACCCCTGCCGATGAGAGCCTGAAAAACCTCTCCCCGACCGGTACTCTTTCCAACCCCAATGCCTCTGATTCCGCAAAGAGGCTCTACAAGTACCTCTGCGACCAGTACGGCAAGCACATCATCGCCGGTCAGCAGGAATACTGCGGCGACCACAACTACAATCAGTGGAACGATCCTGATACTTACATAAAGGACAATGAGGCGGAATTCGAGTATATCCTCGATAAGACCGGCAAGCAGCCCGCTATCCGGGGAATTGATATGCTCTCATACAACACTACCGACACCAAATGGCGCGATAACGCTACCGGCCGTATCATAGAATGGACGAACAAGTTCCACGGCATCGCCACCGTAACGTGGCACTGGAACGTTCCCCTCGAGGAGGGCAGCGACAAGATAGCCTTCTACGTTGAGTCCACCGGCAATACTCCCTACACCACGTTCAGCGTTACCAACGCCGTAACCGAGGGCACATGGGAGCACGAAAAGGTCCTCGCTGACATAGAACTCATCGCCGGTGAGCTGAAAAAGGCTAAGGACGCCGATGTCCCGATACTGTGGAGACCTCTCCACGAAGCCGAGGGCGGCTGGTTCTGGTGGGGGGCTGAGGGCGCTGAGCCCTGCAAAAAGCTCTACCGTCTGCTCTATGACAAGCTCACCAACGAATACGGTCTCGATAACCTCATATGGGTTTGGACAGGCTATACCTCCCCTGCTTCCGCAGAATGGTATCCCGGCGACGATGTGGTCGATATCGTCGGCTACGACAAGTACAATGCCGTTGACGGTCTGCCTAACCTCAGCTCGATAGCCTCCACCTTCTACAGCCTCGTAAAAGGCACGAACGGTCAGAAAATGGTGGCTATGACTGAGAACGACTCCATTCCCTCACTCGAAAACCTTGTGAACGACAAGGCTGCATGGCTCTGGTTCTGCCCGTGGTATATGGATTACCTCAAAAGCGAGCAGAATAACCCCGTGGACAACCTTGTTGAGATATACCAGAGCGACTACTGCATAACTCTTGACGAGCTTCCCGATCTCAAGAGCTATCCGCTGGACAGCAGCTCCGGAACTACTACATCAACCACGACCACTGTATCAACGACTACTACCTCAAAGGTGAGCACTGAGCCGAAAAAGCTCTGTCCCGGCGATGCGAACTGCGACGGCGAGGTCAATATGGCTGACGCTGTGCTCATTATGCAGGCTATCTCCAACCCCGACAAGTACGGCAAGGGCAAGCCCGACGGTATCACCGATGACGGCGAAATAGCCGGCGATGTTGAAAATACCGGAAACGGTCTCACCAACAAGGACGCCCTCTTGATACAGAAATACAAGCTTGGTCTTATCAAATCATTAACATAATTAGGAGGAAATACAATGAATCTACCCAAACGAATTATCTCTGCTGTAACGTGCGCTGCTTCACTTACAGCTCCGCTGACCGGCTCGCTCGGAACTGCTATCGCTGCCGGCGAGTCTGATGAGGAGATCGTCTACTCTGCCCCGATAAGCGAGGTAGTCACCGATTCAGGTCTTGATATCGACTATGCCCGCGCTTTGCAGTATTCTCTCTATTTCTACGACGCAAATATGTGCGGCGAGATCAAAGAAAATGAGAACCTTCTCCCATGGCGCGGAAGCTGCCACACCTACGACGCGCACGTTCCTATGATCGAATGGGACGGCGATACTACTAAAAGCAGCAAGGGCGGCACTAACCTCTCCTCTGCATTCATGACAAAGTACAAGGATATCCTCGACCCCGACGGCGACGGCACTATAGATGTTGCCGGAGGCTTCCACGATGCGGGCGACCACGTTGAGTTCGGTATACCTGAAAACTATACTGCTGCCACACTCGGCTGGGGATACTATGAGTACCGCGACGTTTACGAGAAACTTGAGCAGGACAGCCACATTGAGACTATCCTCCGCCACTTCAACGATTACCTCATGAAGTGTACCTTCCGCGACAAGGACGGTACAGTCATCGCTCACTGCTACCAGGTCGGCGAGGGTAATATCGACCACGCTATCTGGAACTCTCCTGAGGTAGATACTATGCCGCGTCCGGCATTCTTCCTGACAGCCGAAAAGCCTCAGACAGACTATGTTGTCTCTGCGGCAGCTTCACTGGCTATCAACTACCTCAACTTCAAGGAAACCGACCCGGATTATGCTGATAAATCTCTTGACTATGCCAAGGCTCTCTGGGATTTCGCCAATGCTAATCCTAAGGAGATCTCAGACAACGCTGACGGTCCTGTTCAGTTCTATACATCAGGCAAATGGGAGGATGACTACTGCTGGGCCGCTGCATGGATGTACCTTGCAACAGGCGACGAAACTGTATTCGACCACGGCGCATATGAAGTGTTCGACTACTATGCTCCCTCCGGCTACTGCTATAACTGGAACGATATGTGGGGCGGAGCTGCTATGATGTGGGCTGTTATCAATCAGGAGCACCCTGAGATCAATATGGTGCAGAAGATAAGAGATGCCCAGGGCATGAACCAGTACGTTCTGAAGGATTTCTGGGATGATGACTGTCTCGGAAAATGCCTGAAAACATGGCAGGGCAAGGAAACTCCCCAGGGCTTTGCATGGCTCAGCACATGGGGAAGCTGCCGTTACAATACTGCTATGCAGTTCATATGCCTCCTCTACGATAAGTACCACAACGGAAAAGCAACTGAATGGAGTGAATGGTCAAGAAAGCAGATGGATTATATCCTCGGCAAAAATGACACTACCTTCAAGGAAAGAGCAAAGTATTCCGTACTTGCCGGCGTCAACGGCACTCACGGTCCCAGATGCTATATCGTAGGCTACAATGATATCGCTGTAAAGAATCCCCACCACCGTGCAGCTTCCGGACTTCTCATGGCTGAGGACCCGCGTGAGCAGAAGCATATCCTCTGGGGCGCTCTTGCCGGCGGTCCTGACAAAGATGATTCTCACATGGACGAAACAAGAGAGTATACCGAAAATGAGGTAACTATCGACTACAACGCCTGCCTCCCGGCTGCAGCAGCAGGACTTTATGCTGTATACGGCACTCCCGAAATGGCTATAACCAAAAACTTCCCGCCTGAGGACGAAAAGCGTGCATACAGCAACAGCGGCAGTTCAGGCGGAAGCGGATACTGGGTCGAGGCTGTTGCTCTTGACAAGCCCAACAAGAACGGTGACGGCTCAGGTACAACTCAGGTATCCTTCAAGGTCCTTACAGGCGAAACAAAGCCTGCTACAACTTCATCAGTACGCTATTACTTCAACGTCAGCGAGTGTAATAACGGTATCGAAGGCGTTACCAATGTTCGTGAGCTCTTCGACCAGTCAAGTACTGAGGACCGCGAAGTAGGTGCTGACGGTATCCTCACAGGTCCGTTCAAATACGATAAGACACCGGATACTTACTACGTTGAAATAACATGGGAAAACTATGTTATAGCAAACTCCGGTAAAAAATACCAGTTCGATCTCGGTATGTACTACGGCGATTTGTGGGATCCCACAAACGACTGGAGCTACAAGACAATGAAGATAGGCAAAGAAGGCGATTTTGCGGCTGTTGATAATCCGCCTGAGGTAAAGAACGAAAATATCTGCGTTTATGTTGACGGCGTGCTCGTCGGCGGTATCGAGCCGGACGGTTCAACTCCCGCTAAGGAGGAGCCTTCAAGCGAAAAGGAGACCGACTCCAAGAATTCCGGCGTGCTCTGGGGCGACGCTAACTGCGACGATGAGGTAAATATGGCTGACGCTGTTTTCATCATGCAGTGCATCTCCAACCCCGATAAGTACAAGCTCACAGCCAAGGGCGAAAAGAACGCCGACGTTGACGACAGCAACGACGTTACCAACAAGGACGCCCTCAAGATACAGCGCTACAAGCTCGGTATCATCACAAAGTTACATGACTAACTCAGGCGTTCGCCTGCTTTC
>Ga0310691_10003363_pt1 | contig 19306 bp, 21 predicted proteins | sample 176DNAGHGlowgp2_FD_203887 | JGI IMG/M metagenome (GOLD analysis project Ga0310691, IMG submission 203887) | Sheep rumen microbial communities from Palmerston North, Manawatu-Wanganui, New Zealand - 1766 DNA GHGlow gp2 (v2) (version 2) | ecosystem: Host-associated > Mammals > Digestive system >...
CACAATGGGTTCGATAATAGCATTTAGCGGGAGGATGAGGAGCGGCAAGACCGAGCTTGCCAAGATTTGCGAGAGATATGGCTACGAGCGTCTATATTTCGCATTGCCGTTGAAAAACCTATGTGCTAGCCTATTGGGAATGACACTAGACGAGCTTAACAAGGCGAAGTCAGAAGGGCAAGAGATTGGCATGGTGATGGGGGATGATATTTGCGCTAGGATTTCACAAGAGACGGAAATACCACTAGACATCGTCAACGGAATCTGCAAGGGTGTTGTCATAAGGGATGTAAGGCATATGTTGCAGTTCATAGGCACCGACTTGATAAGGAAGTATAACATGGACTGGCACGTAAACCGAATCCGCAACATGATTGACAAGAACAAGAACTATGTCATTGACGATGTGAGGTTTCCAAATGAAAAGGCGTTGATAGACGAATTGGGAGGATACTGTTGGTTCATCGTTCGGCCAACGCTAGACAATATCTCAAACCATGAGTCAGAGACCTCCATAACATGGAATGATTGTTGGAACAAGATAATCATAAACAACTCCACATTGTCTAGCCTATTGTTCAAGTGGGAAACATTCATGGGTAACTATGAGCATTCTTGTATGATTCGAGAAATGGAATTCAATAGAATGATGGAGAAAGGGTCTTGCGAAGAAATAACACCATTGTCCATATATGACATACTGTTCATATCAAAGGACTTGTTCACATATATACCAATGACATTCGATAAGGAGCATATCAAGAACATGTCAATGAACGAAAACAAGTCGTTGATAGTCACATATGATGACGATACATTGGAGATAATAGACAATTCGTTGGTGATAGAGGAAATGAAAATGCTTGTTTAACACTTTTTAACATATTTAACTTGGTAAATTCAACTTTTTTTTTATATATTTGCCAAAATATGAATTTATATGAATAATAAAGTAGATTATAAGTATGATGATGGTTCAAAAATATTCTTTACGTCAGACAATCACTGGAATCATGGGAACATTCTCAAATTCTGTGACCGTCCATACAAGGATGTTGAAGAAATGAACTACAAACTCATTGAGAATTGGAATAACAAAGTACCCCATGATGGATTGGTATTCCATCTTGGGGATTTTGCATGGGGAGGATATGAATCTTGGAAGAAGATAAGGGAACAGCTTAACGGCGAAATCATCCTAATAAAGGGAAACCATGACAACCGAAATATGACTCCAAGGGCTGAAAAGGAGCTGTTTAGGTATGTTAATTGGCAGATGCTAGTTGAAATTGAGGGAAGGAAGATATGGCTGAACCATTTTCCATTCCTCTGCTACGCTGGTGTATACCGCGCCCCTAAAGAGCTAGTGTATAACCTCTACGGGCACGTACATAGTGGGGAAGGCAAGAAAGGACAAGACATTCCAAGGTTGATATATACATATCCGACACAATATGACGTTGGCGTTGATAACAATAATTATGAGCCGATTTCTTGGAAAGAAGTTAATGAGAGGATACAAGAACGGTTGTCGGAAAATAAGGAAGAAGAAAAATAAGGAGGAAACAAATATGTTGATGTGTGTTGGTGATGTTCACGGGCGTTCCTTTTGGAAAGATGCAACCTCAAATTATATCAACTCAGTTGATAAAGTAATATTCTTAGGTGATTATGTTGACCGCTATGAAAATGAAGGAATTTCTAGAAACGATGAACTAGAAAACTTTAAACAAATAATTGACTTTAAATCAAAATATAATGATAAAGTCATACTCCTACTAGGAAACCATTGTTACCATTACATAAATGATGATTTCCCAAGGTCAACTAGATATTCATCATCCAATGCGCATGCTTATAGGGAACTATATATGCAAAATATCAACATGTTCAAGGTGGCACATACCGAAATCGTTAATGACAAAACATTTCTCTTTACTCACGCTGGAGTAATGCGCTCTTGGTATAATAACCATCGTGATATAATAGGTGACCTTACGGAAGACAACTTAAACAACTTGATGAAATCGCCACAAGGATGCTACGCACTGTCCACAATTTCAAAATATAGAACATATTTCGGAAGCGAAAGCGGTAGCATACTCTGGTCTGACCTACGAGAAAAAATAGATTTGAAATCTTCAAATGATGATAATATCATAATAAATCAAGACTCAGTGGTCGAAGAATTTGATTACCAAATATTCGGACATACACAATTGGTAGATAAACCAATAATAACCGATAAGTGGGCTTGCCTAGATTGTAGAAAGGCATTTTTAATAAATGACGAAGGTGAGATAAAACAAGTTTAAATATTAAAAAAAGAGGTAAGATTAGTTTCTTACCTCTTTTTATGTATATGCCGTTTAAGTTTCATCTTGTACCGTCCAAATGGTTGGGGATACCACGATGCTGAATATGTTTTTTTCTTTGTTAAAATTTGTGAATTTAACATTTTTTATATATCTTTGCAAAAAACATAATGATTCAATGATTAACAACAGAGCAAACGATTCGCATGTGGAGAGGGAGATTGCAAAGTTCCTAGACAAAAACCTATACTCGTCCGATAGGCTCTTCAAGGAGTTCGTAAGGACTGACGGAAAGGATGAGCAGATAAGCGGCTCAGACGTTCTCCTAAGCACCAATGACGGAAGGCTTGACAAGGCGGTAGTGGATGAGAAGGTTGCTTCAAGGTATGCCAATGCAAATCTAGAGACGTTCTCCCTTGAGCTTTCATTCATCGGAAAGGGGGGTAATAGAAGGGACGGTTGGTTTACGGATGAGACAAAGAAGACGCAGTACTATCTCTTCGGATGGATAAACAAAGCCGACATACCCTACAATGAGGAGAAGAAGAGGTATGACACCGATTCAATAACTTGCGACAACATCAAGGTACTTGATTGGGCGTTGGTGTCTAGACGGAAGATAATGGACTTCTTGATTGATAGGGGATGGACATTGGAGAGACTAGTGCTCCAAGACAAGAAGATTAGGAGCAACGGAGGCGTAAAGACGAAGGAGTTTATCAACGGAATATCATTCAGATACAGCGATGCATACATAGAGAAGCCAATAAACATCCTATTGGAGAAACGCACATTTATGGAACTGTCTCATATGCATGGTACAATTGTGTGTGAAGAAGAACAAAAAGAGGGAAGTGAAAAGAAATATCATGGGAATAAAATCATTCTTGAATCTAGAATTATTGTTGATAAATATTGCGAATACTTATTTGACAACTACGATATACAAAATAGGGAGAGAACCGTAACGGAGGTTCCGATACCGTCAAAGGAGGACATTGCTGCAATGAATGGGGATGAATGGAACATCTTGCTCATATGCGGCAAGAGCGGAAGCGGAAAATCCACAATCTTGAGGGAGATTTACGGTGATGTAAGACCAATAGAGTATGACTATTCGAAATGTGTTATAAGTCAGTTTCCAAGGCTGAATGAGGAAGAGACATGTGACTTGTTGCAGAGCATAGGTCTAAGCTCGGTTCCGACGTGGCTTAGGAAGCCGCAAGAGCTGTCCAACGGAGAAAGGGCTAGGCTTGACATTGCGAAGGCAATATATGATGCGCATGTAAACAAAGATGTCATATTGATTGACGAGTTCACGAGTGTGGTGAATAGGCATGTAGCCCAATCAATGTCATATGCCTTGCAGAGATATGTGAGACAAAAGGGCTTGAAGGTCATCATTGCGTCTTGCCATTTTGACATAATAGAGTGGTTGCAACCTGACTACACGTTCAATTTGGAACACCGCGATGAAAACGGTGAGGTGGAAATGGAGAAAATGGTATATTCTGACGATACGCAGTATAACATATATCAATCTCCTAGGGAAGTTGACATCTTGACGGAGGCTGTTGAACTGCCATAGTAACAATGGCAATAACATTTAACTTAATTTGAAATGATGGATATAGGGAAAGCAATTGATTTATTGGAGCACCATAACAAATGGAGGAAGGGAGCAGACATACCCATGATTGACCCAAGTGTGCTCAGTGAAGTTATAGATACTATAGTTAAACATTATAAACGTCATGAAGAATGAAGATTTGAAATGGAAGGACACGAAGGAACTTCCGACTGACGAAGAGCAGATGAAAAAAGTATTGTTGTTGACAGAAGGTAAGTTGAGTGGAAGCACCACCCTCCACGTTGTCACTGACTATTGGCAAGTATTCTTTGACAAGAGAGACCTTAACCTCAACATATTCAACAGCAAGAAGAAGCTATCTAACAACATGTTTTCATATGGTAAGCTAATGGAGAACAATGTGCCGTTTGAGAAAATTAAAGGCTGGATGTATGCCGATGACTTAATAGGATTATATCGAAATGAGAAAAAGCAGTGAACCGCAATATCCGTATGAGTTATTCGGAATCGAATGCGGAAAGGGATGGGAAGGCTTATACCGACCCATTATGGATTACATTGATGAATATAACAAGACAAGCGGAGACAATGTGGAAATCCACCAAATAAAGGAGAAGTTCGGAGGTTTGAGGATGTATCTATCCCATTATACTGATGAGCTTCGAAAGATGATTCGTGAAGCTGAGGAAAAGTCTTTCCATACATGCGAGATTTGTGGAAAGCATATTGACAATCCGATTGTCGAGCATCATTGGATATATAGCGAATGTCAAGAATGTCATGACAAGTGGATTTCCGAAAGAAAGAAAAGCATGGAAAATAATAATAAAGAAAATGAAATGATTAGTGAAAATTGTAAGGATTGACCATCCGAAGGGTGAACGTCCGAATATTAAGTTGACAGTTAGGAGGGTTGAATCAAGCACTTGGTATTCACTTGGTTTCTATCGTGAACATTATCTAAGTGCTGAACTTAACAAATCATGCAAATGTTTGCTGTTTGAATGGAATAATATTCCTGTAGCTTTTGTTGGAATCCTTAACACACCAAGAAAGGGTATACCATATGGTTGCTCAATTTCTAGGATTGTTGTTCATTCAGATTATCAAGGATTGGGTCTGAGCACTGAGATATTCAACTTCGTAGGGGGTATTGTCAAGTCATTGTCAGACGATGAGCATGACTATAGGTTATATATCAAGACAGCGCACAGCAAGTTTGGTGAGGCATTGTCGAGGAACCCAAACGTTAGGGCAACCCAATTTGACGGCAAGGGAAGGGACAAGAAGGCAGTTGAGCATGATAATCATAGGTATAGGAACAGACTAACTCGTGTGTCATACTGCAAGGAATATATAGGAGATAAGATAGATGGTTTCCAAGATATGCTGAGACCAATTGGAGAATTGAGAAAAGAAAAGGAAAAATGGATTTCAAAGAAGTGAATGAAATAGTAGAATGGTTTAAGAATTTGCTAAACGTAAAAGGTGAATTGAAGTTTAAATACACTGTAAATCACTATGATGCAAGTAATTTGGATTTATATGACTTTGAACGTGAGGTATTAACTACGAAGGTATTGTATTTCGACACCACCAATAATGTTATAAGCACCCATTCACCATATGGCAGTTTTTGGGAAAAAAGAAAGGATGTTGTCAAGATTATAGCAAGCGAAAACTTTAGGTGGTGTATTAAAGGGGAGGAATATTTATCGGATTGCAAGCCTTGTTATATCACATTGAGGAGATATGACGGATATGATGAAATGCTGATGAAATGCAATGAGAAGAAACTTACGGCATACTTTAGTAGATTGAAAAGTATGTTTTCAGTCTAGGTATCAAACCGTATATGGTTGTCAAAAAAAGAGGTAGATTTTTGGTCTACCTCTTTGTTGTTTCCATATCTTATGGCAAGATGCCTTTTTCCGTTAATGTTTGTATCAATGCATGGAATTCACGGTGTAGGACATCAAGAACCCCATTTCCGCTGTTGTCATACTGTGTGGGGTCTGTCCCTTCCCAAGCTGTTATTGCATTTACCCTATCTGCAAGGTTATCAATGGCAGTGTTGTTGTTCTCTATGTTCTCTTGATTTTGCAAGATTCTCGCAAGCAAGCTTGACTCTGCTTGCTCTGCACGTCCCTTCTCAGCCCCAACCTTTTCATCCATGCGCTCGATAAGCGCCGTCTTGACATCCCTAGCAACGCCGTCAACATAGTCCTTTGAAGCCTTTCCGCTCAATTCTTGCTCAACTTGGTTGAAGCCATTTTCCATTTCACCCCTCAAGCCGACAATCTCTTGGTCTGTATATGCATTTGCCTCAGAAACAGCTTGCCTCTTCATATTCTTCGCAAAGTTCTTTGCACCCCATATTGTATCCGCATTGTATGGGTCTTGCTCAGTGCCGATGAGGTCTATGTCGGCTTGCTGTCTGTCAAGGATTTCTTGAGCCAAGCCACTTTCAAGGTCTTCTATCCTATCACCGTAGTCAACGGCTTGCTCCTTAATCTCGGTTATCTCAACATTGATGTTGTTAATCTCATTTTGTATGTAAGTATCACTAGAAATCCTATCTTGTTTCTCTTGTCCAATCTTTCCGTCAAGTTCCTCGATTGCATCGTTGATTTCAGTCAATGCTGTCTTGTCAGCCTTCTTCTCATCCATATTGTTGAACTGGTTCGTAACCAAGCTCTTATATGTCTCAAAAGCACTCTTGTCAACCTTGGTGTCAATTTTTGTATCCAAGGCATCTATCTCATTCTGAAGGTTTAAGATGTCACTCTTGTCAGCCTTTGTGGGCAATACTTGATTGATTGTGCGAATGCTATCCGTATTCGTGTTGACTTGGTTCCTAAGCCTTTCAACGTCGTTCTCAACAACAGACATACGGCTGTTCACACTAGCATTCAATGTAGCGAAATTGGTCTCAAGCGTACCCATCCTAGCAGTCGTTGATGACTCAAATGACATCAATTCGGCATTTACGTTGTATATCTTGGTATTCAAGTCAGTAACGGCACCGTTTACCCTATCGGAAAGGGCATCTACAGTCTCCTTCCTAGCATAGCGTGCATCACATGCGTCTTGCGTTAAATAGCCTTGGCCTTGAACCCATTGCTTCGTGGCATAGTCCTCAAGTATCTCCTCAAGCTCCTCCTTGCTCGGAACGTCCTCTTTCTTCGCATATGTCTCATCAGCCTCACTCTTGTCAATCTTGTTGTCAAGCTCGTCTTGAAGCTCGTCAACCTTCTCTGAGGTCTCGGCACTCAACGACTCAACCGTTCCGCTAAGGTCGTATAAGTCCTCCTCAAGGTCATCAACCCTATCCCCTAGGTTCTGTATGCCGCAAAGTGCATCATTCACACCGTCAGTTAACGCACTGAGCTGCTGGCCATATTGATTGTCTATGTCCTTCAAGGAATCAATGTCATTGCTCATTCCGCTAATGGTGTCAACAACCGAATTGTTGAAGTCAGTTTGCGCAGATATAAGCGTCTCCACGGTGCCGCTAAGTTCATCGAGGTCTTTCTTATCTGCCTTCTCATTGCCAAGGTACTTTATTTTCTTGTCTTGCTCCTTGTTCTTCTTTATGATGTCGGACAAGTCAACACAACATGTGTTAATGTCGCTGCTATAACCGTTCTGGTCTGGAAAACCATAAAACTCCAAATGTCTTATAAATTGTTTTTTTGCCATAGTTTTTAAAAATATGAAATGTGTAATTTACAATAAATATTTGAAGTCACTTAAAATAATGCCTATTATTCTTTGTTATTTCAAATTTTTTTCGTATATTTGCATCAGAAAATAAAAAATATATGGAAGATAATTTTGATAGAGAATACTACATTGCCGCATTATGTGACAAGTTTAACTTGGATAATATTGATGAGGATGTATACCTAAATGCCTTCAACAAAGCCATTGACAAGACTTTAGAAGACTATACCATCAACGGAGAACTATTGGTTGAGGACTATGATATGTTTGACCAAGACCTATACACATATGCCTTTAATGAACTGAATGCTGATGAGTTATGATAACAAACAAAAATTTTGAAAGCAATGCTAGAAGGCTTGCAAGATACATTGTTAAACATTGCAATGATGCAGATGTACTTTTGACTGGTATCATTGTGATTGACGTATCTGAATCACTTTTCAGTGACTTTAAGAAAGACTATGAAAAGGAAGTGAACAAGCATCTTGACAATAAGGGAGTTAAGGTTATATACGGAAGAACCTCAAGAGAAGATGGTTGTTCCTTGGTTTTTGGCCTTGAATATGATGACGTTGATGCAGAGACAGAAGATTGGTAAAATAAATTAGAACCCAGAATTTGAATATGCGTTCACTAGGCATAGTAAGTTTTTAGAGTTCTGTTCTGGTAATTTCTCCTCAAGGGCATCAATTACAATCTTCAATGTTGCACCACTGTTGATGTCCTCATCGAAAATTAAGAACTTTGCGTTCTTGAATCTGTTCATCAACTCACCATTTGTCATATACTCATCGGCAATTATATATAAATTAGACAAGAAAGGCCGAAACATTTTCTTAAAACTTGTTATTTTAAACCTTTTTATATTAAACCTAAGTTTATAACCGTTATTTTTTAAAATATCAGAATATTTCAAAACTAGATTCATTGTTTCAATTAATAATGAGTTGAACACTTTTATTCCTATCTTCATTTTTATCCTAAATGAAACCTCTTCAAATATCCTTTTTGAATCATACTGCTTTGCATATAGTCTTTTCTTTTCTTTTAGGAAGTTCTTTACCAAATGTGAAGATACATTATCACCATTTAGATTTTCAAGAATTGTGTTATAGGCATAAATAATAACACAATCGAATACGTCATTCAATGAAATCTTCTCTCTACTATGTTTTTCAATTGAAATATTACCGAAAATATCACTATTGTCATAGATGAAATTACGTATTGGCTCTGACACAATATATGCAATTTCATTGTATGCTATGTTTTTGGCTTGGCTTTCAAACTCAAATACATCTTTGGGGGAAAAGCCTTTTGAGAGCAAGTCCTTTCCATCTGCATATCTAACGTTAATGATGTTTCTCTTAAAGAAATCACTTATATATTTAATACCTAGCTTATTTGAAAGATTTCGGCAGTAGTATTCATTAAATTTAGATGATGACGGGGCCGACACAATAAAGTCTGGACTAAATCCCTCTTTCCTCAACGCATAGGCTGCATAGTTAACGGATTTGTCTAGGAATTGTGAGACACTAGAGTATTCGTTACCTCCATTTAAACCATACTGTTGCTTGAAATGGCCGCTTTTAACATCACCCAAAGAGAAATTTTGGGCAACGTTTGGCTTTATTGTCTTGTCATACATAACATCTAGTGTCTTAAGGTTTCCGTTACTGCCTCTTTCCCTACTATCCTTATTGATACCCAAAATGGAATCTGTATTTCCGTTCTGCCTAATTACCCCATGCTTAATGGCATCACTGAAGTTAAAATCAGTCATTGAAAATAGCGATATGTATCTTACATTCGTATTTGGAACAACACCACTTATGTACCTTGCAACATTATTACCATCATTAGAATTTAATACTCTATTGTAAGTCAATGATAATCTATTGAATTCTGGCTCTATCCTCGTGATTGTCTTCTTACATAGGTCTATGATTTTATTATCAGAATAAGAAGATGTAATCCATTTGCTTATTGTAGTTTCCGTCATCTTATCCAAACCATCAGGTAAAATACACTCACCAACACGGCCATTACTAACCCAATCTATTACAGACTTGTATGCATCAATAGCAGCTTTCTTTGAAATGTAGTCTTCTCCTAGTGATTTTGAAGACCCCATAGGAAGACCTTTCTTTGAGACTATTTTTCCATTTAATATGTCATCCTTTGTGCCAAACACACGAGTGTCAACACTGTTACTACCTTTGTTCGAATTGTTATCCATTTTCTGATTCACCGAAAGGTTCAAAGAACCATTTGGCAAAACAGACCAATCGATGCCCTCTAATGATAATATTCTAGACTCACTTATGTAAACCTTTTTAGAATTTTTTATGTTCTTAGTATATAATATCATAAAACTTCTCCACCTTCTTTAAAATCTTTAGTACTTATAACAAGAATCGTCAAACAACACTAAATCGTCTATTGATTCCAATATTGCTTTTCTTATAATGGACTCATTCTTCTCCCAATCATAGTCAATGTTGTCCCTCTCACCGTTGAACATATAATAGTTCGTAATCGGCTCACTCCTCCTCTTCTTGGCTCTAGGAGCAGACTTCCTAGCCTTAACCTCCGCATCACACTGCCTAAGCTCGCCCAAATGCCTAGTTAAAGCCGTGTATACGTTTTTGACGTAACCGACACAATCACTGTATCTCTTCTTCTTGTATCCGAGCCTCTTTGCCATAATGTCTATTGCCTTTGGACAAATCTCAAGTCCCAAGTCAGTTCTGAACTTTAAGCTCATTTCCTTCGGTGATAATAAATTATAAAGCATAATCGTAAAGCTATTTTAACATTTCTTTATAAATATCTTTGTTTTTTAATATTTTTAACATATCTTTGCAAAAATGTAAAATAACCGATGACATCTTGGTATGTCTATAGGCTTTAAGCTAACAAGAAAATACTAATAATTTTTTTATCATGAAAGAAATTACAACAGAGGTCGTTAACACCTTCCTTAACGGACATGACCCAATGGAACACATAATATCCATTGAATGCTCATTCGACGAAGATAAGGTCAACATTATCTACGTAAACGATAAAGGAGAAAAGAGAATCAAACAAGATGACTTTAAACCGTTCGTATGGGTAAAGCACAGCGCAGCCATCAGACTATACGACGGAGATAGGGCGAAACTTCGGAAGGCAATGAGACAATATGGGATAGCCATCAAGAAACTCATTACCACAAACGAAAAAGGAAAGGAACATGAAAGACTAGAAAACGGATACAAGTACCTATTCTATTCCACGAGGAGAATGTCAAACCAAATATTCCAAAGCTTCTTCTCAAAGGGAGGAGTACCAATACGCCCAAAACAGAAAAAAGGAGAAGCACCTATTGATACCAAGGAATATATGACGGTAACACCAACCGAACAATATATGATTGCTAGCGGACGAAGACTCTTTAAGGGATATGAGGCATATGACGAACTCCATAGGTTCATATTCGACTTGGAAACACAAGGACTTAATCCCAAGATACATAGAATAGAGCAAATCGGCATACATACCAATAGGGGATTTGACAAGATAATATCAATAGAGGGAAATACAAAGGAAGAACTAGATAGAAACGAATTGAACGGAATCGAGGAATTCTTGAGGATATTGTCACAAGTGAAACCAGACACGGTCGTGGGGCATAACTCGGAAAACTTCGACTGGAACTTCATCATCGTCCGATGCGAACAACTAGGCGTTGATTTCTCAGAACTATCATTGAAATACTTTAAATACCCTATATATAAGAAGAAAAAGGAAGCCGTACTCAAACTAGGAGGAGAAGTGGAATACTACTACCCCACAATCATGTGGGGATATAATGTATTGGACTCATTACATGCAGCACGAAGAGCACAAGCAATAGACTCCAACATGAAGTCATCCAACTTGAAGTACGTCACAAAATACCTTAACCTTAAGAAAATGAACAGAGTATATGTCCCAGGTGACAGAATCACTTCAACTTGGGCAGTACAAGACGAAGTATATGGACTATGCGAAAGTGACGGAGACTGGTACAAGGTAACCGACAAGAAACCACTCTTGGAGGGATATAAACTAGTGAGCGGAAGATATATAGTGGAAAGATACCTACTAGATGACCTATGGGAAACAGATAAGGTGGAAGATAGACTCAATGAATCTAACTTCTTGGTGGGAAAAATGCTACCAACCTCATTCTCAAGGGCTTGCACCATGGGCACAGCTGGAATCTGGAAACTCATCATGCTCGCTTGGTCATATGAAAATGACTTGGCAATTCCTGCATTGGGTACGAATAGGAGATTCGTAGGAGGCTTGTCACGACTCCTTAAAACTGGATTCATCGGCAACCAAGCAAAATTAGACTTCAACTCCCTTTATCCGTCAATCATCTTGACATGGGGGATAGAAAATGAAGTGGATTCTTCCAACGTCCTTAACAAAATGCTGAATTATGTCCTAGGACAACGAGAGAAATATAAGGAACTCAAATCCGAAGCTGGAATGAAATCCGATGAACTTAAAGAGAAACTTAATAGCGCCGAAGGAGAAGAGAAAACTAAAATAGAAGAGGAAATCAAATATTGGAAAAGAGAAAAAATGAGCAACGACAAAAAACAATTGCCCTTGAAAATATTAGGCAATAGCTATTTCGGAAGTGCGGGAAGCCCTAGCATCTTCAATTGGGCCGATTTGGTTGCAGCTGAAAAGACAACTTGCATCGGAAGAATGATGCTCAGACTCATGATTCACCACTTTTCAAACATAAATGAGAAGTTCAATTTGAACGATGAAGGATATAACTATATACCAATTGTCGGAGATACCGATGGGTTTGACCTAGAACTGCCAAGTAAATATAGATATACCGACGAACATCCTTATGTCGGCAAAGGTTTGGGAAGAAATGTAAAGGAAGGAAAAAAATATACAAAAGTTGAAGCAGACGTTGCCGAATTTGAGGACTCATACTTAAATACATGCTATAATGGAGGTTGGAAACGATACGGTATTGACATCGATGAATACATTTCTAGCTCCATCAATCTATCTAGAAAGAACTACGCCGACTTGATGCCTGACGGCTCAATTAAGAAAGTGGGAAATACCATCAAGTCAAGGAAAATGAGCGGATACCTCGAAAAGTTCATCGACAATGGAGTTGACTTCCTCGTACACGGTGACGGATATAGGTTCCTATCTAACTACTATGACTACATAGAGAAGATATATAACTACCAAATACCAATAAAAGACATCGCATCAAAAGGCAATATAAAGAAGACACTAAAGGAATATAAGAGTGATTGCAATACCCTTACAAAGGCTGGTTCAAAGAAATCTCGTCAAGCTTGGTATGAACTAGCCATCAATGAGGGAATCGATGCAAATGTCGGAGACACTATCTTCTATATCAATACTGGTACCAAAAAAGGACATTCCGATGTCAAACGAGTCACACACTTCTATTACTACATCAACGGAGATAAAACCGAAATCACAAAGGAAATAGAAAAACTATATAAGGAATATTCTAAAAGCGGATTGAAAAAGGCAAGACTCGAAATTGCAAAGGAAAAATACGGTTCAACAGCATTCGACGAGGATGAAATCATACTCAACTGCAAACTAGTACCAAACGAAATACTAGACAAGGAAGAAGACGTGCTGTGCAGCGATTATGAAGGACTAGAATATAACGTGGAGAAATATATCGAACAATTCAATAAGAGAATCACACCATTACTAGTATGCTTCCATCCAAATATCAGAAATAAAATAATCATCAATAATCCAAAGAATAGACAATATTTCACACAAGAAGAATGCAAACTAGTGAGAGGATACCCAAATAAGGAAGGAGACCAAGATACGTATGAGGCGTTGATGACCCCAGAGAGAAAGGAAATCGAATATTGGGTCAAAATCCATGAAACGCCACCATTCGTCGAGGAATGTGGAATCGATTGGAACCTTCTCGTCGAAAACTATCAAAAGGAAAAGGAAGAGGAAGATAACGCACTCTTCCAAGAGGAAGATAAAAAATATCTTGAAGCACTCGATAAATTAACAAACGAGGAAGTGGATGAATTCGAGGAGGAAGGAAAACTCCCAACCTCAATCACATCAATAGTAACATTGAATTCTAATGATATGAGATTCTATTTCAAGAAAATACCAAATAAAACACCATCCACAGGAGGATTCATCTTCGATGACATACAACATACATTCACGGAAACAATCGACGAATTCTAAAATAAAAAATGAGCGAATCTCTATGATTCGCTCATATGTTTTATAAGCCCATTGGCTTAGTGCGAAAATGGTCTGAAATCAGAGTCATTTTATTAACCTAGAGTCAACAAGTATATAGTTCCCAAAACCTACTTATGATATAAATGCAGCCATTTCTAGGTTATATATGGTATAATTCTCCATTCTTGTCAATGCGGTACCATTCTCTCTTAACTTTAACCTCCGCAAAGCCTTCCTTGAACTGGCTACAATTATCAAACCACCGTTCGCTTAAGAACTCACCATTCTTATTAATGAAGTTATACTTGCCATTAAGTCTAACCACTGCAAAACCTTCACGGAAGTCATAACAATCATCAAACCACCGTTCGCTTAAGAACTCACCATTCTTGTTGATGAAATTCCACTTACCATTAAGCCCAACCATTACAAAACCTTCATGGAAGTTGCTACAGCCGTCAAACCATTGCTTACTCAAGAAATCACCATTCTTGTTGATGAAGTTCCATTTGCGATTAACCTCAACCCTTGCAAAACCTTCATAAAAGTCACTACAATAATCAAACCATTGTTCACTTAAAAACTCTCCACTCTTATTAATGAAGTTATATTTACCATTAAGCCCAACCCCTGCAAAACCTTCATGAAAGTCACCACAATCATCAAACACCTCATTGAAATCTTCACCATTAGCAAGACGTTGTTTAACATTAGTTATTAGTGCATTCCACTTTCCGTTTGGCTTGAAGACCTCGAAGAAATTCATACCAATAACCTCAGAAATCTGCTTTGTGTTCATTATGCTGTCATTGCCTCCGTTGTTATGATTCCAACGACAAGTACAAGTATTTAACATTCCATTTTCATTGACACTCACAGCAATCATCGATAAACCGTACTCATCCAATGGGCAACCTTCTGAAGGTTGAGCCTCGATATTCTCAAAGCCGTTCTTTAAGCAAAAGTAGAACTGATTAATGCCATTACTTGTATAACTGTTGAACATATCCTTTTGGTGTGTTACACACCAACTAGTGTACTTTCCGTACTTCCTTGCTTGACCAAAAGAGTCTATCCTAACAATCTGATAATCAGAACTTCCATTGAATTGCATTTTTCCAACCTCTGCCTTTTCAGCTTCAAGGTTATCACTCATTGCCTTCGCAAACCTTTGTACCAAGTCGTTGAAACTCAATCCGTTAAGGTTTCTATCATACTCGTTAATGTGAGCGTCTGAAGCTACAAGCTTAAGCGTTGAGTTTAAACTATTAATGTCATTAGCAGTTCTAAGCTCACCATCACAGAACATTCTTGCTGCCCCAAGGATGAACTTACCACCTTGTGGCGTTCTTAGAATAGGTACGTCGTGTCTTAGCTTCATTCTAATGAACTCGTCTGCTTGTTGCTCATTGTAGTTAAGCTTCTGCATGACAAGCCTTTTAGCTTGTGCTATGGACTTTGATTCTTGTGACTCCACAAGCAAACCGTACTGTGACTCTGTTATGATAACTCTTTTAATCATCTTTTATTTACTGATTACTTCACAATCCTATGAAGGTCGCTCTCTGTTAAACTAATTCTTTGTCTATTTTTTCCATGCCTTGGCATTTCTAGCGAAGTTTGCCTTCTTTACCATCTGAGGGGAATACTCATCCTTGTTGGACAATACATCTGAGGCAAAACCTTGAACGCTCTTCCCACGCTTCTTCGCAGCTGAGGTGAACGTGCCCTCCTTGCTCTTCTTGATGTGAATGCCACTGCCCTCGATGAGATTCACCACGGCATCCTTTATCACACCCCTAAGCTCATCCTCATTCAAAGATAATGTCCTACCTTCCAATATACGATTGCTCTTCGGCCATAACACAATGCAAGTGTCATAACGAGAGAAAGGCTGATTAACGGTACCAGCTGCCATACACTTGATGTAACCACCAATGCACATCCCATCCTCAAACTCTATCTTAATGGCATACTGCTTCGAACGAGGCATGTTGTCACTTGGGTCATAGTCACAGTAGCCACCGTCACTCATCATGGAGTCGGCATTCGATATGTTCGCACAAGGCTTCACCTCAACCTCACAACCCAAGGAACCGATTGCCTTACAATAGTCATCAACGGCTTGCCATGCCTCGTCACTATATAACTTGGAATCAATGCCGTATTTCTTCACAATCCTATAAATCTGGTTAATCCTACCCTTCATCGTCTTCGGCTTCCTACCAATGAACTTGTCAACCTCATCATGACGAGCAAGATTCTTGGGCATCGACTCGTTAATCCTATCCCTTAGCCTCCTCTTCAAGTCCTCCTTCATCGTGAAACCAACAAGGTATAGCTTCCTCTGCATGTCAGACAAAAACGACTCGCAATCACTGCGCATACCAATGTAATCGTCACCCTTGAGACCCTTGTAGAAAGAATTGGCAGAATCCAATACATCCTCAACAAAGGAACGCAAGTCACGAACCTTGTAGGGAGTTGGCTTCAAGTTGCCAATCGGTAACTTGCCACTCATTGACTGCTCAACCTCAGAAACTTGGTCTTGAAAGTCACTTATCAAACTAGCAATGTCATCACATAGCTGATGCTGAGACATGTTGTCAGCATCCCAATGCAACTCCTTTATCGCACTCTTGTAACCCTCAAGCTTGTTTATAAAACTCAATACATTCTTATTCATAGCTAAATATTTTTTTCTCTCTATAAATATCACCAACATATGAAAAAATGTAACCACATAACTATTTATATATAAAATAAAATAAGATTATGAAATATATAAAGTTATTTCCAAACAATGCAGAATATGAGGAGTATGTCGCAACAGAGCATCCTACCCCTAATGTGTCTCTTGCCGTGGCAGAGAATGATGTTCACTATGAGCCATTTGTACCACCACCATTCTTATGTAAGCTGACACTTAATGATGGTTCAAGCATCAAATTGTATGGGAATGGACAGTTGACGAACACTATGATAAATCCATATAGGGAAACTGTTGTGAGCGCTAAAATAGGGGACTTGTGTACAAACATCGGTGGTGATGCTTTCACTAGCTGTATAAACCTTACAAGCATAAGCATCCCAAGTGGTGTTATAAGTATCGGTATTAATACGTTCAGTGGTTGTACAGCCATGACAACATGCGCCATAGGAAATGACAGTTTACTTACAAGTATTGGTGGTAGTGCTTTCTACGGTTGCTCAAGTCTTACAAGCATAACAATACCTAATAGTGTTACAAGTATTGGTAATAGTGCTTTCAATAATTGTACTAGTCTTACAAGCGTAACAATACCCAATGGTGTTACAAGCATTGGTTATAGTGCTTTCCGAGGTTGTTCTAATCTTACAAGTGTAACAATATCAAATAGTGTTACAACCATCGGTAATGAGGCTTTCTATAATTGTGCTAGTCTTACAAGCGTAACAATACCAGATAGTGTTACAAGCATTAGTTATCAAGCTTTCAGTTATTGTGCTAGTCTTACAAGTGTGACAATAGGAAGTGGTGTTACAAGTATTGGCACTAATGCCTTCGTTAATTGCAGCAGTCTAAATAACGTAACGTGTCGTCCTTCGACACCTCCTACATTAGGAAGTAATGTATTCAATAACACCAACAACAGTCCAATCTACGTCCCATCTGGGTCCGTAGAAGCTTACAAGGCAGCAAGTATTTGGAGTACTTATGCTTCAAGAATCCAAGCAATACAATAACAATTGAACATAAATAAAAAGAGCAACCAATCACGGTTGCTCTTTTTTATAGATATTTTGGCGATTAACTGCTATATTGTTGCCTTTTTTTCCACTTGCCTTATACATCGCCGTCAACGTCATCCCTCGTGTGCCTCTTCCTATGACGCTCCTCGCCATTGCCGTCAACGACATCCTCCGAATCAATCCGCATCTTTTCGCCCTCAACCCAAGAACGAGACTTCATGCGAGAGTCAACCCAAGCCTTGGGAATGCCACTCCCCATGATGTAACCGCCACTGCACAACAAAAATATCCCAAGGTCATCCAACGGAGTGTCAACCTTACCGTCATATACCACATCCCATATCAATACAAAACATAATACAAGACCAACTATCACACCCATCATCGCAGATACCAATAACGTGATGCTGTTCACACTCATGGATGACTTATCGTCAATCGAATTCTTTATGTTGGCAAATATACCCATACCACCTATCACTATAATATATTATCCTTACCCCATCTTATTAGTTAATAAAACGGAATCTCCATGTACTCCTTGTACGAAATACCCTTGGGCTTGTAGTTCCTAACCCAATCATCATAGGAGTGAAACTTTATGTTCCTCGTCGGAATCGTCCCTTGAGCGCAAGCAGCACGACTAGGACCCATACGCTCCATCTTGGTCGAAGCATCCCAAGGAGTCAAACCGCCACTCCTAGCATTCAAACCGTTGAAGAAATCAAGGGCACTTATCTCCTCCCTTATTATCCTTCCTATCATTTCATCACTAACCATTTTCATAATATCATTCAATTACCCAAAAATAAATATCTCAAAAATTTGCTTTTTAAATAAAATATGTGTATATTTGCAAAAAAAATCCCTACAATAGAGGAAATTAAACTATATGGCAAATAATGGAAAATTATACCTTTAATAAAGAAATAAAAACAATCGGAGAACTGAAACAATATATCAATAAACCATTGTTCTTCTCATATAACACCTATAATGGTGACATAACCTACGCATGGATAAAAGTACTAACGGAAATCGAAATACCGAATGACGCACGAGACGATAATCCACAAAAACTCTATCACGTCGGAACATACGGACTTAATTCAATGCAAATGATGAAATACGGAAAAATAAATATCAAATTTCTCAAAAATGACGTAACTAAACCATCATACTCAAACGCACAAGATACCATCAGAACACTTACAAAAGAAGAATTTAAAATGTATAAGGAAAAAACTATAGTGAGAAAATGGAAACCATACTCATGGAAATTCCAAGCAGAACTTTAAGATACCAATCTAAAGAAAACCATTGATGAAACAAATATTCAAAAAGGGAAATATAGTGGTGTGCCAAAATGAACAATTCGTGTGGATTGTGAGAATCGTTGACTATGACAATAAAACCAAAACAGTAAAGGTCACACAAGGAATCGATGTCAAACCAACACTCAGATTGTACTATAGAGGAGACTTTAACTCCATATGGGAGGAAAATATATACAAATACGTAAAGTATAGATTAGCTACAATAGAGGAAATTAAACTCTATAATATCTATACAAGAGAATTGAGAATGCTAGGAACAAACCTAACTAACTTCGGAGAAAAACTAAGGAGAAAAACTAACCAATTATAATACGTATTAA
>Ga0310691_10003364_pt1 | contig 19305 bp, 16 predicted proteins | sample 176DNAGHGlowgp2_FD_203887 | JGI IMG/M metagenome (GOLD analysis project Ga0310691, IMG submission 203887) | Sheep rumen microbial communities from Palmerston North, Manawatu-Wanganui, New Zealand - 1766 DNA GHGlow gp2 (v2) (version 2) | ecosystem: Host-associated > Mammals > Digestive system >...
CACCCTGGATGCCACGCATGCGGAACCCAAGGGATACCTGGCCTGCACCCAAAGTCCGGACGGCCTCATCCACCTGCTCAGCAGCCGGGTGCATTATCGCTTCAACCTTCCTTGGATAGAACGGAAATAATGTATAAATTTGCGTCCCTATGAAACGCATTGGTGTATTTGTTTTGGCTTTGATGCTGTGCGCCTGTTCCAACGCACAGGTGACGCGCTATAAACTGAAGGTGGTGAAGGATTATCCTCACGACATGGCCGCCTATACGCAGGGGCTGTTTTTCCATGAAGGCAAACTCTATGAGACCACGGGACAGTATGGCACCAGTTCCATCCGTACCGTAGACCTGGCAAGCGGCAAGCCCATTCTGAACAAGAAACTGAATGCCAAGTATTTTGCCGAGGGCAGCGTGGTGCTGGACGGCACGCTGTACGTCCTCACCTGGACCAACAAGGTGGCCTTCCTCTACGACGCCGCCACGCTGGAGTACCTGAGGACGGTGGGCTATCCCCGCGAGGGATGGGGCCTTACTACGGACGGCAGGCAGCTCATTGCCAGCGACGGCAGCGCCAGCCTGTACTTCATGGACAAGAACCTGAAGCTGCAGCGCAAGCAGACGGTCACCCTGGACGGCCGTCCGCTGAAAAACCTGAACGAACTGGAGTGGATTGGGGGGAAGGTATGGGCCAACGTGTACCTCACGGACATGATAGCCATCATAGACCCCCGTTCCGGCAAGGTGGAAGGCACCGTGGACTGCGCCGGCCTCCTTCCGGACGAACTCTGGACGTCGGCCACCGATGTTCTGAACGGCATCGCCTTGGACGCTGCGGGTAGGATTTACCTTACCGGCAAGAACTGGCCTAAACTCTATCAGATTGAACTTGTTAAATTGAATTGATTTCCCTCCGGAGGGGAAACATATTAGGGGTATCCGGAAGGTCCGGATTGAGAATATACCCTCATAACTTGATACGGTTGATACCGTCGTAAGGAAATGAAAAAAACAATTTTATTTTCAGCACTGATCGTGCTGTCTTTCTGCGCCGTTGCGCAGGAAAAGACCGAGCGTCTGGACTCGGTGGTTGTGTCGGCCTCACGTGCCGGCCGCAACACGCCTGTTACCTATGAGAATGTGGGGAAAGGGGCCCTGGAGGCCACCAATCCCTTGAATTCCCTTCCTATGACCCTGAACCTGCTGCCTTCGGTGGTTACCTACAATGAGGGTGGCACGGGCTTAGGGGCATCGGCCATGACCATCCGCGGCTCCAAGGGCTCGCAGATTAACGTGACGCTGAACGGCATCACCCTCAATGATGCGGAGTCGCAGGAGGTGTTCTGGATGAACATCCCGGCGCTGACCTCCCTGCTTTCTTCCGTGCAGGTGCAGCGGGGGCTGGGTACGTCGGCCTCCGGTGCGGGCGCCTTCGGGGCCAGCATCAACATGAACACCGCCTTCGTGACGCCGGACCCATGGGCCGACGTAAGCTTTTCCGCAGGCTCATACAATACCTTTATCACTACGCTGGCGGCTTCTACCGGGCGCACGCAGAAGGGTTTCTACGCATCGGGAGCCTATTCCTACAATACCACCGACGGCTATATCCGCAATGCCTTTGTCCGTTCCCAAAGCGCCTTTGCCGCCCTGGGCTGGCTGGGGCACAGGAATTCCGTACGGCTCACCTATCTTATGGGCCGGCAGCGCAGCGGCATCACCTGGGACGGCATAGACTTGGAGCAGTATGCCAAGGACCGGACCTACAATCCGGCAGGGGAGTACTACGACGAACTGGGAAACGTCTATTACTATCCCAACCAGACGGACAACTATGCCCAGCATCACCTGCAGCTCCAGTTCACCCACGCCTTCACCGATGCGCTCACCGTGTCCGCCACGGCCGATTACACCCGCGGAGACGGCTATGACGAGTACTACAAGATGAACCGGAAGCTCCGGAATTTTGGAATAGACCCCGGCCAGGCCGATCCCCGCAGCGACATGACCTACCGCAAGAAGATGGACAATGACCTCTTTGTGGGGCAGGCTACGCTGCGCTACAAGACGGAAAGGCTGAACGTCACGGGCGGCCTGAACCTCTCCCATTATATAGGAGGCCATTGGGGAGAAGTCCTCTGGGTGAAAACCCTGGACAGTTTCGAGAAGGAGAACTGGTACCGCAACACGGGCTGGAAAACGGACGGCAGCGCCTTCGTGCGGGCCGAATATACCCCGCTTCCCTGGCTCACCGCCTATGCCGACCTCCAGTACCGCGGCATCCGTTACCGGATTGACGGAACGGACGATGACTTTCTGGAAAACGGCGCCGCCCCCGCAGATCGCCTGGACTATGACCAGACCTGGCATTTCTTCAATCCCCGCGCGGGCGTGTCGGCCTCCTGGGGCCGGCATACCTTGTATGCGTCGGCTGCCGTTGGGCACCGGGAACCGGGCAGGGGAGACATCAAGGAGAACGTGAAGGGGGAGGGAGCTCCCATCCGCCCGGAGGCCATGCTGGATGTGGAGCTGGGCTGGCGCTTCGAGGGGAAGACGCTGCATGCATCGGCCAATCTGTATGCGATGGAATACAAGGACATGCTCCTGGAAACGGGCCGATTGTCTTCCGGCGGCTATGCCATCAAGGAGAATGTGGACCGTTCCTGGCGCCGGGGCCTGGAGCTTTCTGCCGCCTGGATGCCGCTCCGCTGGCTCAAGGCCGACGGCAACCTCACCCTCTCCTTGAACCAAATCAAGGATTATACGGCCTACGTGCCCTATGAGGACTATTCCCGCACCCATCCCGTCCACTATGGCAAGACCACCATGCTCATGTCGCCTTCCGTGATTGGGATGCTGCGCCTGAGCTTCTTCCCATGGCGTGAGATGGCTTTCTCCGTAGACGGAAAATACGTGGGGAAGCAGTACATAGACAATTCCATGCGGGAAGAGATGGCCATTCCGGCCTATTTTGTGATGGACGCCCAGTTGAGCAAGGTCTTTTCCGTGGGGGGAGGGAAGCTCAGTATCGGCCTTTTTGTGCATAACCTTTTGAATCACATGTATTATGCCTCCGGCTGGAGATGGGAAAGCTATTCTGAGGCCGATGCAAACGTTTACACGGGAATTGGGGTATATCCCCAGGCGCCAAGAAATTTCTCAATAAAAGTACGATTTAATTTTTAAAAATATTTATTTAGTGAAGAAAAGATAAATAAATTTTGGAGAAATAAAAATAAGTCGTACCTTTGTATTGGAAAACGGGTGAACGCTCCTTTTCCAGACGTAAAACGCTTTTTCTAACCAACTTAATTAACCTTCTTCTTTAAGGTAAGAATACACTACTAACTAACCAAACAAACCCTCGCAGTGATGCGAGGGTTTGTTTGCTATTTTTTCAGGTAGTTGAGGGCCAGGCCGCCGGCTGACGTTTCCTTGTACAGCGAGGGGAGGTCTTTTCCCGTCTGTTTCATCACTTCCACCACATGGTCGAAGGAGATGCGGTGGCGTCCGTCGGAGAAGGTGGAGTAGATGTTGGAGTCCAGTGCGCGGGTGGCGGCGAAGGCGTTTCGCTCGATGCAGGGAATCTGCACCAGGCCGCAGACAGGGTCGCAGGTCATGCCCAGATGGTGCTCCAGGCCCATTTCGGCCGCATATTCAATCTGGTAGGGACTGCCGCCAAAGAGCTGGCAGGCTGCGGCCGAAGCCATGGCGCAGGCCACGCCCACTTCTCCCTGGCAGCCCACTTCGGCCCCGGAGATGGAGGCGTTGTGCTTGACCACGTTGCCGATGAGTCCGGCCGTGGCCAGCGCGTGCAGAATCTTGGTGTCGGAGAAGGCATGGCCTTTGGCCAGGTGGTACAGCACGCCGGGAAGCACGCCGGAGGAGCCGCAGGTGGGCGCCGTGACAATGATTCCGCCGGAGGCATTCTCCTCGCTCACGGCCAGGGCGTAGGCAAACACCAGGCCGCGGGAGCGCAGGTTGGGCTGGTAGCCCAGGGCCTTCACATGGTACACGCCTGCCTTGCGGGAGAGGTTCAGCGGTCCGGGCAGCCGGCCTTCGGTGTTGAGTCCGCGTTCCACGGCGGCCTTCATGGCGTCCCAGATGCTCTGCAGGTAGTCCCAGATGCTTTCGTCTTCGTGCATCTCCACATATTCCCAGAGGCTGCGGCCGTGGCTGTCGCACCAGTCGATGATTTCCGTGAGGGTTCCGAGCGGGTATATGTCTCCGGACAGGCTCATCTCTTTGCCGGGGCCTTCCGAGAGGGCGCCTCCGCCGATGGAATAGGCCGTCCATTCTTCCAGGAGGGCGTCATCGGCCCCGAAGGCCTTGAAGAGCATGCCATTGGGGTGATACTCCAGGAAATGGGAAGGTTCCCAGAGGATTTGCACCGGGCCAATGGGCTCCAGGGCATCCAGAATGGCGATGTCTGTCATGTGCCCCTTGCCGGTGGCGGCCAGGGAACCGTAGAGGGTGACCTCGAAGCGGGTGGCATCGCGGTGGCGCTCCCCAAACAGGCGGGCGGCATTGTTGGGGCCCATGGTATGGGAAGAGGAAGGGCCTTTCCCTATTTTATACAGTTCGCGAAGAGAATTCATAAGAATGCGCTTTGAGGCGCAAAGATACAGATATTTTTCGTATTTTTGCATTTCAAGCCGATATCGTATGCTAAGGATAGACATCATCAGCGTGGTTCCGGAACTGCTGGAAAGTCCTCTGGGTTTTTCCATTCCGGCCAGGGCCGTCAAAAAGGGCCTGGCAGAGATTCACATCCATGATTTGCGGAAGTACGGACTGGGGAGCCGCCAGACGGTGGACGACTATTCCTACGGCGGAGACGCCGGCATGGTGATGATGGTGGAACCGGTGTTCAACTGCATCCGGGATTTGCAGGCCCAGCGCCCTTACGACGAGGTCATTTACATGGCCCCGGACGGGGAAATCCTTACCCAGGGCATAGCCAACGAGCTTTCCCTCAAGGAGAACCTCATCATCCTCTGCGGCCATTACAAGGGAATTGACGAGCGCATCCGGGAGCACCTCATCACCCGCGAAATCTCCGTGGGAGACTTTGTGGTGAGCGGGGGAGAGATTCCCGCCGCCCTCCTGGCCGACAGCATCATCCGCCTGGTTCCCGGCGTGCTCACGGACGAAACATCGGCCCTGAGCGATTCCTTCCAGGACGGACTGGTGTCTCCGCCGGTCTATACGCGCCCGGCCGATTTCAACGGCTGGAAGGTGCCCCAGGTGCTTCTGAGCGGCAATCCCAAGCTCATTCAGGCCTGGCAGGACGAGCAGGCGCTTGCCCGCACGCGGGAGCGCAGGCCCGGAATGTTGGAAAAGTAAAGGATTATAACTACATTTGTAAGTTAATGTTAAACTAAATACTATGAGTGAAGAAATTAAGCCTGTGGTGAACGAAGAAACCGCAGATGTAGTCAAAAAGGAACAGGAAGTGAATTTCGCAGAGAAAACCTTGGCTGAGCTGTCCGGTCTGTTCCAAAGTCTGTCTGAAAGTGAAGACCGCATGAAGCGGTCCAAGGAGGCCGAAGCCATCAAATCGGCCTTTTATAAGCGTCTTTCCAAAGAGAAGGCGGAAGCCGGGGAAGACGCCGTCGTGGACGAACCCGACGAGAACACCCCTGCCGAGGAGCAGACCGTTCCTCTTCAGAGCGGCCCTGTGAGCCCCTTTGCCGCCATCGAGGCCGGTTTCAAGTCATTGTACGTGGCCTATAAGAAGGAGCGTGCCGAATATAATAAGGAACTGGACGCCCAGCGGGAAGAGAATCTGGCCAAAAAGCAGGCCATCATCGAGGAGCTCAAGACCTTGGTGGAGGAGCCCGGAGACATGAAGGACGCCTTCCCCAAGTTCCGGGACATACAGAACCGCTGGCGGGAAGTGGGTCCCGTCCCCCAGCAGAGCTTCCGCGACGTGAACGACACCTACCAGCTGTATGTGACCAAGTTCTACGACCTGGTGGATATTAACCGTGAACTCCGTGACCTGGATTTCAAGAAGAACCTGGAGGCCAAGACGGCCTTCTGCGAGGCGGCCGAGGCTCTGGCGGAGGACGACAATGTGGTGGATGCCTTCAAGGAACTCCAGAAACTCCACGAGCAGTGGAAGGACCTGGGCCCCGTTGCCAAGGAATTCCGTGAAGAGATTTGGGAGCGTTTCCGCGCCGCCACCTCCGTGATTAACAAGAAGTATCAGGCCCATTTCGAAGGGCTCAAGGAGCAGCAGGCCCAGAACCTGGAGGCCAAGAAAGCCCTCTGTGAAGAGGTGGAAGCCATTGCCGGGAAGGAAATTAGCTCCTCCACCGAGTGGAACGCCCTTTCCAAGCAGATAGAGGAAATCCAGGCCCGGTGGCGTTCCATCGGCTTTGCCACCCGCAAGGAGAACCAGAAAGTATATGACCGTTTCCGTGCCGCCTGCGACAAATTCTTCGAGCGCAAGCGTGCCTCCTTTACGGAGTTCAAGGATTCCATGAATGCCAACTTGGAGAAGAAGATGGCCATCATCCAGGAGGCCGAATCGCTCAAGGACAGCACGGACTGGAAGGCCACCGGAGACCGTTTCATCGAGCTGCAGAAGCAGTGGAAGGAGATTGGCGCCGTGCCGCGCAAGAAGAGCGAGCAAATCTGGAAGCGTTTCCGCGCCGCCTGCGACACCTTCTTCACCGCCCGTGACAACCGTCCCGACGGCCCCGGGTCCTTAGGTGCCAACCTGGCGGCCAAGAAAGCCCTGATTGAGGAAATCAAGGCTTATGTTCCGGCCGATGCCGCCGCCGACGCCGCGACCGCCAAGGACTTTGCCGCCAAGTGGAACGAGATTGGTTTTGTTCCCTTCAAGGAAAAGGATAGGATTCAGGCCCAGTATCGCGAGGCCATGCAGGAGAAATTCCCCAGGTCTGCCGGCAACGGAGGCTCCCGCGCAGGCGAGCGCCGTCCCCTGAGCGAAAAAGACAAGCTCAAAGAGCAGTTCAACGCCCTCCAGCAGGAGATTCAGACCTATGAGAACAACATCGGCTTCTTCGGTCTCTCCAAGGGAGCGGAAAAGCTCAAGGCCCAGATGCAGGAGCGCATTGATGCCGCCAAGCTCAAACTGGAAGAGCTCAAGGCTCAGATTCGTGCCAAGGAAGCACAGGAGGGACAGGAGTAGCCTATGGACAAGAATTCGATCATTGGCTTTGTCCTGATAGCCCTTATCATGATGGGCTTCATGGGGTATCAGGCGCGTCAGCAAAGAAAGCAGCAGGCCTATCAGGCCCAGTTGGATTCCATCGCCGCCGCCGAGGCTTATGCTCAGTGGCAGCAGGACAGCATCTGGCGGGCCGAGCATCCCCAGGAGGCCGCCAAGGCCGATTCGCTTTCGCAGCAGAGCGTCGCGCCCGTGGCTCCCGTTTATTCGGACTCCCTGCTGAACCTGGCCGCCCGTGCCGAAGAAAAGCTCATCACCCTGTCCAACGAGAAGTTGGAGGTGGTGTTCACCACCCGGGGCGCCCAGCCTTATTCCGTGATGGTGAAGGATTATTTCACCTATGAGAAGGACCCGGTATACCTGCTTCAGGCCGGTAAGTCGGAACTGGGTTATGTGGTGTATGCCCCGTCGGCCATTGACACGCGCAAATTCACCTTCCAGTACATTCCGGAGGCTTCTTCGGACAGCACGGTGGTGATGCGCCTGGCCCTGCAGGAAGGCGGCTACATAGAGCAGAAGTACACCCTTTTGAAGGATTCCTATTCTGTCAACGAAACGCTCACGCTGGTGAATCTTCCGTTCCAGCGTTCTTCCGGCAGCGTGGATGTCTATTTTGACGCCACCTTGCCCCGGATGGAGAAGGGCTACAAGAACGAGACGCAGTACTCCCGCCTGAACTACTATTTCCCGGACGACAACAAGCCCGCCAATATTGGCAACGGCCGCAAAGGAGAGAAGCGTTTCTCCAACAACATCGAGTGGTTTGCCTTCCAGCAGCAGTTCTTCAGTGCCATCATGCGTGCACCTCAGAACTTCACTTTCGGAGACTTCGCCATCGACTTTGTTCCCAAGGAGGATGCCTCCCACGACCTCATGAACTGCCACGCCGCCATGCGTTCGGCCGTCAATACGCCCCGCGGCACCAGCGAGGTGGTCCTTCCCTTCGAGTTCTACTTCGGCCCCAACGACTATAAGGGCCTGAAGGCGTACAACCACGCCTATGAGAAGGTGATTCCGCTGGGTGGTAAGATTATCGGCGTATTCACCAAATACGTGATTATCCCGCTCTTCGACTGGCTGTCCAAGTTTATCTCCAGCTACGGTATCATCATCCTCCTGATGACCATTTTCATCAAGATTGTGGTGCTGCCGTTCGCCTACAAGAGCTATTCTTCCAGTGCCAAGATGCAGGCGCTCAAGCCCTATATGGACAAGATTAACGCCAAGTATCCCAAGCAGGAGGACGCCATGAAAAAGCAGCAGGAAACCATGGCCCTGTACCGCAAGGCCGGCGTGTCGCCCATGGGCGGCTGTCTGCCCATGCTCTTGCAGATGCCCATTCTCTGGGCCATGTTCCGCTTCTTCCCGGCCTCCATCCAGCTGCGCCAGCAGCCTTTCCTCTGGGCCGAAGACCTGAGCGCATACGACGACATCATCCACTGGAACACCAGCATCCTGGGAATGGACCATATTTCCCTCTTTGCCCTTCTGATGGCCGTCTCGATGTTCTTCTACTCCAAGTTCACCATGCAGAACCAGAGCACGGGCAACGACCCCAATGCCAAGATGATGCAGGCCATGAGCCTGTACATGATGCCCGTCATGATGTTCTTCATCTGTAACAGCCTCTCCAGTGGTCTTAGCTACTATTATCTGCTCAGCAATCTCATTACCATGGTGGAAACCTTCGTGATTCGCAAGTGGATTGTGAATCCGCAGGAGATTCTGGACAAGGTGGCGGCTGCAGAGAAGGAGGGGAAAGCCGCTCCCAAGAGCAAGTGGCAGCAGCGTCTGGAAGAGGCCCAGAAGATGCAGCGGGAAATGCAGAAGAATCAGAAAGGCCGCAGGTAAATTTGTATGATTTCTCAGAATTTACAAACTATCAAGTCTCAACTGCCATCAGACGTACAACTGGTGGCAGTTTCCAAATTCCACCCGGTAGAGCGTCTTATGGAGGCGTATCAGGCCGGCCAGCGCATCTTTGCGGAGAGCCGCCCGCAGGAGCTTGCTGCCAAAGTGCCGCAGATGCCCCCGGATGTGCAGTGGCATTTTATCGGCCATCTGCAGACCAACAAGCTCAAGCTGGTGCTGCCCTATGTGTCGCTGGTCCAGTCTGTGGATTCCCTGCATCTTCTGCAGGCCATTGGCAGATGGGCGTCTGAGAACGGCAGGGTAGTGGATGTTCTTCTGGAACTGCACCTCGGGGCCGAAGAATCCAAACAGGGCTTCACCGAAGAAGAAATCCTGAAGGTTGTTGAGTCATTTCGGAGCGAAGCGACTGCGCCATCAGGCGCACGACCGGGCCGGGTATTTGCCGACAGGCAAATACGGAAAGGCGAAAAGGTCGCGGGGGAGTTCGAGGGGGCTGCTCCCCTCGTTAGATTAAGAGGCCTGATGGGAATGGCGACGAATACGGACGATATGGCGGTGGTAGAGAAGGATTTCGAGAGGATTGAGGCGCTGTTTAAAAAGATCAAAGCTTCCGGAAGGGAAGGCTTTGATGTCTTGTCTATCGGAATGTCGGGGGACTGGCCCCTGGCCGTGAAGCACGGAGCTACGATGGTACGCATCGGCACAGACATTTTTGGCCCCCGGGAGTATTAGGCCAGCAGTTTTTGCAATTGTTTGTCCGTGGCTTCGGGATAGAGGCTGCGGATTTTTTCTTTCAGGAGGCGCAAGGATTCCTCCGGGGAATGGTTTACTTCCAGTCTGGCCTCTTCCCGGAAGGGGAAGCCCGGAAAGGCGGCAAAAGGGGTTTCGCTGCCAAACAGCTCCTCCGGGGCGCAGAAGCTGGATACCTGCCAGCCGTTGTAATGGAGGTCTTCTCCGCGGTACACGCGGGTGATGTCGCCGGTGACAAGGCGGCATTGCATCATCAGGCGGCTTGCCAGCGTATCGGCCTGGCCCTTCTTGATATTCAGCAGGCCGCGGATGTCCTTGATGCCCATGCTGCCGTTTTCCTTCAGGAAGGCCAGAATCCGCTTCTGGGCCTCGTCGGGCCGATATTTGGCTTGCGCCTGCCGGTAGTTCCTCAGCTCCCTGTACCACTCAACGGTGGCGAAGGCGGCTTTTCCGCCCAGAAGGAACTTTCCGTAGGCGATTTCTCCACTCTGCACGCAGGGTATTTTCCAGTCCCAGGGCGTATGGGACAGGTTTTCCTGCGTGTCAAACCAGTACTCCGGGGCGGTTATTTCCTCGATGGAATAGCCCGGGATGACGTTCTGGAAAAACGGGACCACACCCAGCTCCCGGATGGCGTCCAGCATGGTTTCCGCGCTCACGATGCGGTACATTACTTCCTCTTCTCTTGGATGATTTCGCGGGTCAGGGCAGGGTCGTTGGTGGTTATCTGGTCTACGCCCAGCTCTATCATCCGGCGGATATCATCGGCCTTGTCCACCGTCCATACGTTGACGCTCATGCCCAGGTCGTGGGCTTCCTTTACCCACTCCGGATGCTTTTTGAACTTGGAATAGTGGTAGTCTATGCCGCTTATGCCGTCGGCTTTCACTTCTGCGGGGGATTTATCCCCTTCCAGGTATTGCACGGTGTATCCGGGGCATTTTCGGGCCAGTTCCTTGCAAATATAATAACTGAAAGAGATGAATGCGATGCGCCCGGGCTCCATCAAATTGTTTTTCCGGAGCGCTTTCAGGCATTCTTCCATCAGGATGTCTTCCCGCTCCTTCCTGTATTGGGGTTTGAGCTCCAGCACCAGAACACAGCGGCTTTGGGCGCCTTGTTGGAGATATTCGTCCAGGAGGGGTATCTTTTCCCCGTTCTTGAGGGTGTACTGCCGGAGGTCTTCCAAGGGGCTGGTCTGGATTTTGGTTTCTCCGAAAATGGGGTCGTGATTGACTACAACGACGTTGTCCCCTGTGAGATGAAGGTCGAATTCACTGCCCCAGCAGCCAAAATCCTGGGCGGCTTTGAGCGACGCAATGGAGTTTTGGGCGCTTCCTTTCCACAAGCCGCGGTGTGCAACAATTTCGGTGCGCTTCTGTTCCTGGGCGTGGGCGCAGAGGGTAAGGGTGAGCGCAAGGAGGGCGAAGATTTGTTTCATTTCCGTGATTATTTGTTCAAATTTACAAAGATATTGTGAATTATCATTATTTTTGTGACATGAAGATGAAGGTCCCCAATACGTATGTTATCATTTTCCTCCTGTTGGTGCTGAGCGCCGTGTCTACCTGGCTGGTGCCCGGCGGGCAGTATGTAAGGTCCGATGACGGAACGCTTTCCTATGAAGCGGTGGAACGGGTCCCGCAGACCTGGCAGCTGTTCCCGGCCGTCTATCACGGTTTTGTAAAGCAGGCCGGCATCATCATCTTCATCCTGGTGGTGGGCGGCGCCTTCTGGCTGCTCAATGCCACGGGGGCCGTATCGGCCGGCATCGGACGCTTCATCGCCCGGGTAGGGAAGCGGGATAAATGGGTGCTGGTGGCTGTTACGCTGCTGTTTTCGCTGGGCGGCGCCGTGTTTGGCATGAGCGAGGAAACCATTCCCTTTGTGGGGATGGTGGTTCCGCTGATGCTATCCATGGGCTACGATGCCTTCATGGGTATGCTCATTGTGTATGTGGCTTCCAATGTGGGTTTTTCCAGCGCTTTCCTCAATCCTTTTACGGTGGGTATTGCGCAGGGAATGGCCGATTTGCCCCTTTTCTCCGGGCTGGGATACCGCCTGGTTTGCTGGAGTCTCCTGACGGCCCTGCTGATAGTCTTTGTGCTCATCTATGCGGCTAAAACACGGAATAAGGCCGATGTTTCCCTGGAGGTTGCCCCTGCTCCCGAAGCGCTTACGCCTCGTCAGAAAGCCATCCTTGCGGTGCTGGGCATAACGGTGGTGATGCTGGTTGTGGGCGTGACGCAGTGGGAGTGGTACCTGCCGGAAATTACGGGCCTTTTTCTTTTGATGGGCATTGTGTGCGGGGGCATCGCCGGTTTTTCGGCCAACCGCATTGCCGAAGAGCTTCTGGCCGGCGCCAAAGATATTTTGTCGGCCGCCCTGGTGGTGGGGTTCGCCTCCGGCATCATCGTTATCCTGCAGGACGGCAAGGTGGTGGACAGCATTCTGCACTCCATGCAGAAAGGCTTGGACGGAAGCGGCCCCACGGCTTCCCTCTCTGCCATGTACTGCATCCAGGCGGTGATTAACTTCCTCATTCCCAGTGCATCGGCCAAAGCGGCCATCACCATTCCCATCATGACTCCTTTTGCCGATATGGTGGGAGTCTCCCGCCAGGCCATGGTACTGGCTTTCCAGTTCGGAGATGGTTTTACCAATATGCTTACGCCCACCTCGGGGGTTCTGATGGCGGCCCTGGCCATGGCCCGCATCCCTTATGAGAAGTGGCTCAAATGGGTCTGGAAAGGCACTCTGGCGCTGCTTCTTATCGGCCTTGTGCTTCTTCTTGTCACCGTTGCTTTCCCCATTCTGGAGTTTTGACCTGCCAAAAAAGGCCACCCGGGAGGGGCGGCCTTTGGGGGGATATAAAGCCTGGGGCTTATTTAGCCATGATGGCGCCCACCAGACCCAGAATGGCGTAGAATTCCGGGAGAGCGGCGTAGATAAGGGTGTTGGTGAACACGTCGTGACCCTGGGAGACACCGACGATACCGTTTGCGCAGACCTGGCCCTGACGGATGCCGGAGAGCATACATACCAGGCCGACGGAAACACCGATACCGAAGCAGAGGGCTCCGGAGATGGTGCCGCTGGTGAATTTACCCAGCATCATGAAGAAGGCCACGAAACCGTAGATACCCTGGGTGGCCGGAAGGGCGGACAACACCATGTAGCTACCGGAAGCCTCCGGTTTGCGCTTGAGGGCACCTTCTGCGGCGTTACCGGCGATGGTGGTGCCATAAGAGGAACCGACACCCGCCAATGCGAGGACGAGTCCGAGTCCGAGATAACCAAGAATTTGTTCCATAATTGTAATGTTATTTATTTATTGTTTTTTAATCGGGTTGTAATTGCGGCCGGCCGCTTCATAGCCGGAGTTCTTGAAGAATTCCAGGAAGTTCAGACGCAGCGGGTGTACGAAGGCGCCCAGGGCGCACATGGCGATGTTGAGCGTATGGCCGACGAGCACCAGGAGCACGAAGAAAATCCAGCCTATGGCGCTGGAACCGTCTCCGAGGATCATCTTGCCCATATCGTTGAAGGCCATGCCCAGCATTCCGCCGGCGAGGCCCAGCGCGTACAGACGAAGGTAGGAAAGAACATCTCCCAGCAGGCCCGTAGCCGTGTTGTACGTATCCCAGAGGCCCATTCCGACATTGGCCAGCTTGTTTCTCTGAGGGTCGTTGAAGACGAAGATGCCCAGGGCCGATACCACGCCCAGACAGATGATCACCCATTTGGTAATGGCGCTGTCCATCACACCGGCGAGGGCCAGTCCTCCAACCACAACGCCTCCCACAATCAGAAGCGTCCATCCCAGGGTTCCCAGGGATGCGTAGAAGCCTTTTACCTTCACGGCCTGATAGGCCTTGACCAGCATGGCCAGGCAGATGTGCACGATACCCACCACGATGGAGAGCACCATTCCGCCAGCGTAACCGGCAATCTCTGCCGGAACGAAGAGGAATTTAACGGGCTCAAACACCTTCCAGGTGGAGATGTCCACCGAGAAGAAAGAGTGCATAAAGAAGCCCACGATAACGGTGCCGATGCCCAAGGTGGTTACCAGGGGTGACATATCCTTGAAACTGTCCACTTTCTTCAGCAGCAGGCCGATGCCGATGAGAACGAGGCCGTAACCGGCATCTCCCATACACAGGGCAAAGAAGAGCAGGAAGAAGATGGAGATGAAGGGAGTAGGGTCGAAGCCGTTGTATGCCGGGCGTCCGTACATATCCGTAAGAGGCTCGAACATCTTCACATAGGAGTTGTTGCTGAAGGTGATGGGTGGATTGTCCTTCACCTGGGCTTCTTCCTTGATATACAGTACACCGGTCTGGTCCAGGGCCGCGGTAACGGTTTCATCCTTCTCCGTGGGAGCATAGCCCACCAGGGTAAGGATGGTGTTTTCCGCTGCAGGACAGGCTGTTACTCCGGCCAGGTAAAGGTCCAGTTTCTCCAGGGCCTCCACACGCAGTTTTTCCAGCTCCGGGATGCGCTCTCTGGCACCGGCCATACGGCGGAGGGTTTTCTTGAAGTGCGTCTTCTTTTCTTCCAGCAGGGCTTTCTTCTCTTCCACGCTGCTTTCCGGAACGGGCACTTCTCCGGGAAGAGGGTCTTCTCCGGCTACTACAAAGTAGACGGTTTTTCCCTTCTTGCCGTAGATGACCGTGAGGGCATATTCCTGGGCCCATTCCATTTTAAACTGCTTCTGGGGAAGGATGTGGAAATGCACGGGAACGCCGGCTTCGGCCAGTTTGTCCAGAATGGACCGGTCAAACTGTCCCCAGGCCTTGAGGTCTTTCACCTCTTTTTCCAGGGCCTTGATTTCCACGCTGTCTTCGGAGTAGCGCATAATCTGGCCACCGGCCAGGCGAACGATGTCTCCGTCTATGTGTTCCGGTGTAATGCCTTCCGGGATGTCGGCTTTGTTCAGGCCCTGGATGAGACCGTCCAGCAGCTCGACCTCTCCGGCAAGCTTCTGGGATGTTTCGTCCACGGGCTTGGCGCTGCGCGTGATGTCCACCAGGCCGATTTCCTGGAGCTTCTCCAGGAGCGGGCCTTCTTCTCCTTTCAGCAGGACGAAGGAGTATTTGGTCATGGCAGCAATCATAGCGTAGAGGCCTCCTCTTCCTCGGCGTGGCGTTTCTTGACAATCTTGGAAGAAGCTTTGGAGAGGTTCTCCTCGTCCTCCATGTAGCGTTTGATTTTGCGGATGGCTTCCTGGTAACCGGGAATCTGCACCTTTTCGTACAGATTCACCTTCTGGGTGGTCTTGCGGCGGTTGTAATCCAGGATGCGGGCCTTCTCCTTGTATACCTCGGACTCTATGCCCAGGCGGCTGAGTTCCTTGAGGATGGAAACGCCGTCCGCGTACCAGGCGGGCTTGACGAAGGCGTTGAAAGGCCGGATCTCGTAGTGGATTTCTCCCAGGGCGGGCGTTTTCACGCCGGCCACCTTCTTGGTGTACAGGTCTACGTCCGTGATGGCGATGAGCCCGGGATCGAACTCGTTCCACAGGGCAGCCAGGTAGTCGTAACGCTGGAGGGCATCTTCCAATTCATCAATCAAGCGCTCGCTGTCGGCCTTGGCCTTCCGCACCTCCAGCCGCAGGGCGCTCTCCTTGTTCTGAAGCGTGGGGAGGGCTCCCTGGCGAATCTTGAGCTGCTTGCCCAGTTCCGTCAGCGATGTTTTATTGTATTGGAATTTGATAGCCATTATTTAACCCAGTATTTGTCTATGAGAGCCTGTTTGATACCGGTCTCGGCCGGGGAGAAGTACTTGGCAAAAAGCTTCCAGGCGGTGTCCAGCATCTCGGTAATGGAAATGTTGACGTCGATGGCCAGCAGTTCCCGGGCGTAGTCCTTGGCGTAGCTCAGGCAGCGGTGGTCGTAGTCCGAGAGGTCGAAACCGTTCTCCAGTTTGGTCTTGGCGTTCTGGGCATCTGCGTACAGACGCACGGAAGCGTTCATCACCTGGGAGTGGTCTTCCCTGGTTTTCTTGCCCTGCACCAGCTGTTTCAGACGGGACAGCGAGCGGAACGGGTCTATGATGACCTTTCCCGTATCGGAATCTGCTCTCAGGAAGAGCTGACCCTCGGTGATGTAACCGGTGTTGTCCGGAATGGCGTGGGTGATGTCTCCGTCGTTGAGGGTGGTAACGGCAATGATGGTGATGGAACCCTCGGTGGGCAGCTGCACGGCCTTCTCGTAGATCTTGGCGAGGTCACTGTACAGGGAACCGGGCATGGAGTCCTTGGAAGGGATCTGGTCCATGCGGTTGGACACGATGGAGAGGGCATCGGCATACAGGGTCATGTCCGTCAAAAGCACCAGCACCTTTTCGTTCTTGTCCACAGCGAAGTACTCGGCCGCGGTCAGGGCCATATCCGGCACCAGGAGGCGTTCCACCGGGGGATTCTCCGTGGTGTTGATAAAGCAGATGATCTTGTCCAGGGCACCGGCGGCTTCAAACGAGTGCTTGAAGAAGAGATAGTCGTCGTTCGAAAGACCCATGCCACCCAGGATGATCTTGTCTACGTCTGCTCTCAGGGCTACGTCTGCCATCACCTGGTTGTACGGCTGGTCCGGGTTGGCGAAGAAAGGAATCTTCTGACCGGAGACCAGGGTGTTGTTGAGGTCGATGCCGGCGATGCCGGTGGGAATGAGCTCCGAGGGCTGGCGGCGCTTGTACGGGTTCACGGAAGGACCGCCGATCTGGCGCTCCTCGCCTTCAATCTCCGGGCCTCCGTCGATGGGATGGCCGTAGGCATCGAAGAATCGGCCCGAGAGCTGGTCGGATACCTTGAGGGTAGGGGGTTCTCCGAGGAAGGTGACCTCTGCGTTTGTGGGGATGCCTTCGGTGCCGGAGAAGATTTGGAGGGTGACCATGTCTCCCTTGATGCGGACAACCTGGGCCAGGCGGCCGCCCACCACGGCCAGCTCGTCATTGCTCACGCCGGGGGCCCGGAGCGAAACCGTGGCCTTGGTGATGCCCTCCAGTTTGGTATAGATTTTCTGATATGCTTTTTTCATAAGGCTTAGGCAATCATTTTCTTGACGGATTCGTTGTATGCCCAGAACTGCTCGCTTTCGTAGGCAGAGTAGTTCATCTGGCGCAGTTCGTTGATGAGGTTCTTGAAGAACTCACGACATTTTTCGAAGTCTTCGAATTCGTATTCTTTGGCGCAGATCTCCAGCACCAGGTCCAGCATAAAGCGCTGACGCTCCAGCGGGCACAGGGCATCGATGGCGTCAAAGGCATCCTGCTGCAGGATCACGAAGTCTACCAGTTCGCTCTTCCAGAAGTTGACGTGGTAGCTCATCGGCACACCGTCGTCTCCGAGGATGTTGATCTGTTCGGCCGATTCCTTGCCCTTTCTTACGATGTTCTTCGCAAGGAGCACTTTATCTACCCAGCCTTTTTCTACGGTCTTGTCTAAATATTCGATGATTTCCGGATATTCCAGGTATTTGGAATAGGAATCCAGAGGGCCGACAGCGGGATAACGCTTCTGGTCTGCACGGTTCTGTTCCAGGGCATAGAAGCAGCGGGCTGCCTTCTTGGTGGATTCCGTCACGGGCTCCTTGAGGTTACCGCCGGCAGGGGACACCGTGCCGATGAAGGTGACGGCGCCCGTCTGGCCGTTGTTAAGCACCACCATGCCCGCACGGGAGTAGAAGTTGGAGATGATGGCCGAAAGGTCTACAGGGAAAGCATCGGCTCCCGGAAGTTCCTCCATACGGTTACTCATCTCACGGAGGGCCTGGGCCCAGCGGGAGGTGGAGTCTGCCAGCAGGAGGCACTTCAGCCCCATGGCGCGGTAGTACTCGCAGATGGTCATGGCCGTGTACACAGAGGCTTCACGGGCGGCCACAGGCATGTTGGAGGTGTTGCAGATGATGGTGGTACGCTCCATCAGGTGGCGGCCGGTGTGAGGGTCTATCAGTTCCGGGAACTCCGTGAAGATTTCCACCACCTCGTTGGCACGCTCACCGCAGGCAGCCATCACGATGACATCGGCGTCTCCCTGCTTGGCGATGGCGTGCTGAAGCACCGTCTTGCCGCAACCGAAAGGACCGGGAATGAAGCCGGTACCGCCTTCTGCAATGGGGTTGAGGGTGTCTATCACGCGGACGCCCGTTTCCATGATCTTGTTGGGACGGGGCTTTTCCTTGTATCCCTTGATGGCTATCTTGACGGGCCACTTCTGCACCATCGTCACGTTCACATCCTCTCCCATGTCGTTGGTGAGGACGGCGATGACGGTGTCTACGGTGTAGGACCCGGCTTCCTTGACGGACTTGACCTTGTATTCTCCTTCAAAGGAGAAGGGAACCATGATTTTATGGGGCAGCCAGCCTTCTTTCACTTCTCCCAGCCAGTCTGCGGCAATCACTGTGTCTCCCACCTTGGCGATGGGGGTGAAGTCCCAGGTTTTCTTGCGGTCCAGAGGGTCTGTGTATTCTCCTCTCTGCAGGAAAACATTCTCCATCGTGGCCAGGTTGTTCTGCAGGCCGTCATATACGCTGGACAGCAGGCCGGGGCCCAGCTGAACTTCCAGCATCCGGCCTTCGAATTCCACCTTGTCTCCTCCCTTGAGGCCGCGGGTGCTCTCGAACACCTGCACGGAAGCGCTGTCTCCGTTCACCTTGATGACCTCTGCCATCATCTTGACCCCACCGAGGTCTATGAAGCAGATTTCATTCTCCGCGACCGGGCCGTCTACCTTGACGGTAACAAGGTTACTTACGATGCCGGTTACAATACCTTTCGTTTTCATATTTAGCTTTCTGTATAATTTACTCCTTTGAATGTTCCTTTCACTTCCTGGACCAGCTTGCGGAAGAGCTCACGGCCCTTTTCTTCGTCCAGGGCCAGCCAGCGGTCCACGATGTGCAGCTTGGTCACATACGCCAGGACAGCGGTGATGTCGAAGTAGTGGAAGGTTTCCAGGGAATCTATTTTTTCCCAGGTGATATCGTCCAGGGCTTTCTCCCTATCCAGGAGGCTGGCGCTTTCCAGGGCATTCTGCACCCGGGCGCTTTCTTCGAATTCTCCTCCTGTGAAGCGGTAGCCGTCTATGTCCAGGTCCTGGTCTTCTTCCTCTCCTTTTCCGCTCACAACGTCCATGTCTTCCGGGCGGCCCAGGACGCGGTTGAGGTAGCGCACCTTGGCGTTGCGGAGGTTGAGGTCGAAGCGGAAGTACTCCCGGACAAAGCGGAGGGGGGATTTAAGGGCCTTGGCGTAGAAATCTGCTCCGAGGCTCTTGGCGCTAAAACCCTCCAGCAGGAAGTCCAGGGTTTGGGTGTCTTCCTCTCCCAGGTTCTCCTTGATCTCTTCCAGCACGGAATAGAAACCCTGCCCGTTCTCGTACGTGTAGTCGTAGGTGAGGAAGGGAAGGCTGGAGATGATGTATTCGAAATTGCTCATGCGCTAGCCGAAGAGGATTTTCTTGGTGGCCGGGCGAAGGTATTCTCC
>Ga0310691_10003366_pt1 | contig 19301 bp, 15 predicted proteins | sample 176DNAGHGlowgp2_FD_203887 | JGI IMG/M metagenome (GOLD analysis project Ga0310691, IMG submission 203887) | Sheep rumen microbial communities from Palmerston North, Manawatu-Wanganui, New Zealand - 1766 DNA GHGlow gp2 (v2) (version 2) | ecosystem: Host-associated > Mammals > Digestive system >...
AAGAGCCAACACGGACGAACTATTTGCCCAGACATTCGCCAAGGAGGGCAAAAGCATCGACCAGTGCTGCACCTACATCCTTAACAAGGTCAAGGAGAGCGGGCAAATGGGATTCGCGGACGAGGAAATCTACGGCCTTGCCACGGACTATTACGATGAGGACGACATTGACCCCAAGTATCTCAAGGACATCAATGCGCGTGTAGTAACCAATGCGCACATCAACAAACCGCAGCCTAAGCCACAAGAACCGAAACCACAGCCAAAGGCCAAGAAAGCGAGCAAGAACGACAACCCACAACAACTAACACTCTTCTAACCATGTGTACACCTAAAACCTCAATAGAGCGCGAAGTCGATAGACTGCACCGCCAACTGCCCGAATTAGGAATCCGTCAGAAGAACTGGGCACTGAAGCACTGCACTAAGGCCGAATGGGCAACACAGCGCAGATACGGCCGTAAGTGTGACATCGAGCATTTCATCATCGCAACCACAAAGGGCGATTGGCAAGTACTGCGCCACTTCTACCTCTATGCGTTCTACAACCGCAGGAAAGAGTTAACCGGTACGGAGTTTCTGCCCGTGATGGAGCAATGGTACAGGCATGGCGACTACGTATTCTATTCCCGTACGCGTAACGGCATGACGTATTGCAATGATTCCTGGGCGCACAACTCAGACATGGCGATTAGACGGGGGAGTATGGAGAGCCGATGCCTTAGTGACCCACGCGAAATTCCGTATTGTGAAGTACGATTCGAACGCGTCACTGAGCAGTTCAAGTACATCCTCGACTTCGGCAACTGCAACATCGGCAAGGTATATCGGGCAGTCAACACCGACCCGATATGGGAGACCATTCTAAAGCAGAACCCCGAGGAGTACATTTGGTGCGCACGTAATTGGATAACCGATGACAAGCGCAAGACAGCGGCCGTCAAGGTTGCCCGTCGGCACCACTACAATTATCGGGTCACGGAGTGGAAAGACCTTGTAGACAATCTAATCTATCTTGGCATGGACTACCGCAATCCGCATTTCGTGTGCCCTGCGGACCTGCTCGCCATGCACGATGACGTCCTGCGTCGAACTATTGCCAAGCGCAAGCGCCTGTCTGAAAAGCAGATGGCAGAGGCACAAATAAGAGCAGAGCGTGCAAGGCTGGCTCGCATACAACAGGATACGGAGGCGCGCGAGGCTTACCCCAAGATGCGCAACCGCTTCTTCGGGGTCATCATCGAGGGAAAGGGCATCGAGATTAAGTGTCTGCAATCCGTGGAGGAGTTCATGGAAGAGGGCAAGGAAATGCACCACTGCGTATTCGGCAATGCCTATTACGACACCAAGAAACACCCCAACAGCCTCATCCTTTCGGCCAAGAAAGACGGGCAGAGGGTAGAGACCATAGAGGTAGACCTGCGTGATTACCACATTGTCCAGAGCAGGGGCAAGTACAACCAAAACACTCCGTACCACGACACCATAGTCCAACTCATGCAGGACAATATGGATGCCATACGTAAGGCCGACAAACGTAGACGCAAGGCCGTCTGACGGAGGCAGAAAGGAGGAAGAAAGGGTATGACCATCAATGAGCAGTTATTAGCCCTGCGCAAGTTCCGAGGCATGACCGCCAAGGAACTTGCCCGTAGGGCGGGCATACCGCAGACGCAGTTATGCGTCATCGAGCGAGGCCGTTCACGACCGCGAACCGACACCATTGAGGCATTGGCTGAGGCCTTGGACTGCGACATACGCATCCTGCCGCGTCGCCTTTAGAGAACCCCCCGTGCTGCGATGTTCGGGGGATTTTTCCTTGTGTGCCGAATTTTTAGCCCCACTTTTGCGTAATTAATTAAACCGATAGAATATGAATCATTCATTCTTCAGCGACAACACGAAGGACGCGCGCGTCCGATTCGAATGGGACGACTACAAATATCTGCGCAACAAAGCACCGAGCGAACGTACATTCAATAAGTGCCTTGCTACATTCATCCGCATCATGCGAGAGATTGAGGGCGAGGCATTGAACGAACTGCGAGGGTACTTCCAGCCGAATGAGTGGAAGTTCATGGCCGAGGTTCTGAAGGACTGCCGCGAACTTCAGTGTTCCAAGAATGAACTCCAAAGACAGGTCATGATGATTCAGAACATGGAGGCGCGAGCGCAGTTTTATCAAGTCGTACCTGCGGAACTAACCGAGAAGATTGCCGCGCTAAGTTCCGTCCATGTCCTGTGCATCTACCAGCGTGTCAATGAGTTTTGGCACCGCAGTGAGTTCGTTAGCATGGACGAATGGGCGAAGTTTTAGAGACAAAACAAACGTGGGTGCGAGTCCCACATATTTATAAACATTCAATACATAATTAACTATGACAGAAATCACAGTTACCAAAGAACAGGTTCAAGAGAACATGCAAGACGTTATCGTCAGAACTTTGCAAGACTTTGAGAAGCCTTGTACGTATGTAACCGTCAGAATGAAGAACGGTTTCACTCTGAGAGAATCGACTACTTGCGTCGACCCTGCCAACTACGACGAGGAAATCGGAAAGCAGATTTGCCTCGAAAAGATTGAGGACAAGGTGTGGTTCTTACTCGGATATGCGCTTCAAGACAAGGTGGCTAATACTCCAAAGGACTACAGGGAACGCATGGTCGCTGAGTACAAGGAACTGGACGAGAGGACGACAAAACTGGCCGCTTTCCTCGATTCGCAGGTGTTTGAGGCCCTGTGCCCCGAGAAGCAGATGCTTATGCGCCAGCAATTGCGAGCAATGGAGGAATACGTTAAAGTGCTCGGCAGACGCTGTGAACTTGAGGGGGCATTCACCTTGTAAGCCAATAGGCTTTGATATAACTTGCGCGTACTAAAACAAAAGCCCCTTGCTATCCTCACGGACGGCAAGGGGCATCTCATGAAAAACACATTTAACTAACCTTAAAAACCAACATTACTCGCATGAGTCAAGTATTCTCTTTGTGCAGTAGGTCCTGTACGGAGGTTCCTCCCTTTGTCGGAACATCGCGGACAGCCTGCACTTTGGGGATGGCGTAGTCCATTAATTTCAGTTTTGCAGCGGCCCTCTCCTTTGGGGCCATGGCTTCAATATCTTTGCGCAACTCTTCCCATGTGTCGGAAAGATATTCGCTAATCTTGTCTTTCAGTTCGGCATTCGTTTTCCTGCTCATAGTGTCCAAGGTTTAAGTTCGACACGCTCACTCCGCGCCTCATTGTATGCCTTGCGCAGTGCCTCTTCCGCTTTAGCCTGGTATTCGCCCAGGTTGTTCGGCATAGCAGCCCTGTACCATTGTGACAGGACGTATTCGCGTACATAGGTGCTGATGTACGACCGCATGGCACGTATCGAGCCTCGCCACTGGTCGCTGAATCGGAACAGCACTTCCCACTGCGTAGGTCTGTTCTCGGCTTTCTCGTCGATGGTGTCCTCTGTGAAGTGGTCGGGCTCTATCGTGCACCATGCCATTTCGCCATAGACATTGTCTATCGCGTCCTGTATCTGTCTCACCAACCAATCCTCGGCCTTGTCGTTCTTGTAAGCATAGTCCACATTCTCCGCGTCCTCGTTCGCGTTCTTGATGATCTGATTGGCTACCTTTTCGCGCAGCCAACTGTCAAACTTCACATCATACTTTATTTCGCGGAGCGTTATCCGCACGGCTCTCTCAATCATGGCGTGTCTGTATTATCGCTTGTATCTTCTGTCGGTTCGGTGGGTTCTGTTGGTTCAGTCGGTTCTGTTGAGTCGCCATCGCCTTCTCCCTCCTCCTCGGGGACGGGCAGGTACGTAAATACCACCTCGTCCTGGTATTCGTCATCGGGGCCCGTCAGTTTCTCTTTCATCGGCATAGCAGAATCGCTTCCGCCCAGTGTCTTGTCGAGGTCTTTCTTCAGTTCATTCAGTTCGGCGCGTTCCAGTGCAGATTGGTCGGGAGCGAAGATGTTACACCATTGCAGCATGCACCATCGCACTACGAACCAGTGCATCAGTTCGGCCAGCGCATGGCCGTCGGCCTCCACTTCGCTATTGAAGTTAAAGCCCCATTTCTTCTTCTCCAGTGGCAGGGCGTCATTCGCGTCCTCCGTCTTGGCTGAAATGTAGTCGGATAGGTATCGGCGAAGTCGGGCAGTACCGGTCACCGCGAAGCGCAGCATGAGATTCGCATCGGATTCATTGTTGGCCGTGGTCTGAGAGATTTCCTTGTTCTCCTCGTCCGAGTTATGCGTCTTGCCGTACCGCCATGTCAGTTGGTCGACATCGTAGTGTATCCATTTCCAGAATAGTTCAATCCTCATAGTCGCTCAGTTTAGGTGCCTGCTTGCTGTAAGCCGTACGAACGTATGCCGCCAGCATGTTCTCGTATATCAACTTATATGCATCTGACCGCTCACGGCTCTTGTCATCGAGCCAACGCATCATCACGTAGGCCGATAGGGTCTCCATCATCAGTTTGTCGGCATTGCTTTTCTTGTTGAGCACATTGCCTTCTACAAAGGTTATCGTGCCACCCTCCGTATCGTAGACTATATCCGTGATAGCGTATCGCATGGCCGCCTGTACCACAGAGGCCGCCTCATCGGCCATTGTATTCACGATGGACTTGTCCTGCTCAGTGAGGTGTACTATATCGTATAGGCTTTCCCCCTCCGCGTTCACGATTCGACGACCCTCGACACTTGACAGGTCACGGCACTTGGCGTAGATGTCTTCGTATTTAATATTCATAGCACCGCAAAAGTACATACTAATCGGTCGGCTATTTGACTTTTTGTCAAATTCGGTTGCTATAAGCAAGTATCTTCGCGCAGTATTAATAACATTTGCTATGAAGAGAATTATCCCGAAATCGCGCCTTCGCGGCATGAAAGACAACAGCAATTCGCTTAGAGCGCGTAGCCGTCAAAAGCGTGACGGGGGGCGGCAAGACCCCGAATTACTCACACGCGTGCACAATGCATGGGACGCGCTCAGCAGCTTACGCGCACGTCGAGAACGCAACATAAACTATGTATTCATCGACCAGTGGTGCGACTGGGTGCGTGACGAGCACGGCCACCTCGTCAAGGAGAGCCAGCGCGTAGCCAAGCGCACGGGTGGCGTGGCTCTGCAGAACAACCACCTCATAAAGATTATCCATAGCCTGTCGGGCCTCTACGCCAAGCAAATGACTGAACCGACATGCTTCGCGAGGCGCCCCGATGCCGACGACAAGAGCGACATGATGACCAATGCCTTGCAGACATCGTGGTACAACAATCAGATGCAGGACATGATGGTGTCGTGGATTGAAGAAATGTTGTGTGGCGGTCTGGCCATCGACATCGAGGAATGGGCAACGGTCAATGGTGTGGAGGACGTCTATTCGTTTGCTATTGAACCGAGCCATTTCTTCTACGAATCCGCAGGTATCGACCCACGTCACTGGGACATTCAACTTATCGGTCACTTCGAGGACTACACATTAGGTTCATTGGCCGCTCGCATGGCGCGCAGTAAGTACGACTACAAGCAACTGGAGCAAATCTACGAGCCATACATCTATCGTCATGAAGGAGAAACCACACAACAGACCGACCGACTGAAAAGTCCTTCGTGGGATATTGCCGAGCAAGGCATGTGCCGTGTCTATCACGTATGGACTAAGGAACACAAGATGCGCTACCGCTGTAAGGACGTTCTCGACACCGAGAATCCTCTCTATCGCATCGAGCCGGAACAACTTCCGCTCATCGAGCAGGAGAACGCAGCACGCATGGCACAGATGGCAGAGGCTGGCCTGGACTCGTCCGAGGCTATCCTCATCGAATATACGCCCATCTTCGATACGTATTGGCATTACCAGGCACTCACGCCCGGGGGGCTTGTCCTGGAGGAGTACGACAATCCCTACGAACATGGTGACCACCCCTACGTGATGAAAGCCTTCGAGTTAGTCAACGGCGACATCATCCCGTTCATCTCTTCCGTCATCGACCAGCAGCGTCTCATCAACCGCATGGTCACCATGTTCGACCTCTCTATCCAAGCCGCGGCCAAGGGCATTACGCTCATCCCGAAGTCCTGCGTACCGAGGACTATGACGGAGAGTGAATTCGCACGCGCAGCACGCGAATTTGGCAACTACATCTTCTACGATGACAAGGAGGGCCGAGGCATCAACAAGCCCGAGGTCATTGCCAACAACACGAACCTGACGGGCATCACGGAAATGCTGCAACTGCAACTGTCGTTCATTCCCGAGATAACGTCAGTTTCTGATGCTCTCCAGGGCAAGACACCGCAGGGCAACGTAGCCGCTAGTCGCTACGCCATGGAGACGCAGAACTCCACCACATCCATAAGCAGCCTGTTGCTGAAGTTTGGTTCTTTTGAAACAGAGGTGGCGCGCAAGAAGATGAAGATGGTCCACCAGTACTACTCCGAACCGCGCAACATCAGTGTTGCGCACTCTGGCGGATATGCCGAATATGCGATGTACGACCCCAAGGCCGTGCAGGACATTGACTTCGATGTACGTATCGTCATGTCCCCGGAATCACCTACGCTGCGTATGGCCTTGCACGACATGCTGGCGCAGATGTGGCAGACGGGAGCCGTCGATGTAGCCACCATGTTGCAACTGTCTGGCTTGCCTGGTTCATCGCCCATCGTTAAGCAGATACAGCGTGCCCAGCAAGCTATGGCTGCGCAGGCACAGGCCAATGCCGAGCAAGGCTCGGGCGAAATTGAAACACCCTACGACGCGCAGCAGGGCGTCAATCCTGCCGCCATGCAAGAGGGGCATCCCTACATCCGTGGGGCAGAGGTGGACCCTCAGACCGCTATGTAAAACGCAAAACATTAATAAGGTATGGAGCAATCTAATATTAGTCTTCAATACGGCATCCATCGAACCCCGTCGCTGGGCAACGACGGAGAACTCTCCGAGTGCGTCAACCTTATCCCGCAGGACGGAGAACTGGTGAACCTGCAGGAGCCGGTAGACACGGGCGTTACGTTGAACGAGGGCGAGACACTGCTATACATCCATTCCGTTGGCGGGCAGAATGCCTACATTGTTCTTAATACGGGAAATGTATATGCCGTTTTAGGGGGGACGCGGAAACTGATTGTCCAGAACGTAACGGGGATGAAGGGTGTAACATCCATAGGCCTCGTACTTGTCATATCCACCCCGACGGGATTATATTACGCTCGATACAACCCTTCCGTGGAAGGTTATGACGTATTGAGTGAGAACGGAAGTGGTTTTGCCGTTCCAAAGATACGTATGGAATTTGAAATCGCAGGTGAACCGAGGTATTCGCAAGCGGGAGCAGATATAACGGGAGAAGTTCGTCTCGAAAACTGGGAGTCAACTCCGGGGGCTTCCAACAAAAATTACCTTTATGACAGCGTGGCTCCGGTGCAGGGTAGTATCAGCGGGGCACAGGGGGACATAGTAGTGTCAGAGGTAGGTCCGGTAAGACGCTATTTTATCGTGTGGGACGAAGATTTTAGGAAGTACATTCGTAGATACAGATTTTACATTCGGGGCGAGCAGAACGAAGAATACCTCCCGACGGACTGGTTGTCCGATGCGTATAGTGACACACCGTACGGAAGCGTGTATACTTCCAGACGCTTAATCGTAGAAGCGCAGTTTCGCAGTGACATTCCTGACACATATACGCATAACGTGAGATACACAATCCATGAAAAAACGGATTGGACTGGAGAGGCAGGAGAGAGTTTTGCGAAAACTAATATCAGCGGAGAGGGCAGCACTATCCCAGACCTATTGAGCACTACCCTAACAAGTCAGATGGACGGGCAGAAGTATTTTATCTTTCCGTTCTTTATTCGTTATGCGATAAAATTGGCTGATGACACACTGACCAGCATTTCCGAACCCATATTGATGGTGCCCAACATGGGCATGAATCCTTGGTTTGGGCTGAACTGGGATAATAATCAAGACCGTCATTTTTATCTCCATTTGAATTACGCTTCTGGTAGATTACACGCCCGTCTGGCATCAGGAGCTATAGATGTAAACAAATGGGCCGACCTTGTAAAAAGCATTTGCGTATACGTGTCGCGTCCCATCTACACAGTGAAGATACCGCAAAGCTGTAGGTGGCAGGCTGTACCCGGTGAGACTGAACAAGCAGGCGTACAGAAGCCGCATATCGTCAATTGGAGTATTCTTAATCGGAAGGTAGTAGCCCATAAGTCGTGGTACTATGATTCAACGGGCCGAAGAAGTGAACGGGTAATTATGCCGGAAGGTATATTCAAAGACGAACATGAAATCTTTGAAGAATTGTCCTCCGTAAGTGAGTTCAGGCTATATAAGGAAATACCTATCGCCCAGATAAACGACTATGCTGGTGATGAATGGCCAATAGTCGCCCCAGGAGAAGGTGTCACCCCGATGACTCTGGAAGGCGAACTTCTAAGGACGCCTAAAGGTTCGGAATACAACACGCCGGGGGGCGATTTCGTTTCTTCGTATAATAGGCGCCTGTTATTGACAGAAGGCGAGACAAAACTTTACGAAAACTATGATGCGTCATTGTGTATGTCTGTGGTACAAGAGGATGATGCCTTGTGGCGAATCCTGGCCAAGGTAGATATTGAAACGGACAACGGAGTAAAATCTGTAACAAGTAAAGAGACATACGGAAATAGCAGTTTGCTGCTGTGGTTCTTTTACCCTAATATGCGTGCCACGAAAGCCACATTGTATTTCTATAAGACGAACGGCACGGGAGTGGGTGTGTTTAGTAAGAGCATAGAACTGTACCGGCATAACTATCTACTCGGCGCGTATTGGCTTTATACTTGGGGACATGACATTAGCATGGTAGAGGTCCGGAGAAGGGTAGACCAGACATTCGACGAATTGTGGGAGGAAATAAAGAGCGCAGAACCACAGTATATTCGCAATGATAACATAGTTCGCATATATCCGGAAGCCATGCCCCTTTCTTCCGAGTTCCAGTCAGTATCGGTAGGTGACGGTCGTATAATGGCCATCTGCCCCATAACTAAGGCGCTCTCGCAAGGGCAGTTCGGCGATTTCCCCTTGCGTGCTTTCTGTTCCGACGGCATCTGGGCGCTGCCTATCAACGATGAGGGTAAGGTGTTAGCGGCCAAGCCAGCGAGCCGCGACGTCATGGTAGAGGGAAGCCAGATATGCCAAATCGACGACGCAGTAGTCTTTGTCACTAACCAAGGACTGAAGATGATAACAGGATCGGACGTGATTCTGCTGTCCGCACCAGTCGAGGGGTACAACCTCAATGAGGCATTCATCCAAAGCGCCGTTGAGGTCTTTGCCGCTAAGGTTCACGCCACATGCCCCTTTGTGTCAGACACTTCTCAGTTCGTCGAACAGGTCAAGACGGCCAAGATGGCCTACGACTATGCCCACAACCTGTTGCACGTCTTTTTCCAGCAAGAACCTGCTGCAGCGATCGACGCATCAACGTCGGTATACAAGCATTACGTCTATTCCTTCGATACGCGCGAGTGGGCCACCCAGGTCCTCGATGAGCAACTTGCGGCCGTTGTGCCGGGCTATCCGCTGTCCACCTTGCAGTTCGGTACCACTCTCAAACAATACGAGAAGACTGTCGGCGCAGAACCAAACATTGGCTATGCGCTTACCCGTCCGCTTGCACTGGGCGACCCGCTTGCCCGCAAGGCGCTCTACGACCTCCGTGTCGTGGGGCAGCAGACAACGGCGAATACTGTTCGGCGTGTGGCGGTCTATGTCTCTAACGACAATGTCAACTGGCACCGGCTCTCCAGTCTGAAGGCGCTGTCCGCTAAGTATTACCGTTTCCTCATCATGAGTTTCATGGCCGACACAGATACAATAAGCGGTTTGGCATTACAACACGACGCCCGATACAACCATAAACTACGAGGACACTAATTTTCTGTATTGTCCATTGTCCTTATTGGCCGAATGACAATTATTGCATTGTCCGCGATTGCGCTTGCGATTGTCACGCCCCATATATAAAGGCCTCAACAAACCAAAAGGACAATGGACAATAATCTCTTATCCTTACATATATAATTCTCGCGCGTGCGCGCGTATACTAGTATTACTTGTTATTCTAGATATATAACGCGCACGCGCGAGAAATTGTATAGTTATATACGCGCGCGAGAATTGTCCTATTGTCCTTTGGCCTTTTTCCCCGTCACCATCTTCTTCATTTCGCTTACTACCGTCTTCCTCAGTATAGAGGCGTAGCAGGCTTCCGTGGTTTTCACCGAGGCATGGCCTAACACTCTTGACACAACTTCCAGCCTCACGCCCTTGTTCAGCATTATCATTCCGGCCGTGCGTCGGCCCCAGTGGCTGGCTATCGGTTTTTCTATCTCGCACAATTCTGCCACCTTCTTCAGCCGTTGATTGTATTGTTGGTTTGTAAGGTGGGGCAGGTCGTAGTCGTATTTCTCCAGCAGGGCTTTGGCCTCGGGCAGCAGTAAAACGATGTACTCCTCCCCGGTCTTCAGCCTTCTCCCCACGATGAACTCATCACGGCCTTCCTTCTCTATCTTGTCTCTCCGCAGATCCATAAGGTCTGCGTATGCTAGCCCCGTGTAGCACTGCAGCAGGAACAGGTCTCTTACATGGCTGTAACTCCCTTCCTTAATCGATTTGCGCGCCATCTTCTTTACCTCCTCCTGTGTCAGCCATCGGTACGGCTCAGATTCGCCCTTCCGTACTTTGAGGCCGACGAACGGGTCTTTGACTACGAGGTCGCGCGCCATTGCATCATGGACGTACACGCGCATAAACTTCATATAAGACCACACCGTGGCCTGCCTAATTATCTTCCCGTCAGGTGTTCTACGTTTCTGCAGCCATTCGTAGAAGTCGCGCACGTTGGACTTCGTGATGTCGGCAAATTTTGTTATCCTCCCAAACTCTCTGAGCACGGTCGGCAACTTGTTATGCGTCTTTTTCGTTGATTCCCGCAGGTCGGAGCGTTCTATGATGCGCCGTTCCACCCAGTCCGCGAATGTTTCTTGACAGGTGTATTGATTTTCGATGAACAGGTCGAACTCTTCCCAGGAAAATTCGCGCCACTCTTTTCGGGCTGTGTCGATGAAATCATCGATGTTGTTCTTGATTGCCTCGATGCTTCTGTTAAGTTCCGTCTTGTCCGGCCGGTTTACTACGTGCTTTGCGTTATCCCATTGCCCCAGGGCTACACGCACGCCCGTACCCACGTACTTCTTTTTCTTTTTGAACTGCACTTCTACTTGGATGAGTGCTTCCTGTGTCTTGCTGGCGGTTTTCTTTCTATCGAAGACAAGCCGTGTGGATGGATAATTCTTCATGTTTGGTAGATGGTTAGGGTAGAACCTTTAGTTAAAAATCCATTGTTTTCCGTCTTTATCCGTCCTTTTCCATTCTACCGCTCTTTATTGATTTAGGTCTAAGTATCTAATTTTTAGGCGTTTACAATCGCAAAAAAGTGATTCGGATGGGGCTCGAACCCATGACCCACAGCTTAGAAGGCTGTTGCTCTAATCCGACTGAGCTACCGAACCAGCCTAAATCGGGTGCAAAGGTACGAAATAAAATTGAAAGTAGAAAGTTGTAAGTTGAAAATTAATTTCTTTAGCCTAAAATAATTCCATAATCATCGTCCGCACAGGCGGCGGAAATCGCAAAGTTCGCACTGATGCGCATCGTCGGTCTGTGTGAATGGACGGGCGGGATCGAAGATTTCTGAGAGGAGAAGTTGGAGGCGGTCGATGAATTCGGGCGCATAGTCGCGGATGTCGGTGATGGGGGTACGACCGAAGTGAAGTACCGGGTCGTACTGTTGGGCATCGGTTGCCGACAGGATGTAGAACAGGCAGGGACTGATGGCCAGTGACTGCTCACGCCGGGCCATGATGGAGGCGTAGAGGAAGGTCTGGAGATAGTAGCCACGGGAGCCCGTCTGCTGTCCGTCGAACAGGGCCTCGACATCGCGCGGAGCCGTCTTGATGCGGCCCGTCTTGTAGTCGACTACGCGCAGGGTGGGCTTGCCTTCGATGTTCATGATGTCCAGGCGGTCGATGCGTCCGCCGATGGTGAGTGTCACGGGTCCCTGCATGGTAAGGATGTTGAAGGGGGCCTTGACCTCCAGTTCCATGTCGTAGACGGTGAAGGGCGTATGTGCCTGGTCCCAGCGCAAGAGTTGGAGTACGAGTCGGGTGATGACCTCGCGAATAATCATGTTCACACCCGAGTGGCTTTGCAGTTCGCCGAAGGCATTGTCGAGGAACGGGGCAAGTCGTTCGGGCTGTTCGATGTAGGGTTGCAGGTCGCTGGCCAGTACCTGCTTGCGACCCGTCTGCTGGCAGAGGTAGCGATAGAAGTGCTCGCAGGTGTCGTGGAACATGGTGCCGAAGAAGGCCGGGTCGATGCCGTCCTGTGGTCGTTCGGGCATGCGTATGCCTGCCACCTGCTGATAGTAGAAGCGCAGCGGACATTGTATGTACTGATTGATGGCGCTGGGGGAGAGATAGTTCTTGTGCATCAGTCGGTCTATGATGGTCGCGTCCTTCTCCACCGTAATGTCCGTGGGAGCGGTGAGACTCACCAGTTGCGAATCGGTCAGGTTGCGAATGCGCAGGGAGGTCTCCGTCTGCAACTGTCGCAGGAAACGACTCTGTTCGCGTTGGTTGGTACCGCTGCTGTTGTTGTTATAGACAAGCGTGATGTCCTGTGCCCGTTGCAGCAGACGGTAGAACGAATAGGCGTACACGGCATCCTGGCGCTCGGTGGTGTCGAGGCCGAAACTGGTGCGCAGGACATAGGGGATGAGGGAAGTCTCGGAGGTGCGGCGCGGAATGATGCCTTCGCCCACGGAGAGCATGATGAGATGACGGAAGTCGAGGTTGCGTGCCTCGAGCAGTCCCATCACCTGCAGTCCCTGATTTTCCTCGCCATGGAAGGGTATGCTGGCCGACTGCAGTGCCTGGCGGATGAGGCGTCGCAGTGTGGAGGGTCGCACGTTGAGTATGCCCTCTGTGATGACCCAGCGGAACTGGCTCAGCACTTGATAGAGTTGGAATGTGGCTTCGGAGTAGAGAGGGGTGAAGATGCCCTGCTCGTCCTGTTCGCCGGGCGTTTCGGAAGATTCCAGGGCCAGTTGTCGCCCAAGGGCTTCGATGGCAGCTATCAGCCAGTCGATGAGTCGGAGGTTGTCGGTCTGGTGTACGATGGGGCGCATGTCTTGGGGCAGTGTGGTGTAGAAGGGATTCTTCTCCACACGTTCCAGGGCCGTGGAACGGAAGCCATGTGCTTCACTGTCGTAGCCGTCGACCTGCAGGTCGAACAGTGCCGACAGATAGCCATATACGGCAGTGTCGGTGAGGGGATAGCCCATCGTGAGGTTGACCTGTGTTCCGTCTGGTATGGCATGCAGGGTGGGGCGCATGAGCGCTTCGTCGCAGAGTACCACGGCGGCATCGTTGATGTCCTCCCCGGGCAATGTCTGCAGCCACTGAGGCAGGTAGCGGGCCTGTGCATTGTCGGAGGCCGTGGCCAGTAGGTTTATCTGTTTGTCTTCGCCAGTGAGATTGTCGTAGATGTCGTCGGGCAGGGCACAGGGGAAGACCTCCAGATTGTGACGCAGAAAGAGTCCGGCCTCGTGAGTCGGGTCCGCGAGGGTATAGTAGACATCGTAGTCCCAGTAGAACAGGGCATGCCCCGTGTCGCGCAGGTGCATGAAAAGGGCCTCCTCCACCTCGTCGAGTACGTTGAAGCCGACGAAGCAGTAGACCTCATTCGTTATTCTTAATTCTTCATTTTTAATTTGCTCTACCACTTCCCTGTACAGGGCACCCTTGTACATGAGGCCCTGACTGCGGAGCTCGTCCTTCAGTTGGTGATACATAAGGGGCATGGCCTGCCACATTTCCAAGAACCGCTGTTTCAGTTCGGTCTGACGTTCGGGGTCGAAGTGTTCGAAGAACTGGCGGAGGGCCTGAATCTGTGAGTCGTTGAGGTAGTCTACACGGTCCATGGCGGCCAGTTCGGCTACGTTGGTGAAGAGCTTGTCGGCCGGTACCATGTGCTTGTCGATGTCGTCGAAGTCGTTCATCAGTATTTCGCCCCAACTGTAGAAGTCGTCGAGCGGGGGAGCACCGGGCACCAGACGAGTATAGATGTTGTAGAGCGTGCAGACGTTGCGGATGGAGTCGCTGGGCGTGTAGGGCGAGAGTTGCTGGAACAGTTCGTCGATGGTGACGAAGCGCGGTGCCCACACGGGTCCCTGGGCAATGTGTGACAGGAACGATTTCATGTACAGTTGTGCCCGTTTGCCGGGGAACACAATGACGACGTCCGAGAGATTGTTGCCGTATCGGGCAATCAGGTCCTGAGCGACGTGGAATAAGAATGGTCTCATCATACTTCCTCTACCTTATTATTATAAACATACCATAGCCACCCCTCCACATGGTGCTGGGGATACATGCTCTGCAGAATGCGTTTGTATTCGTTCACTTGGTCGTGGTATTCCTCCCTCGGGCGGCCGAACTTGAAGTCGACGATGATGATGCGGTCGGGTGCCATCATCACGCGGTCGGGACGTCGGGTCTGGAGTCGGCCCGTGGCAGGGTCGGGGACCAGGATGTTGCACTCGTTGAACAGCCGGTAGTGGCCCGAGTACCAGTCGCGCACCCGTTCGTGGTGGAGACCACGCAGTGCCAGCTGACGTATCTGTTGGGTCTGGCGTTCCGACTTCAGTACGCCCTGCTGGGCAAACTGCCGGATGACGCGGTTGATGTCGTCGCCCGTTTCGATTTGGCTGAATATGTAGTGCAGCAACTTGCCTTGCTCGATGTATTCCATGCGGCTTTCACCTTCTTCGGGCGCTGTGGTAAGGTCTGATGTGAAGGCCCGTGCCCTGCTGCTCTGGCGGAAGGTGAATACGCCCTCGTAACTGACCATACCGACGGAGGTCTCTCCTTCCCGTTCGGCCTTCGGCTTGATGTCCGCGGTGCAAGGCTCTGTGCCGAAGGTGTATGTCGATAGCGTCCCGGCGTCGTCGTGGGTCTTGCAGACGATGTCCTCGACGTTGGGCAGGCACTGGTGCATGAGGTCGGCCACCGTGATATTGTAGTTCTCGGGCAGCAGTTCCTCACGACTCAGTCCCCACACGTAGAGGTTGGCCTTGGCACGTGTGAAGGCCACGTAGAGTCCGTTCAGTTCGTCGGCACGGCGGTCGGCATGCTCTGCCAGATAATCGTCGGCAAAGGCACTTTGGCGAACGCGCGAGGTGAAGTTGATGGGCAGCGACCCCATGGCATCGAGTGGTGCCTCCTTCGGGTTGCACCAAAAGAGCGAGTCGTAGCGGTCGCGCTCGATGTCCCATTCGGCATAGGGCATCAGTACGGTGTGGAAGGCCAGTCCCTTGGACTTGTGTATCGAATAGATGCGCAGTCCCTCGGCATCTCCCCCTGGTATGGCCTTGTTCTGCATGGTTTCGTCCCAGTATCGGATGAAGGTAGGGATGTCCGACGGATTGTCGTGGAGATAGACGGCAAGTTCGTCGAAGAACGAGAACAGATAGGCATCCTGCCGGTTGAGTTCCTGGAGTCGGAGTGTGCGGAACAACGTCTCGCACAGTTCGTAGAGCGGCAGTCGGCGCAGTTCGTCGAGATGTTGGATGAATTCGGCAGGCAGCAGTTCTTCGGGTTTGGTGAACAGGAAGTCGTTCTCGCTGGCATCCGTCCGATGGAGCACGTCACACAGGTAGTGCTTCATGAGGTAGCGCACGGCCACAGGGTCGCGCTCGATGTCGTCCACCATCTGCAGGGCACACACCAGCATCCTTACCGCCACCGAAGCACCCAGCAGGAAAGCCTCGTCGGAGACCAGTTGCACCTCAGGCATGTGCTCGGCAAAGTAAGCGATGACGGGCTTGATGTATCGGTTCTTGCGCACCAAGATGGTCATCTCGCTGTAGGGAATACCCCGGCTGTGGAGGTCGGTCACCTGTTGACAAAGGTCGGAGAGCATCGTTTCCTCCCACGCGTCTATTACCTCACGGTCCTTAGTATGGCAGAGTCGGATGCGTACGAAGCCCTGATTGGGCTCCTTATTTATCTCCTGTCTGACATCGTCATAGAGGTCGGTCAGTCGTGCTTCGCCGTTTCCCAATTGGTCTAATGCGGCCGCTGCAAGGGGAAAGAACAGGTTGTTGAATGTCACGATTTTTCCTTGGCTTCGGAAGTTGGTGCGCAGTTCCTTCTTCTCTAACGGCGTACCTCGGTAGCCTTGCTGTTCCAGATGGTGCAGGATATGCCAGTCGCCATTGCGCCAACGGTAGATGCTCTGCTTGATGTCGCCTACCACCATGCTCAGTCCGCCTGTTGCCAGGTTGTCGAGGAGTAGGGTACGGAAGTTCTCCCACTGCAGCTGGCTGGTATCCTGAAACTCGTCGATCATGATGCCAGAGAAGCGTGTACCGATGCGTTCGAAGATGAAGGGCGTGTCATCGTCGCCAATCATACGTTTCAGCATGATGGGCGTGCGGGCCAGCATGAATCGGTTGCGCTCGTTCGACAGTCGGGTAATCTCGGCATCGATGGCACCGAGCAGTCCCATGGGGGTGAGGTTCGCAAGCATCAGGTCGATGCTGCCTGTCCGTTGGATGGCGCGTTCGTGGAGTAGGCCGAGGCGGTTCAGTCGGGCAGACAGGTCTTCGGCTGTGGAACGTAGCGAAACGTTCCGCCGGAGGGCACTCTTCAGCAGTTTCTGCGGGTCGGTGCTCATCGCTTGCAAGTAGCTGTTGAAGTTAACGCCGAGGTCGCCAGTCTTCAGCCCCTCGATGTACCGGCGCACATGGCTGCTATAGTTGCACAGTTCTTCGTAGTCCATCCCCGTACTGCGCAGTGTGTTCTCAAACTCCTCGGCCTCATGCTGTATGGGTTCGGTGAGTTGTTTCTTCTGCTGTTCGAGTAATGTGCGGAAGGCGCGTATGTTCTGTATGTCGAAAGGTTGATTGGCGGGGTCGAGCGAGCGCTTCAGGTAAGCCTCCTGGAAGAGCATCCGCGCCATTTGTTTCAGTTCGCGGCGCACGTCCCACTGCCGTCCCTCGCCGAGTTGCTGTTCGATGTATTGCCTGAGCCAGGGCAGCACCTCGCGGTCGTCCTGCCGCAGGTTATCAACGAGGTTGTCTACGGCCAGTTCCACGACGTCCTTATCTTCCAGATCCACCTGCAGGCGTGCGTTCAGTCCCAGTTCGTGGGCCATGTTGCGCAGTACGGTCTGGAAGAAGGCATCGATGGTGGAGACGTAGAAGCGGCTGTAGTCGTGCAGAATGGCTCGCAGGACGCGATGACAGCGCTCGCGCAGTTCCTCGTCGGGGATGTTGATTTGGTAGGCCTCGTAGAGCAACTTTTTCAGTGTCGCGAAGTCGTTAGGCGAGCCTTTTCTCTTCCAGAAATTGTAAAGAAAATTTAGGATTCTCTCCTTCATCTCCGAAGTGGCCTTGTTGGTAAAGGTTACGGCCAGCGTGTGGCGATAAGCATGTTCGCCGTTCGCCACCAGCTGCGCGATGTATTGCATGGCCAGGTTGTACGTCTTTCCCGACCCTGCCGAAGCCTTGAACAATAGAAAACGCGGTTTCGTCATGTTGTCTTCTTGATTCGTTTCGTTTTATTCGTTGTCCCCTTGCATGCGACAGATGCGTTGCGTCTCGCGGCGAGCTTCGTGCCAGCGGGGGAAGTAGTGGTCCATCAGTCGGTGGAAGCGCGTGTTGTGGCTGGGCTCCAGAAGGTGGCACAGTTCGTGCACCACCACATGCTCAATGCACCACTCGGGCAGGAGCAACAGATATATGGAGAAGCAAAGACTGCCGTCCTTCACGTTGCACATGCCCCATCGCGAAATCATCGGTTTGTAGCGGATGGAGCCGGGCTTTACGCCCATCTCCTGAGCATGGCGTTGCACCATGGGAGCTACGATGGCACTGAGGCGGCGCACGGCATCTTCCCTCTGAGCACGGGAGGCCAGAGGCAACTGGTTGTAGAAGTCGGCGCGCTGCTGCAGCCGCTCGCAGGTCCGTCGTCTGGCCTCGTCAATCCACTGGCGATGGTCCTCGATGAAGGCTTCCACCTTGGCCTTTGGCATGCCGATGGGCACAGAGACATGCACGTCGCCGTTCTTGACGATGCGCATCGACAGTCTGCTTGTTCTCCGATATGTGATTTCTATGGCCATGCTCAGTTGTTTGGCTGTCAAAGGTACGCAAAGCGCGGATGAAATCCAAACAAATGTGACGTTTTTTTGAAAATGCGCCTCCAAAAGACTGCTTATATCAAATATAATTCATAACTTTGCAGCCGATTACGATTAACAACAGTCGATTAACAAAAACCGCATAAATAAAGAAATGGCAGGATATTTGGTAGAAGATGCCCGTAAGGTGACAACCCACCGCCTTACGGAGATGAAGCAGCAGGGAAAGAAGATTGCCATGCTGACAGCTTATGACTACACGATGGCCCAGATAGTGGATGGGGCAGGGGTGGACGTCATCCTGGTGGGAGACTCGGCCTCGAACGTGATGGCTGGCAACATGACGACGCTACCCATCACCGTCGACCAGATGATTTATCACGCCAAGAGCGTAGTGCGTGGTGTGAAGCGTGCCCTGGTGGTGTGCGACATGCCCTTCGGTTCGTATCAGGTGAATGCCTCTGAGGGCATCACCAATGCCATACGCATCATGAAGGAGGCCCACTGCGATGCCCTGAAGTTGGAAGGTGGAGAGGAAATCATAGAAACAGTGCGTACCATACTGGCCGCAGGCATTCCTGTGTGCGGACATCTGGGACTGACACCGCAGAGCATCAATAAGTTCGGAACCTATGCCGTACGTGCCAAAGAAGAGGCTGAGGCTGAGAAACTGGTGCACGACGCCCATCTGCTGGCCGATGCCGGTTGCTTTGCCATCGTGCTGGAGAAGATACCCGCTGCCTTGACCGAACGCGTCTGCCGCGAGGTGGCTGTGCCCATCATCGGCATCGGTGGAGGCCCGGCTGACGGACAGGTGTTGGTGCTCCACGATATGCTGGGTATGAACAAGGGCTTCTCGCCCAAGTTCCTGCGCAGGTATGCCGACCTGCACTCAGTGATGACCGACGCCATCGGACAGTATGTAAGCGACGTGAAGTCATGCGACTTCCCCAACGCGGAAGAACAGTACTAAAATTACACTTGACCGCGAATTGCATTTGAGCGCGAATTACACG
>Ga0310691_10003369_pt1 | contig 19297 bp, 17 predicted proteins | sample 176DNAGHGlowgp2_FD_203887 | JGI IMG/M metagenome (GOLD analysis project Ga0310691, IMG submission 203887) | Sheep rumen microbial communities from Palmerston North, Manawatu-Wanganui, New Zealand - 1766 DNA GHGlow gp2 (v2) (version 2) | ecosystem: Host-associated > Mammals > Digestive system >...
TTAAGTTCCCTGAAGACTCCTGGGAGACTACCAGGTTGATAGGATGCAGGTGTAAGCGTCGTGAGGCGTTCAGCCGAGCATTACTAATAAGTCGTGAGACTTGGCCATATCATCGTTTCCGTTCATACAACGAAAAGCGTCATTGCGAGGGCTCGTCCCGAAGCAATCCATTCCGTCCTGCGTGCCTGCTTCGTGCAGCTTACGCACTTCGTTTTACTTTGTATTAAATGCTAGTGGCCATAGTGGAGAGGTAATACCCGTTCCCATTCCGAACACGGAAGTCAAGCTCTCTTACGCCGATGATACTGGGTCCGTCCCGGGAAAGTAGGTAGCTGCTAGCTTTTTTATTTAACAGCAATAATAATGTTACGAGAAATCTTCCCGGGACGGACCGAACACTTTTAAGAGTTTATGAGCCATAGGTGAATTGAGACTTCGGGATTGTAACCGCGAGTTTTGATGCGCATAGCGCAGCAAAACTCGGTAGTGAGGGAGCCTGCGACCGAACGGAGATAGTAGACCCTAAATCGGAGAGCCGTTAAAACGGACGCTCCGGTGGAGCGTTCGTTAGGCTCATCCGACTAATGGGGGTGGGAAGCTATGCTTCCCGCTGCCGGCTTTTTTTTTTTAACAGTCGCTCGATAAATCTCGCTCTGAGCCATTTTTAAGGTAAATCCTAAACCGACCCTGCCGGCTCGGTTTTTAACGGATTCACAATTTTAGGCTTGTAAAAAAAACGTTTTCATTATATTCTATTATATCTATTTTTTGAGGTGTATTATGGCAGAAGAAAAATTTGATTTTACTATAGACAACTTGGGACCTTGTACTATTCCGTCTCCAATTAAGCTTTCTACAGTTCACGGAGATTATACTGCAAATTATGTAAGCGATGATTCTTATGTGCTTGCAAACGTAAATGTTTTTGACGTAAAGAAAGGCGTTGTACTTGATTCTTCAAATCTTATGGAAAAGGCTGGCCCTCGTGAGAAGATTTATTTTGATCCTACTCACGCTAAGGCTGGTATTTGTACCTGTGGTGGTCTTTGCCCTGGTTTGAATGATGTTATTCGTGCGATTGTACGCTGCCTTAATACCCGATATGGTGTAAAGACAATTAAGGGATATCAGTATGGTTTCCGCGGATTCTTTGCTGAAAGCGGATATGAACCAATTGAACTGGATCGTTATCTTATTGATGAAATCCACAAGATTGGTGGTACTTACCTCGGAACAAGCCGTGGTGGCGGACAGCGCGTTGAAGAAATCGTAGACTGCCTTGAGCGTGACGGAATCAACATGCTCTTTATTCTTGGTGGTGACGGTACTCAGCGCGGTTCTTATGATATCGCCTGCGAAGTTGAAAAGCGTGGTCTTAAATGCGCCGTTGTAGGTGTACCAAAGACTGTAGATAACGACCTTATGTTTATTGACCGCTCCTTTGGTTTTGAGACTGCTGTTCAGCGCGCTAAGGAAACTGTTGCCGCTGTTCACATGGAAGCAGCAAGCCAGATTAATGGTATTGGTCTTGTAAAACTTATGGGCCGCGAAGCTGGTTTTATTGCCGCTGCAGCAGCTCTCTCTAGCCACGAAACAAACTTCTGTCTTATTCCTGAAGTTCCTTTCGAAATGGAAGGTGAGCATGGCTTCCTTGCCTGCCTCGAGCGCCGTCTTGCAAAACGTGGTCACGCTGTAATCGTTGTTTCTGAAGGTGCAGGTCAGGATCTTCTTCAGGCTACTGGTGCAACTGACGCTTCTGGAAACAAAAAGCTTTCTGATATTGGTGTATTCCTTAAGAGCGAAATTGAAAAGTACTTCAAGGCTAAGAATATCGAAATCAACCTTAAATATATTGATCCTTCATATCAGGTTCGTGCAAGCGTTACTACTGCAAGTGACTCTATTTACTGTGAGCGCCTTGGTAATAATGCTGTTCATGCTGCTATGGCCGGAAAGACAAAGTGTGTAATTGGTCTTGTTCATGATAAGTTCGTTCACCTTCCAATCAAGGCTGTAACTGCTCATCGTAATGCTGTTGATCCGGAAGGTTCACTCTGGCGCGATACTCTGGATGCTACTGGTCAGCCAATTCTTATGGTAAATGATATGGCTAAGGCTCAGGAAAAAATGGCGGCAGCAGTTGCCGGTGCTAAGAGCAAGCCTAGTGAACAGAAGAAATCGAAGTAACGGGGCGTTACGGGGTGCCCCCGTTAGAAGGGGTAGCGAGCAACGTAGTGCGAGCGAGGGGGAGACTTCCCCCTCTTTTTTTTATAAGAAATTTCCTTTATCGTTAAAAGTCTAATACAGTGCTATTCTGATATTATGAAAAGTATATTGGAAGAGTTTGGTTATTCGAAATTTGATATCGAAAACCGTGTGATTGAGTGCTGGAATAATATTTTCGATCAGAAAAATCCGAATCATTTTTATTTTGAAGCAGAAGATAATACCGGCTATATGGAAGACACCGGTAATGATGATGCACGTACTGAGGGTATGTCCTATGGTATGATGATGGCCCTTCAGATGAACCGAAAGGATATTTTTGACCGCATCTGGAAGTGGTCTAAGAAAAATATGTTTATGGAAAGCGGTCCTAACGCGGGATATTTCTGCTGGTCTAACAAGCCTGATGGAAGTAAGAATGCTGATGGGCCTGCTCCTGATGGTGAGGAATACTTTGCAATGGCTCTCTTCTTTGCTGCCCGACGCTGGGGTAATGGAGAGGGAATCTTCAATTATACTGAGCAGGGACGAGAGATTCTTAGAGTTGCAATTCATAGTGAAAATAAGATGTGGTTTGAAGAAAATCACCATATTCGTTTTGTACCTAACTGTCCTTTCACTGATCCTTCTTATCATCTGCCGCATTTTTATGAGCTCTTTGCTGAATATGCAGACCCATGTGATAAAGAATACTGGAAGGCCGCTGCTAAGGCCAGCCGTAAGTATCTTGTAAAGGCCTGTCATCCAGAAACTGGTCTTGCATCTGAATATGCAAATGATGATGGAACTCCTCTTCCTCCTAAATATCATGGAACTTTCTTTAGTGATTCTTATCGTGTTGCAGCAAATATTGGTCTGGATGCCCTCTGGTTTGGCGGAAATGCCAGCCTGTCGAAAATAGCTACAAATATCATAAACTTTTTTGATGGTAAGGAAGCAGATGATTTGAAGGATTATCTGATTGATGGTACGGAGCTTAAAAAGAATGCGCGTCACCCTATCGGGCTCATAGCTACTGTGGCCGAGGCTGCGGCGGCGGTTAAGCTTGATGACAGAGAGGCTCGTGCCGCTGCAGAACGTGCTGTAAAGCGCTTCTGGGATACTCCGATGAGAACAGGCCGCCGCCGCTACTACGACAATTGTCTCTACTTTTTCGCAGTTTTAGCTTTAAGTGGTCATTATGTTGTATACTAGTGTGTAACTGTGTGCTATAATATAAATGGTTTTTGATATTTACGGTGGTTGAGTGCGCACTAAGTGCGTGTATCGAAACCACCGTTTTGTTTATTGAGGTAAATATGTTCAAAATTGATGGAAAGAATGCTTTTGTTTGTGATGAAAATGAGTTTTCTGGTGTAAAGAAAATTGCTGATAAGGTATGCCTTGATGTGGAGAGGGTGACTGGAAAGAAACCGAAGGTGCTTTCGATACAGCCTTCGGCTTACTCAAGCACCGAGGCAGAGTCAGTTCTTTTTGCAACTCTGGGGCAGGCGCCTCTCGCAGAAAAACTGGCTTCAGATAATGGACTTTCTGCTGAACTTTCAAAAATCACCGGCAAACGCGAATGCTACGTTTTCTCTGTCCGCTCAGACAAAATCGTCATAATCGGAAGTGACAAACGCGGTACAATTTACGGACTTTTCCATCTTTCTGAACTTATGGGAGTTTCTCCTCTCGTTGACTGGTGCGGAGTTTTACCGGCCCACCGCGAGATAGTTGAACTTGAAGAAGGTGTAACTGTAAGTAAAGAGCCTTCTGTTCGTTTCCGCGGATTTTTCATAAACGATGAATGGCCTGCTTACGGCAACTTTACTACCCACAATTTTGGCGGCTTTAATGCTAAGATGTACGAGCATGTTTTTGAGCTTCTTCTCCGCCTCAAGGGAAACTACCTCTGGCCTGCAATGTGGTCTGCTCAGTTCAGTCTGGACGGTCCTGGTCTTGCAAATGCAGAACTTGCTGATGAACTTGGTGTAGTTATGGGAGCCAGCCACCATGAGCCATGCTGCCGTAACGGAGAGGAATACCGCTATGTCCGCGGCCCTGGTTCGGTTTACGGTGATGCCTGGAACTTCTGGAAAAACCGCGAGGGTATTACAAAGTTCTGGGAAGACGGTCTCAAGCGTAACGGTAAGTTTGAAAATGTAATTACTGTTGGTATGCGAGGTGAGGCTGATACTGCAATTATGCAGAACGCTACACTTGCAGACAACATTAATTTGTTGAGAGATGTACTTAAAACTCAGAACCGCCTTATTCGCGAAAATGTAAATGAGGACCTGGACAAGGTTCCACGCATGCTGGCCCTTTACAAAGAGGTTGAACCATATTTCTACGGCGACAAGCATACTAAGGGCTTAATGGGCGATCCTGAACTTGACGGTGTAACCCTCATGCTCTGTGACGATAACCACGGAAACCTTCGTACAGTGCCTACAGAAGCTATGAGAAATCACAAGGGCGGCTATGGTATGTATTATCATTTTGATTACCATGGATGGCCTTACAGCTACGAGTGGCTTAATACAAACTATCTGCCAAAGGCCCGCGAGCAGATGTCAGCTGCCTACGAGTTTGGAATCCGCGACCTCTGGATTGTAAATGTAGGTGATATTCTTACAAATGAATTTCCTCTTTCTTACTTCCTCAATCTTGCTTACGATTACGAAAAATATAATTCTGATACTAAGGCTTATAGTGATGCCTGGTTTGCTGCCCAGTTCCCATACTTTACGGCAGAGCAGCTTCAGGAGATTTCTGACATTGTTTACGAATCAAATAAAATTACCAGCATGTGCCGTACAGAAGCTCTTAAGCCGACAACCTTCCATCCGGTAAACTTTGGTGAAGCTGATTATATTATCAGCCGTGCTAAGCACCTTATTGAGCGTACTGTGGAATTACGTAAGTCAGTTCCTGCAGAACAGGATGCCGGCTTCTTCAGTCAGGTATATCTGCCGGTCGTTGGAACAATGAATGTAGAGCTTATGCAGCTTTACAGTGGAAAGAATCAATGGTTTGCCCAGCATAATGCCCTTGTTGCAAATGTATATGCAGAAAAGGTTCACCATTGCTGTCTTTTTGATAAAGAACTTGTTGATGAATGTGATAAGGTTGGAAATGGACGCTTCTTTGGCATGGCCTGGTCTGAGCATTTTGGATTCAGAAACTGGTGTGAAGCCTACAATCAGTATCCGGTTTATCAATATGTTGAACCTACAAGAAAAAATCGGGTTGTTGTATGGGTAGATGGAACAGATTTTGTTACAACAGGCCAGGACTGGACAGTAAGAGATTTGTATCTTGATGCATTCAAAAATCCTGATGTAGAGGAAGCCTGTGTAAAAATGGCCGTAAGCAGCGAAAAGGGCTGTACTCTTACTTCAAGTGTAGAAGCAGAATGGCTTTGTTTTGCTTTAATAAAGGACCTGGAAGGATTGACGGCAGATGGAACTTCTGGACTTGATACAATCCGTCTTAAGATTGACCGCGAAAAGCTTGCTAAAGCCAGTGATAAAACTGCAATTTTGAAAATTGAAGGTGATGATGGTCACGGAGCAAAAATCCTTGTAAAGGTTCATATTGATGCATCAACTCCAGATACAAACTTCCCGACCGGAACTTTTGTTCAGACTACAAACTATGTAAGTATTGAAGCTCCGCATTTTGTTCGTTCAAGCGGTTTTAATCTGCTTGAAGGCTATGGAAAGACTCTGGGGGCTGTAAAGGCTGCGGCTACTACAAGAAGTTTTGTTCCAGCTGATGAGAATGCTCCTTTTGTAGAATATGCTTTTGCTTTGTCTGAGGATTTTGTTGAAAAGACCGGCGGTGTAATGGCTTTTGACTTCTATATTAATCCTTCAAATCCGGCTTATAAGGATAACAAGCTTCAGTTTGTTGCAGAAGTAAACGGAGAAAAGATTTTGAAGGATGCAGTTGATCCTGAAAAGTTTGCAGTTGGTGATAATCAGTTCCCATGGGGCGAAGATATTCCGAATAATATCCGTATTGCAACTGTTTATGCAGACTGTCATGCTGGCTTGAACTCTGTAAAACTGAGACCGGTAACTCCAAATATTGTGCTTGAAAAAATCGTTATTCATGAGGCCAATAAGCCTATGCCGAAATCTTATCTCGGTGCTCCGGAAACTTTTTTCTTGTAACCCCGCTGTAAATTCATTATTTTATAGATATGAGCAACTATTACGATATACTTGGCGTGCCAAAAACTGCTACTGCAGATGAAATTAAAAAGGCCTATAGAACGCTTGCTTTCAAGTATCACCCTGATAGAAATCAGGGAAATGCAGAGGCTGAAGAGAAGTTTAAACAGATAAGTGCCGCTTATGATGTGCTTGGTGATGAAGCTAAGCGCCGTCAGTATGATATGGGCTCTTATTCAAGCTCTTACTCTACAGCCGGCAGTCAGACTCAGCAGCAGTACCAGAGACAGTATCAGTATACTTATTCAAATCCTTTTGGTGAAGAAAACTTCTGGGAATGGTTTAATGGTGCTCAGTTCCGTTCAAGAAATCAGCAGACTCAGAATTCATACAATAATTATTCACAGTATCATTATAATCAGGAAGAAGAACCACAGACCCGCGGCTCATATTTTTCAACCTTAGTCCTCAAGGCTCTGCAGACCATGGTGGGTATGATGTTTTTCAGATTCTCCTGGTTTATTATTCCCTTCGGTCCGATTATCTGTATCGGAGTAATTGTGAATGGTGTAAGCGGAGTTGTTAGAGCGCTGAAGGGATTATTTAAGACTAGTCGTTAATTCCTATGTTTGGGAAAATAAAGAATGTAAAATCTGATGGGCGGAGCAGGCACGGGGTACAAACTGCCTCTTGAACTTTTTGGCGCTTAGCCATAAAAAGAATCTGAGGATTTTCGCTTGCGAAAACCGCAAGATTCTTACACAAAAAAGTGAAAGCGAGCATGTTTGTGCCCCAGTGCCAGCGGGAGCCCATCAGATTTTAGGGTACTATAGTATTCCAATATAATACTTCTTCTTACCACGGCGGAAGATAATTATTTTACCTTCAAGTGCCATGTCCTTAGTAATAACCTTTGTCTCATCGTTTACAGTTTCACCGTTGATTGAGATTGCGTTATTTTTGATGAACTCACGAGCCTCACGCTTAGAACTAGCCATGCCATTGTTTACGAGTACATCAACGAGAGGAAGCTCTTCCTTAAACTGGAAGTTTGGAACTCCCTTAAGTCCCATGAGGATATCATTTACAGAAAGGCCTTTGAATTCGCCTTTAAAGAGCTTTTCAGAAACCATAACGGCATTATCAGCTTCTTCTTTTCCGTGGAGGTCTTTAACAACTTCCCAGGCAAGAGTTTTCTGTGCAATACGTGTTTCAGGAGCAGCCTGCTGCTGAGCGTAAACATCTTCAATCTGCTCTTTTGTAAGGAAGGTGAATACCTTGAGGTAGTCAAGAACCAGAGAATCATCTGCATTGATAAGGTACTGATAGATTGCGTATGGAGATGTCTTGTCTTTGTCCAGCCAGAGAGCATTTCCTTCAGACTTACCAAACTTCTTACCTGTTGCATCAAGAATAAGAGGCATTGTAAAGGCATAAGCCTGGCCGTCCAGCATCTTACGGATTAAATCTACACCGGTTGTAATGTTACCCCACTGGTCTGAACCTGCAACCTGCATGATACATTTCTTTTCCTGGAAGAGGTGTACAAAGTCAAAGCCCTGGAGGAGCATGTATGAGAACTCTGCAAAAGTAATACCAGTTTCAAGACGGCGGCGAATAATATCCTTGTCCAGCATGTAGTTAAGGCTGATATATTTACCAATGTCGCGCAGGGTGTCGAGGAAGGAACGGTCTTTCCACCAGTCGTAGTTATCTACGAGTTCTGCACTTGGAACAAGGCGCTTAATCTGATTACGGATTCCGCCAATGTTCTTGTTTACAGCTTCTTCTGAAATAATTTCGCGTTCTGCAGTTGGGCGTGGGTCTCCAATGCGTCCTGTTGCACCACCGCACAAAAGAACCGGATGATGGCCTGCATTTGCAAGGCGTTTTGCCATACAAAGAGAAGAGTAGTGGCCCAGGTGAAGAGAATCTGCTGTAGGGTCTGTTCCCCAGTAAAAAGCGAATGGTGCTCCGTCCAGAACCTTCTGTAAATCAGCTTCTTCGCCGGCAACGTCTTTTATGAGTCCGCGCCATTTCAAGTCTTCAAAGAGTGTCATGTTGTTTTTCTCCTATATCAATTTTATATTTACACAACAAAAAAGGCTTTCCTTTTACGGAAAGCCTTGTAATTACCATTTAGTAACACAGCGCAAATTACTTGCGTTTTCCGTAAGGACAGAGAGAATCTAAGCTATAATAAAGGTAAGCCAACGTAGAGGAATTGATTTTCTGTGCCCAACGGACTGTGTGTTTCATAATATTCTTGTTCCTAAAAAATTAGCGCTCGCGGAATACGATGCGTCCCTTGTTCAAATCATAAGGTGAAAGTTCAACTTTAACGCTGTCACCAGGAACGATTCTGATGTAATGCTTTCTCATTTTTCCGGAAAGATGAGCGAGAATAACGTGTCCGCCTTCGAGTTCTACGCGGAAAGTGGTGTTTGGAAGGGCTTCTTTTACAATACCCTGTACTTCAATAGCTTCTTCTTTTGCCATAGTGATCCTTAAAAAATCAAAAATAAATTTTCGAAAAATTGCAAAAAAGAATTTGTCTTTTTGCTAATTTACATTTATATTAGTTATTATATACAAAACACCACGATTTGACAACACAAGTAAAAAATCGTTTTGGGAGGATTATAAAATTGAATAAAGAATTTCTTAAAAAGATGAAAGAATATCTGCTTGAGCAGAGAAAAACCCTTTTAGCCTCTCTGGCAGATCAGAGTGAAGATATGCGTGGCCTTATTAAAACAGTTGAATCAGGAGATGAAGCTGATGTGGCTGCAGATGTAATAGATAGAACTCTCTTAACAGCACTTGGAACTCAGGATGCAAACAGACTTCAGCAGATAGACAGCGCTCTCGACCGAATTAATCAGGGAACTTATGGCCGCTGTGTAAAATGTGGAAAAGAAATTCCTCAGGAACGTCTTGAAGTTTTGCCTTATGCACTTATGTGCATTACATGTGCAAGTGCTCAGGAACGCAAGAACCGCTAATGTCGTCACCCTGAACTTGTTTCAGGGTCTATCAAAAAGATGCTGAAACAAGTTCAGCATTTTATAATTGTACGATATTATTTCCAGGATATACCAGTTCGGTGTATCCTGTTTTTTTTGCCTGAGCTGCGGCGCGGTCAAAGGCACCGTCGAGCATAGCGGTGGTGTGGGCATCAGAATTAATGCAGACAGGAACACCAAGCTCATAAAGAAGTTCCAGAAAATACTGAGAAGGATAGGTATCATCCATAATACCACGGCCAATTGCTCCGGTATTGATTTCTGCAATTACACCAGACTTTGCAATTTCCAGGGCAGTTGCTTTAATTTCATCCTTGTACCAGCTTTCTTCAGGATTAAAAAAGTTCAAAGGACCGTTTCTAAGCTTAATTAAATCACAGTGAGCGATAATATCAAAATTACCCTTTTTAAGCATTTGGCGTTCTGCAGCAAAATAATCACATACTGCAGCTCGTCCGTCAATTTCTCCATTTGCTTTTGAATATAGACGGATAAGATTTTCTTTTACAATTTCGGGTTTATGATCAACTGTGTAAAAGCCCTTGTCGGTGTTGATAAAATGAACAGCTCCAATCAGATAGTCTGGGGAGAATTCTTCGTAATTTTCTTTGGAAGGAATTGCAGTGCCGTAATCAGCCGAATCAAAATAATCAGCCTCAAATCCAAGGTAAATGTTGATTTTATCAGCGTATTTTTCCTTAAGACGATGGATTTCTTCTGCATAGGCCTTTATATTGTCAGAAGCAATATGCCAGAGATGGTCAAAAGGCTTGTAGAATTCCGGATTCAGAGGATGCAGGCAGTGGCTTGAGAAGCCCAAAACATCGAAGCCTTTTTCGATGGCAGATAAAACCATTTCTTCTGCAGTGTTTTTACCATCGCAGAAGTGACTGTGAGTATGAAAATTGCATTTTCTGGCAGACATTTTTATTCCTTAACCTTAAGAATGGAAAGACATTTCTGAATGAGAACATTTGGTTTCTGCGGTTTTACAAGGAAACTTGCGGCACCGGCACTTAAAACCTTTACGATAACATCTTTTTGCAGACTCTGGGTGTAAACCACAACAGGTGGAGTATGAGGCATGCTGTGCATTCTCTGAAGCAGTGAAAGACCTGTCTGATCACTGAGAAGAACGTCTAGAATTATAAGGTCGAATTTACCGTCTTCATAGGCATTAAGGAATTCCTGTCCCTTTGTAAATGTGTGACAGGTTGCACCGGCCTGTTCAAAATAATTCTTTGTGAGCTCCATACTCTGTTCATCGCTATCAATAATGGCAATTGTAAGTACGGTTCCTGTTTTCTTTGGAACTTCAGAATCTTCAAGACCATCAGAAGAAAAGCGGGTTGCAATCGAAGCTGTATCTTCTGCCTCATAGGATGGTGTAAGGAAGCGGTTTGTAATAAGGTCTGAGATGTCGGAAGTAACTGATGTGTCTACAAGGTCGTTGAGAACCCGGGATAGATTTGAAGACATTTCAATTCCCGAGTAGTTTGAATGACCGTTAATCATTTCACGTACAAAATTACTCAATGAAAGAATTTTAACGTTTTTAGCGTGAATTTTAGGACAGGCAAGAACATTGTCTATAAGGAATTCCAGGTTGTAGCCGTCTACAAAGGTAAGTTCCAGGTTTGTGAGCATGATTACAACCTTAGGGTTGTCGAGTTTTTCACGCTCAATCATTTCTGAAAGCTTAAACTGAAGCAGGGCAATTTTTTCACGGTTTAGACCAAGAGCAAGCTCAATAAAGATGATATTGTTGTTGCGGTGCAGGTCGAGGATGCAGGGAGTTGTATCCATTGAAAGAGGCACACGAACAACGAGTCCGATAGATTTAAAGAACATATCGAACTGAATAGGCTTTTCAAAGTATTTGATTACTCCGTATTTCGCATAGGCTGCAATGTTGGAACGGTCCTGTTTTGGTCCGGTAATGATTACAGGTATATCAGCACAGTTAGTATCAGTGCGCTTTTTTTCCAGGAATTCCATTTCCATTGTATTATCTTCTTCCATATCAAGAATGATAAGATTTGGAAGAGATGTGATAACCTTGGTGTAAATATCACGGTTTTCCTGAGTTGTAATGACCTCAATCTGATCTTCAGACAATTTCTGCTTAAGAAAGTCTCGAAATAACGGATGACTATCTGCAATCAATACCTTTTTCATTCCTATATAATAACATAGTTTTGTGTAATAGAAAAGAACGATTTTTCTTGCCGATTGGCTGATTTTTTTATATTTTATTATATAAGATTCTGAAACAAGTTCAGAATGACATTGTAATTTATTTTTTCGAGGTATAAAAAATGGCAAAACAGTTATTGTTTAGTGAAGATGCTAGAAAAAAGCTTTTGAGCGGCGTTGAGCAGATTTCAAAGGCTGTAAAAACAACACTTGGTCCTTGTGGACGTATGGTTATGATGGACAAAAAGTACGGTTCACCAGTAATTACAAAGGACGGTGTTTCTGTTGCTAAGGAAATTGAACTCCAGGATCCTTATGAGAACATGGGAGCTCAGTTTGTACGCGAAGTAGCAAGCAAAACTAACGATGATGCCGGTGATGGTACAACTACTGCAACTGTACTTTCTTACGCACTTGTTCGCGAAGGAATTAAATCTGTAGCCGCTGGTATGAGACCAATCGAAATCAAACGCGGTATGGATAAGGCTGTTAAGCTTGCCGTTGAAGAAATCAAAAAGAATGCAAAGCCTGTAAAGGGTGCTGATGATATTACAAACATCGCTACAATTTCTGCAAACAACGACCCTGAAATTGGTAAGATGCTTGCTGATGCTATCGAAAAGGTAGGAAAAGACGGTGTTATTACTGTAGAAGAATCAAAGAATATGGAAATGACTGTTGATACTGTAGAAGGTATGCAGTTTGACCGCGGATATATTTCTTCTTACTTTGTAACAGACCGCGAGCGCATGGAAGCTGATTTTGATGACGCTTACGTTTTGATTTACGACAAGAAGATTTCTGCAATGAAAGATCTTCTCCCAATTCTTGAAAAGGTAGCAAATGCCGGTAAGTCTCTCGTAATCATCTGTGAAGATGTTGAAGGTGAAGCTCTTACAACTCTCGTTTTGAACACAATTCGTGGAACAATCAAAGTTTGTGCTGTTAAGGCTCCTGGCTTTGGTGACAGACGTAAGGATATGCTCCAGGATATCGCAATTTTGACTGGAGCTACTGTAGTTTCTGAAGAAGTTGGACTTAAGCTTGAAACCTGTGGAACTGAAGTTCTTGGTAAGGCTAAATCAATTAAGATTGACAAGGACAACACAACAATCGTTGGCGGTGCTGGAGCTTCTAAGGCTATCAAAGACCGCGTTGCAGAAATCAAGAATGCTATCGAAAAGTCTACATCATCTTATGATAAGGAACAGCTGCAGAAGAGACTTGCTAAACTCGCTGGTGGTGTTGCTGTAATCAACGTTGGTGCTAACACAGAAACAGAAATGAAGGAAATGAAGTTCCGTGTAGAAGATACAATTGCTGCTACTCGTGCTGCTCTTGAAGAAGGTATCGTTTCTGGTGGTGGACTTGCTCTTATCGAAGCTTCTAAGGCTTTGAACGAAATCCCTGCTGACCTTACAGAAGATGAAAAGGTTGGATTTAAGATTGTACGCCGCGCTCTCGAAGAGCCAATGCGCCAGATTGCAGAAAATGCAGGTCTTGACGGAAGCGTAATTGCTGAACGCGCTAAATCAGAAAAGAAGGGTGTTGGATATAACGCTCGTACAGGCGAATGGGTAAATATGCTTGAGGCCGGAATCATCGACCCGGCTAAGGTTACATGCTCTGCTTTGAAGAACGCTGCATCAGTTGCAGGAACTCTCCTCACAACAGAATGTGCAATCACAGACATCCCAGAGCCAAAGACCCCAGCGGCACCAGCAGCTGATCCTAGCATGATGTACTAACACAAGCGAGTTTGCGCAAGCAAACTCGGTAGCACGCGTAAGCGTGCGACATATGGGTGGAATGTATTAATCGACTGAGTTCTGCGGTGGTTTCGATACGGCCTTCGGCCTACTCAACCACCGGCTTAACGACAGATTTTTATTCCAACAGAAATCAGCATACCTTGTACATCGTGGTCAACAATAAGGCCGCCTACAGGTATGCTGATGTTTATTACAGGCCCTGCACGCAGCTGCGGGGTCAAATCATATAACCAGCTTCCACCGGCAGTTAAATAAAACCAGCGTGGTTGTTTCCAGAAATAATCATTAATCAAACTTACATCTTCTCCGGCAGAGCCAGACCAGCCCGAATCAGAATCTTTTACTCCATGGGCGCGGATTCCAAAGCGCATGAAAATTCCCAGACCTGCGGTAATCTGAAAACGGCTTTTTTCGAGAAATATAGAATAAACGGCAGGAATATTGAGAAGAAAAGAAAGGGTAGTGCTTGTACGGTTTTCAATTTCTGCAGGCAGGGCTCTGTCTTCGTAATAGAGGTGCTGCATCATAAAGAAACTGATGGTCGGTTGAACCGAAAGAACTGTAGAATCCGGCCAGATAAATCCGACAGAAATAGGATAAACAATTGGTGAAGGAGCGCTTACAAGAACGCTTTCAGTATTAATGTAAACTCCAGGTTCAAACTGCAGGATAAAGTCTGCAGTGTAATGAGCCTTTGATGTTTCTTCATCAGAACTTTCAGTAAGAAACTCTTCAGATTCAGCAGCTTCAATATCTTCTTCCTGACAAAAAAGCGGCATGAGGAAAAAAAATGTTGCAAAAATCAGAAATAGTTTTTTCACCGGCAGCCCCTATATCATTCTGCTGTAAAGAGTACGCTCAAGATTGACCTGAAGAAATCCTGCACGACCGGTTTTATAGAATGAAGATTCTTCCCAGGCAGCATAAAGAGTTGTGCCGGAAATTACAAAATCAGAATATACAAAACCTACAGGCAGCTTTGGCAGTCTGATAGCAACAGGCTTACCGCTTCGCAAAATATGTTTACCCGGAAGAGCTCCTTCAAGGAAGAGAGTTCCGTCTTCAAAAAGAGCTGCACTCCAGCTTGCAGAAAGAATGGCCTTTGCGTTTAATTCTTTTTCTGTGCTGCCGGAAATGTTGTTTTCAAAAATACGGGGAGAAGAACCGCCTGCATTTTTTACTTCGATAATAAAAGGAAGCTTTGTATCAAAACCTGCAAGAAGCTTTTTAATTCTGTCAGGCGAGTCGGAATAGTTATAGTGAACGCGGCAGTTTCTGAAAAAATCTGCATCGCATTCTGTAATTTCAAGTTTATTGTCTGCAGTAGAAGGTGAAAGCGAAAGGAGAGGATTAAGAGGCTTAAAGCGGACATAGGAGAATTCGTTTCTGGTATCAGAAATTGTCTTGATGCTGCAGCACCATTCAAGGCCGTTCCAGTAAAAATCAGTTATTTCAGAATTACTTTTATCTGTAATATTATTACAGTTAATTACCGGGTAAGAGATTTTTGCGGTTGAATCAAATTGGAGAAGAAAGAGGTGCGCAGAATTATCCGCTTTATAATCTGGAGCCAGAATTGTATCATTAAAAAAGGCACTCTTATAAACAGAGAAAACCGGAACATTATTAAGAAATACAAGGTTTCCGGCAGTTCTGTCTGTAAAAAGACTGGTGTCAGGTGAAAGAGAAATTACATCATCATTAAAAGAAAGAATGCCCAGCCGGTTTACAACAGCAAAGGCTTTTGAGTCTGAATTTTGAGTACATGCCTCATTATTTGCAGATGAAATACGAATGCTTTCTGTCCAAGGTTTTTCTCCCTGGGCAGGTGTATTTTGGGGGCGGTCTACAAGATGATAATTAGTATTTGAAAAATAATACCAGGCATGATTTGCTTTTGTAATTTCAACGGCAATGGCATTTTGAACAGGTATCTGTTCCTGCTTTTTTTTACAGCTGCAAAATAGGACTAAAGTAAAAGAGAGAAAAAGTATTAGGGCCTGTTTAAAAATTTTCATATATCTTCAATGTATATCGGAAGAAAAATAAACTCAAGTGAAATATTTTTTGAAGATTTCCAGGTAATAAATATGCCGTATTTTTGTCCGTCTCCAATTAAAAGAGGTGTATTTTTTAATACCGTAAACTGATTCTTTTGTGCGAAAAATTGATTTTCAGGAATAAAGGTGGAAAAAAAGAGTCCAGAAGGCAGAGTTGCTGCATCCATTGGATTTGCGCCGGAAAGAGATAGCATTCCCGCCTTAAAAGAAAGGGCAGAAATTCCTTCAAGAATTTTTGATTTAGAAAGCAGCCAGGGATTATAAAAATATTTTTCGCTTTCAGAGATTTTTTTATCAATAGATTCCTGGGCTTTTCTCCAGTTAAAGCAGCTTACGAGGTATTCTATATCTGCGGGGGAGAGTGATTCGGAAAGCCCTTCATTAAAAAATGTTTTCATGCCATCTGCAAGAAAGCCCTGCTCCCAGCTGATTTTATTTTCTGTTTGATTGCGGCTGAATGAAAAGGGGTAAAGAAAACCGGCCGGCCTAAAAAAAGCGCATTCACTTCCATCTGAAAGAAGGGTTATTGGCTGGGCTAAAAGGCAGAAGGGGCGGTTCTTTTTTACGGAGAGGGTAAGAGTCTGGCTTGTGGTGTAAAAAGATTGCTCTTCTTCCCCACCGCGGATGCAGATTAGCCAGCGGGAAAGCCTGGGGTAGCTGGATGAGAAGGAATCTTCCGGCGGCCAGCAGGGCAGAGTCAGGCAGATACTTTCTTCTGCCGGACTGTTGTTTGCCATAGCACAGGCGGTCAGCAGGGGAAGCAGCGCGAAAAAGCATAGGGTAAGTAATTTAACAATAAATCTCATACTATATAAATAGTATGAGATTTATCATTTAAGGAAGTTTTCTGGATTTTTTTTTGAAAAATTATTCGAATTTTGCGATTTCTGTCTGACAAAGCTGATCACAAAGCTCGTTGTATTCAACTCCGGCGTGGCCCTTTACCCAGTTCCAGGTTACATTGAGGCCGGCATTAAGGCTGTCCAGTTGAACCCAGAGATCCTGGTTTTTTACCGGTTTTTTGTCGGCAGTTTTCCAGCCCTTGGCCTTCCAGCTTTTTATCCAGGTGGTAATTCCGTTTTTAACGTACTGGCTGTCGATGTTTACGGTTACGTGGCTGTCTGCAAAATCCGGGGTGTTATGTACAACTGTAAGTGCAGTAATGGCTGCCATAAGCTCCATACGGTTATTTGTTGTCATTTTCTCGCCGCCCGAAAGCTGCTTTGCTACTCCGTCTGCAATAACTACAATTGCCCAGCCTCCCGGGCCCGGATTTCCGTGGCAGCCGCCATCTGTGTATATAGTAATTTCTTTCATTAAAATTCCTTTTTTACTTCTGATAAAAACTTAATCCAGGCTTGTGAAAGCAGTTTATAGCCTTCTTCGTTTGGATGAATACCGTCGTAGCACATAAGCTCTTTGTGGCCTTCGAAAATAGTCCATGGGTCTAAGAACTGAACCTTGTTTTTCTGAACAAAGTCTGCCTGGGCATTCTTATAGATAAGTTGATTTTTACCCAGGGTCTCTGCTGTGCCGCCAAGGAAGTTCAGAATAGCAGCTTGGTTCTGCCCTTTTATGATTGTTTTAAACCAGTCATCGCAAACATAAGGAATAAGGCCCATCATAAGAGGTGTTACCTTGTTGTCACGGCAAAGCTTTACCATGGCAGACAGGTTTTCGAGGTATTCTGCAAGTGGCACTTTCTGTACCAGAGTGCCCCAGTCGTAGTCGCAGTCGTTTGAGCCAAACTCAATTATACAGAAATCAGCTTCTCCGCCTTTTTCAAAAAACTTCTGGAGCTTTATAAGGCCTTTGCTGGTGATGTTTCCGTAAATTGAACGGTTGTCCAGTTCAAAACCGAGCTCTTTCTGAGCAAGAGAAAGGGAGTCGTTCTCGGTTGTGTCAAAAAGCTTTGACGAACCGGGAATTGTAATTACGCCTTTGAGAATTGAATCACCGAAGACGACTAATTTCATGTGGACCTCCTGAAGGTGGTTTCGTGTTTCGACAAGCTCAACAACCGTTTGCTTTGCGGCGTACTCAACCACCGTGAAGTGTTAAACGATAACGCCTTTTGTGCTTGGAACAGTGCCGCCGCGGCGGGCGTCTATTTCTGTTGCGGCGCGGATGGCGCGGCTTACAGCCTTAAAGCAGGCCTCGATTTTGTGGTGGTCGCTGCGGCCTCGGATTACATCAATGTGGAGATTGCATAAAGCGGCATTAGCAAAGCCCTGCCAGAAATCTTCGAAGCAGTCTGTCTGGAAGCTTGCTTCTTTTCCGCCGCTTACGCTTACAAGCGGCATTCCGGTTAGACTTGAATTACAAACAAGGTAAGGACGGCCGCCGAAGTCTACGGCTGCCTGGGCAAGTGTTTCATCCATAGGATAAATGAAGAAACCGCTGCGGTAGATTCCGGCGCAATCTCCCAGAGCCTTCTTAAAGCATTCTCCGAGAACGATACCGGTATCTTCTATTGTGTGGTGCTGGTCTACATTGAGGTCGCCTTTGATTGTACCGCTGAGGTCAAAAAGCCCGTGCTTGCAGAAGCTGCGGAGCATGTGGTCGAAAAAGCCGATCGGGTTTTCAACATCATACTTACCTGTACCATCAAGGTTGAGGGTGAGTTCGATTTGTGTTTCGCCGGTTACGCGTTTTACAGTTGCAGTTCTCATTTTTTTCATCTCCTGAAAGGTGATTTCGATACGCCCTTTTGGCTACTCAATCACCGGTGGTTGAGTGCCGCGAAGCGGTATATCGAAACCACATTCTTACAACATTACCTTTCTAAGTTCATATTCCACGATATCTGTAGCGCCAAGACTCTGCAGTTTTGGCAGCAGGGTAGGTACTTCAGATTTTTTTACGGCAATTTTGATTGCATAGCCGTTTCCGCCGAAAAGTGGAGAAACGGTAGGGCTCTTCATGCTTGGAATACCCTTAATAAGAGTTTCAAATTTGTCTTCTGCGCAGTTCATTTCAAGCATTACACGGCTGCGGGCATTCAAAACTGTTTCAAAGAGCATTTTGAGCTCCATGATTTTTTGCTTTTTAGCAGAATCTGCCATAGCGGCCTTGCTTGCATACATTCTTGTAGAAGATTCCATAAGAGTGTCTACAATCTTGAGGCGGTTTGCCTTGAGTGAAGAGCCTGTAGAAGTGTTATCAATCAAAATCTGTGCGATAGAATCTTCGTTGTCCTGTACGAAACCTTCTGAAGTTCCCCAGGTACGGAAGATTGTTCCGTCTATTTTCTTTTCTTCAACCCACTTTTTACTTAGTGCCTGATATTCTGTTGCAATTGTAACCGGTGATTTTAAGAGTTTATCAAAATCACGTGCTTCCGGAATTGCGGCTACAATGCGTACCGGGTCAAAGCCCAGGTCCATAATTTCTACAACGTCGTCCTGGCAGCCGTTTTCGTAAATCCAGTCTTTGCCTGAAAAACCCATGTCAGCCTTGTTGTTTGCAAGAAGAAGACTTACAATCTGTGGCTTTACAACCTGGAATGCAAGGTCTTCCTGATTTGTTGTAGGAAAGTAAGTGCGGTCTGGAAGATGGATTGAAATACCTACGTCGTTCAAAAGTTCATAAACTGACTCGTAGATTCTGCCCTTTGCAAGTAAAATTTTAAGTTTGTCCATTTCCATACTCCTTTTCATGACTATTTTGGTTTACAGTATATAGAAGTATCTGCAATAATTCAATGACAGTGTAAATATTTATTAATTGTAAGCAGTAAAATATAATGTCGCCAAAATAAAAGAAAAGGTTTCTTTAAACTGTTATAATTTTGTTACCACACAAAAACTAATAACGGAGAAAAGAAACCTATGAAAACAATAGCAGAAAACAGA
>Ga0310691_10003370_pt1 | contig 19297 bp, 20 predicted proteins | sample 176DNAGHGlowgp2_FD_203887 | JGI IMG/M metagenome (GOLD analysis project Ga0310691, IMG submission 203887) | Sheep rumen microbial communities from Palmerston North, Manawatu-Wanganui, New Zealand - 1766 DNA GHGlow gp2 (v2) (version 2) | ecosystem: Host-associated > Mammals > Digestive system >...
GAGTTAATGGAGAAACTATTGATTTATCAGAAGATATTAACTTAGATAAAAATAAAAAAGATAACATAGATGTAATAGTAGATAGAATAGTTTTAAAAGAAGATGTAAGAAGTAGACTTGCTGAATCTATAGAACAGGCTATTAGATTATCACATGGTAAAGTAGTAATAGATTACGTAGGAAATAAAGAAGTAGTATATTCAGAAAACTTTGGATGCCCATACTGTGATTTTAGTTTACCTGAACTAGAACCAAGAATGTTTTCCTTTAATGCACCATTTTGTGCATGTCCTGATTGTAAGGGACTTGGTGTTAAACTAAGAATTGATAAAGAATTAGTAATGCCTGATCAAACTAAATCATTAAATGAAGGCGTTATTAAAACATTGAATGATGATCCAGAAACAATCGAATATATGGAACTTGAATGTTTATGTAAGCATTATAAGATAGATATGAATAAACCATGGAATAAACTATCTAAAAAAGAACAGTATCTTGTTTTATATGGTAGTACTGAACCAATTCGTATCAAATATACTACTCGTGGTGGTATTCAAAGAGATAATAGCAAATTTTATGAAGGTGTAATTAATAATCTTGAAAGAAGATATATGAATACAACATCTTCATGGATTAGAGATTGGCTAGAAAACTACATGTTAGAAACCGTATGTGAAACATGTAATGGTGCAAGACTTATGGATAATGTATTATCTGTAAAAGTTGGTGGTAAAAACATTTATGAAGTAACATGTATGAGTATTAAGGATTTAGTAACTTTCTTTGATAAGTTAAAATTAACCACTGAACAAGAGAAAATAGCGGGATTATTACTAAAAGAAATAAAATCAAGATTAGATTTCTTAAAGAATGTTGGACTTGAGTATTTAACTCTAGCTCGTTCTGCTGGAACTCTATCAGGTGGTGAAGCTCAAAGAATTAGACTTGCTACTCAAATAGGTTCTAAATTATCAGGAGTATTATATGTACTTGATGAACCAAGTATTGGTCTTCATCAAAGTGATAATCAAAAACTAATTAAGTCACTTCAAGAAATGAGAGACTTAGGTAATACTTTAATAGTTGTTGAACATGATACTGAAACAATGCTAGCAGCAGACTATCTAGTAGATATTGGGCCAGGTGCAGGAGATGCCGGTGGAGAAGTAGTAGCAGCTGGAACACCAGAAGAAGTAATGAAGAACGAAAATAGTATTACTGGTAGATTTTTAAGTGGCAAAGAATGTATTGATGTACCTAAAAAGAGAAGAAAAGGTATAAATAAGTGTATAGAAGTTAAAGGAGCAGCTGAAAACAATTTAAAGGATATAGATGTTAAGTTCCCACTTGGAACATTCACATGTGTAACTGGAGTTTCAGGTTCAGGTAAATCAACACTAGTTAATCAGATATTATGTAATGCTGCTTACAGCAAAGTTTATGAATCAAAAGTTAAACCTGGTAAACATAAAAAGATAACAGGATTAGATTATATAGATAAAGTAGTAGAAATATCTCAAAATCCAATAGGTAGAACTCCACGCTCTAATCCAGCAACCTATACAGGTGTCTTTGATGATATAAGAGAATTATTTACCACAACAAAAGACGCTAAAATGTTAGGATTTGGTAAAGATCGATTCTCATTTAACGTTAAAGGTGGAAGATGTGAAGCTTGTCGTGGTGATGGTGTTAAGAAAATTGAAATGCATTTCTTACCAGATGTTTATATTCCATGTGAAGTATGCCATGGTACTAGGTATAATAATGAAACATTAAGAATAAGATATAAAGGAAAAAATATTGCAGATGTACTTGATATGCGTGTAACAGAAGCTTTAGAATTCTTTGAAAACGTTCCAAAACTAAAAACAAAACTTCAAGTATTAGAAGATGTAGGTATAGGATATTTAAAACTAGGACAAAGTGCACCAACCCTTTCAGGTGGTGAAGCAGGACGTGTTAAACTAGCTAAGGAATTACAGAAAAAACCTACAGGTAAAACACTTTACATTATGGATGAACCAACAACAGGACTTCATAGTGCAGATATCAAAAGATTACTTGCAATAATTCAAAAAATAGTAGATAATAAAGATACAGTAATAGTAATAGAACACAACCTAGATGTTATAAAATGTGCTGATTACATTATTGACTTAGGACCTGATGGTGGAGATAATGGTGGAACAGTTGTTGCCACAGGAACACCAGAAGATATTGCTAAAGTTAAAGAATCAAAAACAGGTAAATTCTTAAAAGAAATATTATAGAGGGTGATATAATGCATAAAGAGAAAATAGTAAATGTTATAGACTTTTTATTACACTTTTTTAGTTATGCAGTTATCTTTGTGATAGTAGCTACATACTTTGATAGTTTTCAAATAGATGATTCACATCTATATACATATGGATTATTAGCTACATTAATAATATTTATATTAAATAAGACAGTTAAACCAGTAATAATTAAATTAACTATTCCACTTACTGGTCTAACTTTAGGATTATTTTATCCATTCGTAAATGTAATAATACTAAAACTAACAGACTGGATACTAAGATCACACTTTGAAATAGAAGGTGTATGGACAGTATTCTTTATAGCTATATTAATTTCAGTTATGAACTTACTATTAGATTATATGATAATAAAACCTATTGTTAGGAGGTTGAAGAAGAATGGATAATATAGCGCTAGACCTAGGATTTATACAAATATATTGGTATTCGATATTTATATTCTTAGGAGTATTCTTTGCATCATTAGTAATAATGATAGAAAGTAAGAAACAAAAATTAAATCAAGATTTTATGATCAATTTAATCTTTTATTCAGTAATCTTTGGTTTAATAGGAGCAAGATTATACTTTGTATTATTTAATTTAAATTATTATTCTAAATATCCACTTGAAATATTAGAAGTATGGAATGGTGGACTTGCTATCCATGGTGGAATAATCTTCGGTTTGGCTACTGTAATAATATACTGCCATAAGTATAAAGTACCAATAGTAAAAGTATTAGATATTGCGGCATTAGGATTTGTTTTAGGACAAGCTATAGGTAGATGGGGGAACTTCTTTAATCAAGAAGTATATGGTGGAGTAACTACACTACCTCATTTAAAAGAATTAGGAATACCAGAGTTTATTGCTAATAATATGTATATTAAAGGGGAATATCGTATACCATTATTCCTATATGAATCAATATGGAACTTTGCAGGATTTATAGCTCTTTTAATAGTAAAACGTTATAAGTATTTAAAAAGTGGTCAGTTAACTGGTGTATATTTAATATGGTATTCAGTTGGTAGATTTGTATTAGAAGGATTAAGAGATAAAGAATTCTCTTTAATGTTAGGTAATATTAGAGTAGCACAGATATTATCATTAGTTTTAATAGTAGTGGGTATTCTATTTATAATTCTATGTAGAAGAGGGCCTAGATTTGATAACTTGTTTAAAGAGGAAGCAAAAGAAATAAGATTTTAGTAGGTGATAATATGTCGTTTACAACCACAATAAAAGAAGAAATATCACGTATAGATAATACTAAAAGTGAAAGCATATCAGAATTATCAGGTTTCTTACGTAATAATGGTGAATGTGATGATAATTTAATTGAATTAGTAACAGAAAATGCTACTGTTGCTAAAAGAATATATAAATTAATTAAAGATATATATGATGTAACATCTACTATAGAAACAAAAAAGAATAGTAACTTTAGTAAAAATAATCTATATTTAATAGATATAGAAGAAAAAGTAGATTTTATTCTAGAAGATTTATCAGTAATGGATAATAATGGTAATATACTTCCTGAACCTAAAGAATATATATTAGGTGGGGAAGAAGAAATAAGAGCTTATTTAAGAGGAGCATTCTTATCAAAAGGAAGTATTAATGATCCAAAAACTGCTAGATATCATTTGGAGTATTTAATAGAGGATAAACCTGAAGCATTGGTAATAAATGATCTTCTAAATACGTTTGATCTCAATAGTAAGGTAATTACTAGAGATAAAGGATATATGGTTTATGTTAAAGAAGCAGAAAAAATAGGTGATTTTTTAAGAATAATTAATGCTAATAATGCAGTTTTATATTATGAAGATATTAGAATATATCGTGACCACAAGAATATGACCAATAGATTAAATAATATGGAACAGGCAAATATGGATAAAGTCGTTGCTACAGCAACTAAACAAATAGAACAGATTGAGTTCTTAAAAGAAGGTGACTATATTAACTTACTTGATGATAAGACACAGGAAGCAATAGAGTATAGATTAAAATATCCTGAAGCATCTTTAACAGAACTTGCTGAAATAATATCTTATGAAACAAGAAAACCTATAACTAAATCAGGACTTAATCATAGGTTTAGAAAAATAAATGAATTGATAGAAAGAATTAATAAGAATAGTTAATTCTTTTTTGATTGACATCTAAAAAAATATAAATATAATATATGGCGGAGGGTTAATATGAATATATTAGGTTTAATTGATAAATATGTTGAATTATCTACAAGATGTACAGAACTTAATAAGAATAAAGATATATCAGAAGAAAAAGAAAAAGAATTAAGCAGCAAATTTTTAGAAGCATCTGAAACATTAGTAAAAATAGAGGAATTAATACCAGAACTATCAACACTTGAGATATTTAGATTAATTGATGTTTTAAACGCAAAAATGAATGCTATAGCTCAAGATGCCGATAATAGACTTATAGAAAATAGTAAAAGGGAAATATATTATTATTCACTTTTTGATACTCAACTTAGAGAAGAGGTAGCAAGAAGATCTGAAATTAAAAAAACAAAATAGTTTGACAAATCACTAAATATGGCGAAGAATGTAACTTTGTAGTAGTCGATTATAACATCAATGTAAAAGATTCATTAGAAAAATACAAAGATATTTATGAACCATATATAGTAAAAGAGAAAAGTGAAAAAAGAGAAAAGTCTATAGACTTTTCTTTCTTTTTATGTTAATATATAGCCTATTGAGAGAAGGAGAATATCTATGTTTGCACAATTCTTTAAAAAAACAAGTTATTATGATAGATATATGCAATTATATGCAATGAGACAAGCTATGGCTAATCTACAAATGGAAGATAATAAAACAGATATGTTAGATCCAATTAGAACTCATGAAATGTATAATAATGTAGTAGCTTTTGAAAATATACTAGAAAAAAAGCCTGAAAGAATTAGTCCATATGACTTAATAGATATAGCTGATGATATAAATGGTGGTATATATAATAAAGGATTTAGGAGAACACAAGTTGAAGTAAGAAAGGCACATAAGTTTTATCCGCCTTCACCTATGGAAGTTCAACCATTAGTATATGCTGCTTTTAATGCATATCATAATATATGGATAGATTTACCAATATTTATAAAAGAAGCAAAACTACATATAGAATTAGTTAGAATTCAACCATTTGAAGATGGTAATAAACGTTCTACACGTATCCTAACTAACTATAATTTATGTATGCAAAATAAAGCGCCAGTAATAATAAGTGGTGCTGAAACAGATAAGTACTTTGGTTATATAGATGACTATGATGCAGATGGAATGGGAGCTTTCTTAAGAGAAAAATCAGAACAGGAATTTAAAATAATGATAGATTTATATCGTGCTAACTATGGTGAAGATTTTGATGATCCAATTAATCAAGCTAAAGAAGAAGATATAAAGACATTAATTATGGCAAGAAGAATAATAGATGATATAGAAAAAATGGAAGATGAACAGAATTAGTGTTCATCTTTTTCTATTATCTTATCAACTATACCATATTCTAAAGCTTCGTTAGCATCCATGAAATTATCTCTTTCTGTATCTTCCTTTATCTTATCCAAAGACTGTTTAGTATTCTTTGATAGTATTTTATTTAAATTATCTCTAATTTTTAAAATATGTTCTGCAGCTATTTTTATTTCAGTTGCTTGACCAGATGCACCTCCAAGTGGTTGATGTATCATTACTTCACTATTAGGTAAGATATATCTTTTATTCTTTTGACCTGATGATAATAAAAAAGCAGCCATAGATGCACACATGCCTATACATATAGTAGAAACATCACTCTTAATAAAATTCATAGTATCATAAATAGCTAATCCAGCTGTAACAGAACCACCAGGTGAATTAATATATAAACTAATATCATCATGATTAATAGAGTCTAAATAAAGCATTTGTGCAACTATTGAACTAGCTACATTATCATCTATTTCCCCAGTAAGTAATATAATTCTATTTTTAAGTAATCTTGAATAAATATCATAACTTCTTTCACCATTTATCTCTTTATCAACAATCATTGGTATTAAATTCATTTTTATCACCTATAATTATAGTAGTATAAAAAAATAAAAATTATACTATTTTTGGTAGACAAAATATGATATAATTTATTAAGAATAGATAGGGTTGATATTATGGATATAAAAGTTAACGTTAACAATTTAGATATGACTATTCCAAGTGGAACAACATTACTAGATTTATCCCATAAATTTAGTAGTGATTATCGTTATGAAATAATATTAGCCAAAGTAGATGGAATATATCATGAATTAACTGATACTATTACTAGAGACTGTAAGATAGAGTTTTTAGATTTAATGGATAGAGGAGCAAATAATGTTTATTTAAATGGACTTATATTCTTAACTCTATATTCATATAAGAAATTATTCAATAGTAATATAATAGTTAGACATTCTTTAGATAAAGGTTTATATATAGAAACAGAAAATAGAATAATACCATCTGATATCATTAAATTAAATGATAAGATGATGGAGGTAGTAAAAGAAAGTTTACCTATTATTAGAACTACAGTATCAAGACTTGAAGCAATAACTTACTACAAAGCAATTGGGTACAATGTAAAAAGTGACTTATTAAAGTATAATACTGCTAGTTATATAACTCTATATAAATTAGGTAATTTATATGATTATTTTTATAGTCTAATGCCAGTTAATACTAATCAATTATCTCATTTTGAGCTTACTTATTTAAATGAACATGGATTTGTACTTAGATTTCCAACTATTTATATGGAATCAGGTATTAAAGAATTTGAAGAAAGAAAGAATATCTTCAATATGTATAATAATTCAAGAGAGTGGGCTAAGAATTTAAATTTAGCTAATGCCGTAGACTTAAATAAAAAAGTATCTACTGGAACTATAGATGATGTAATTAGAGTAGATGAAATTATGAAGAATAATCAGTTAATGGAACTTGCTAAAAATATAGTTTCTAGACCAAACACAAAGGTAGTATTACTATCTGGTCCATCTTCAACAGGAAAAACTACTACCACAAATAAATTAAGTTTATGTTTAAAAGCATTAGGTAAGAAAACATTAATGATATCAATGGATGATTTCTTTAAAGATAGAGAATTTACCCCATTAGATATAGAGGGAAATCCTGATTATGAATGCTTTGAAGCTTTAGATTTAGAAGTGTTTAATGAATGTATGAAAAAACTAGTTAATAAAGAAGAAGTTTTATTTCCAACATTTAATTTTATACTAGGTAAAAAAGAGTTTAAGAATAAATATAAATTAGATGATGATACAGTGATAGTAATTGAAGGAATACATGCACTTAACCCTAAATTTTCCAATAATTTACCAAGTGATCAAAAAATTAAAATATATTTATCTGCATTAAATCAATTAAACGTAGATGATCATACGCGTATTTCGACTACTGATAATAGATTATTAAGAAGAATAGTAAGAGATAATAGAACTAGAGGAAATAATGTAGAAGCTACTCTAGAAAGTTGGTCAAAAGTAAGAGAAGGAGAAGAAAAATATATATTTCCTTATCAAGATGATGCTGATTATACATTTAATACAGCATTAGTATATGAAATAGGAGTATTAAAAACATTTGTTGAACCATTATTATATTCAATTGAACCAACATCACCATATTATAATGAAGCAGTTAGATTAATAAATTTCTTGAGAATATTTTTACCAATTTCACCAGAGAGTATTCCAGATGATTCAATCATAAGAGAATTTATTGGTGGAGGATGTTTTAAAATATAAAGAGACTTAAGTCTCTTTTCTTTTTTTATTATATATGCTACACTAGATATAGATAATAGAGGTGATAATATGAAATTAAATAAAAAAAGAATAGGGCTTGTTTTAGGATTATTACTAGTTTTTTTAGTAATTATTAGTTTTACTATGAAAAAGAGTTCAGCAACAGAAGAATTAACTAAAATAAAAGATCAGACTATAGAAGGAATAAATATTGAAAATGCAAAAATAGATAAAGATCCAAATGGTTATATTTTTACAGTAGATTTATACAATGAAACTGTAGAAAAAATAGACATTGATAGTTTTACTATTATATTCAAAAAAGATGGAAAAGATGTTAAAGTAAAATTAAATGATGTTAGTTCATTAGAATCCTTTGAAGGAAGAAAAATGGAAATAAAAGTAAAAGAAGATTTAGAAGATATTACTGGAATAGAATATAGAATTAATAAGAAATAGGTGATAGCATGAAGGTATTATTATATGCAGAAGGTTTAAAAACAATTGGTAAAAGTGGGCTTGGTAAAGCTATTAAACATCAAATGAAAGCATTAGAAGATGAAAAAATAGAGTATACTTTAGATAAAAAAGATGATTATGATATCCTACATATAAATACATGGTTTTTAAAATCATATTTTGTAGCTAAAAAGGCTAAAAGAAAAGGAAAGAAAATAGTATATCATGCTCATTCAACAGAAGAAGATTATAAAAATGGATTTATACTAGCTAAACAAACTTCTAAATTAATTAAATGGTGGTTAATAAAGTGTTATAGTTTAGGTGATGTTATAGTGACACCTACTATTTATTCTAAAAAACTACTACAAGGTTATAAAGGATTAGAAAATAAGAAGATATATGCTATATCTAATGGAATAGATTTAGATTTCTTTAAAGCTAATAAGGAATATGGGAAAGAATTTAGAAAAAAATATGGATATAAAGATACTGATAAAGTAATAGTAGGTATTGGATTATATATTGAAAGAAAAGGTATAGTTGACTTTGTTGAACTTGCTAAAAGAATGCCTGAATATAAATTCATTTGGTTTGGTTATAGTCCACTAGCAGCAGCAACAAAACCAGTTAAAAAGGCAGTTAAAACTAAATTAGATAATTTAACTTTTGCTGGTTATGTAGAAAAAGATATGATTAGAGCTGCACTTAATGGATGTGATTTATACTTATTCCCAACTTTAGAAGAAACAGAAGGTATTCCAATAATAGAAGCTATGGCATGTAAGACTCCAAGTATAGTAAGAGATATACCTATATTTGATGATTGGTTAATTGATGGTAAGAATATGTATAAGGCTAAAGATGTAGATGCATTTGAAGAAAAGATTAGAAAAATACTAAATAAAGAATTACCAGATGTTACTAAGAATTATTCTAAAGTAGTAGAAGAAAGAGATATGAAAAATATCGGTAAACAATTAAAAGAAGTATATGAAGAAGTAATGAAATAGTTACTTCTTTTTATTTATCAATCTTTTATTATCAGATGATATTTTAAATATAATAGCCATAATAAAAAAATATGATAATAAAGAAGAACCACCATAACTAATAAATGGTAGAGTAATACCAGTAATAGGAAGTATTCCTAGAGTCATACCTATATTTTGTACCTGTTGATAAATAAGCATACCAAGTGTACCAATAATAATATATTTATTAGTAATATTATTAGTTTTCTTTGAAATATCTATTAAACATTTATCAAAAAATAAGAAAAGAATAAATAATACTATTGAACCGATTAAACCGAAATTAGATGCATATACCGCAAATATAAAATCAGTACCTGATTCAGGGAAATAGATAGGTGTTTTTCTATAACCATGACCAAATATTCCACTAGAACCTATTGATACTAAGGAATTTTCAAGTTGAAAACCTTTTCCATTTTTCCAATCAAGTAATCTATTAATACGATAGAATAAGTCTGTACCAAACATTTTTATAAATGAATCTTGTTTAAAAAAATATAAATATAAGAAACTACCAACAAGTATAAGTATTAATATTAGTATAAAAATAAACCATCTTTTTCTTAAAGGAGATATAAATAAAATACTACCTATAATAATAAAATATATAAATACCGCACCAGTATCAGGTTCTAAGAATGTTAAAAGTATTGGAAATAATGAGATAATTATTGCTTTTAATAATAATATTATTTCATCCTTATAAGACTTTCCCTTATACCTACTGATAGCTTTACTTAAACTAATAATTAGCGCTATCTTCATAAATTCAGATGGTTGAATAGAACCAATACCAGGTACTATTAACCAACATTTACTACCATTAATAGGTGTACCAACAGCTAATAACACACTTAGTAAAATAATATTAAATAGATATAAGAAAAAACTGTATTTATAATTACCATCTGATACAAAAAGATATATAAATATAATTAAAAAACCAATTAAATACCAGTATAATTGTTTAATAGCTAGATTACCTAAATACTTAGGTAAATAAAGCATACTACTATTTATTATTAATACACTTATTAACATGAATAAGAATAGATAAGTAAGTAGTTTAATATTAATATAATTATCTCTAATTTTTATCATAAAATCCCTCTTTATTAGTATGTTTTAAAGTATAAATAATATTCTTTATCATATAATTAATTGGAGGATAATATGAATAAAAAAATACCTAATATCTTTAAAAAGAATGTAACTAAAGATCATATCAATAATAAAACTGTTAGTAGTGTTAGAAAGGAAATTCCTAATAAAAAAACTGATAATAAATCGGTATCTGAAAAACTAAATAAACTATTTAAAAGTAATAGATATGTATTTAATATTGGTGTAATTATTAAAACAAAAAAGAAAGATTATGATACTAAAATAATTGGTAAGATTAAGAATAGTATTATTACTATGGAAGATGATGTTATACCTATAATAGAAATAGAAGATATCATAATAAAAGACCGCTAAATAGCGGCCTTTTTAACTACAAGCTATATAAGTATCAGGTAAGCATGTTAATGCACCACAACAATTTAAATTTAATGTAACGAAAGCATCTGTTGGTACATATGGATTGGTATCGGAAGTTGTAGGATCAGGATTAGGTGCAAGTACTCTACATGTAGCACAACATCCATCAACTTGTTCACATCTTAAAACTGAACTAGTTCCGGTAGCACCATTTAATGTGTATGGGAAAGTCCATAATTCCCCATCACTACAACGATATAGATTTATAGGACGTGTGTTATAACATACATTAGCTGGAGTAGGCCCTAAATATGGTCTATCACATCCATCACCTAAACAATCGAATTTATCACTACGATTTTGTAATTTTACTATTACCTCTAAAATATTACTTATACAACAGCTATTGTTTTCAATGTTGTTATCTGGACACATACAATACCTCCTTTCATAATTATCTAATATAGAGTATTCTAAAACTTTACGTTTGGTGTATTATGATTACCTATTTTTATTGAAAATAAAGGTTTAATATGCTATACTTTAAGAGGATAGAGGGATTGTATGAAAAGTAATAAAGGTTTTACATTAATCGAATTATTAGCAGTTCTAGTAATAATGGCTATTATATTAGGAATCGGTATACCATCAGTTATTAAACTAATTGAAAGTAGAAGTAGAGATGAATATAATGTACAAAAGAAACTAGTAAATCAAGCACTTAATCTATATCAAGATAGATATAAAGCTAAACTTGATCAATATATAGATAGAGATTGTTTTAGTATTAGCTATCAAGATCTAATAGATGAAGGACTATTAGATGAAAAAGACGTTAAGTGTTCTGGAACAATAATACTTACTAGAAAAGTTAGTTCTGATCCAAATGCAAAACGCGTTAATAGATTTAAGCAAGATTATTATTTAGATTGTAAGGATGAATCCAGAAATTATGCTATTTCTAATGATGCAAATAGCGTTCCTGCTAATACATGTTTAAACCTATCAATAGGTCAATCTGAAATAGTATCACCAAGTATTCCTGTGCCTAGTATTAAATCAAATGCCACAGCTAATACATGGCAAACTACTGATATAACTGTAACATTTAGTTCTACACCTGATAGTAGTTATAATTACCAATATTTTATATCAGATAATCCAATAATCCCAAGTAATGAAGCTGATATAAATAATGTAGTTAATAATCAAGTAGTTATTAACGAAAATGGTACTCATTATATATGGTTTAGAGCTGTAGATAAAACAGATACAAATAAAGTTAGTAATTGGAGTAATATGGTGGAAGTAAATATTGATAAAGTAACACCAGAAACTCCAAAAATAGTTGCATCAGATGATATAGCTAGTGATGTAGCTCATCCTGATAGTTTCGTTTTAGTATTTGGTGGTGGCAATAATCCATCAGGAAATACTTATTACTATGGATGGTCTAGTGCATCAATCACTAGTGTTGCTGATCCTAGTTATATTGAAATAGATATTGATGCAATTGCATCAACACAAACACTATATGTTAAATCATGTAGTAAGGCTAACTTATCTAATTGTAGTGCTGTAGCACAGTATGTTGTTAAAAAGTAGTTATGCTACTTTTTCTTTCTTTTTTAGAATGTTTATAGTATAATTGTAGTGGTGATAAAAATGAAATTAGAATATATTATAATAATAGCAGTATTTATAGTAATACTACTTGCTATCCTTAAATCAATGAAAAAGGATGCACATATAGAATTAAATAAATTAGTTGAATATCTTGGCGGAAAAGATAATATCATTAAAACAGAACATAATCTATCAAGATTTAAAGTTACTTTAAAAGATGTTAATATTGTTAATAAAGAAGCTATTCAAAAACTAGGAGCTAAAGGTATTGTTGAAATAGATAATACTTTGAAAATAATATTAGGATCAGAAAGCAAACAATTAAAGAAATATATTGATAGTTTAAAATAGTACATTTTTTTATCTATTGATACATAATTCGACAAATTTCGACAAAGTAAATACATATAATGGTATTAGAAAGAAGGCCATGATATGTATTTTTTTATATTGTTTGTAGTTAGTATTATTCATTTTTATTTTATAAGTGATTTATTAATTCAATTACTAAGTTTTACTATTATTGTGTATCTGATATATAAGATAATTAAAGATAAGTATAAAATAGATAATAATACAGATAATATTTTTAGTTTAACTCATGAAGTAAAGAATCCTTTGTGTGTATGTAAGGGATATCTTAATATGATAAATAAGAATAATCTAGATAAATATTTACCTATTATTAAAAGTGAAATGAATAGATCTATAACTATTATGGATGAATTTTTAGATTTAAAAAGAATTAAACTTAATAAAGATCTTATGGATTTTACTCTTTTACTTGATGATATTAAAGAAACTACTAAATTAGTATTAAAGACTAATAAAGTTAAATTAGAATTAAATAATTCTAAAGATGAAGTAATTATCGATGGAGATTATGATAAGTTAAAACAAGTATTAATTAATATTATTAAAAATAGTTATGAAGCAGAATGTAATAATATTAAGATTAATCTAAAAACAAGTAAAGATTTCTTAAAAGTTAAAATAATAGATAATGGTAAAGGTATTAGCAAAGAAGATATAAAAAAGATAGGTACACCTTTTTATACAACTAAAGTAACAGGTACTGGAATGGGAGTTAGTTTATCTAAAGAAATAATTAAACTACATGATGGAGAGATTAAATATAATTCTACTATTAATAAAGGAACAGAAGTTACTATAATACTACCTATAAAGTATATATTTTAAATAAAAAAAGAGACTTAAGTCTCTTTTATATTGGTCTATAAATATCTTTCCCTTTAAATGGATCTTTAGGATCAATATGATCTATAAATAGAATACCATTCAAATGATCTATTTCATGTTGGAAAGCAATAGATAATTCTTCTCTTGCTCTAATTCTTATCTTTTTACCATCCATATCATATCCTTCAACAGTACATCTAGCAAATCTAGGAACAATACCAGTTGTTTCTCTATTTATACTAAGGCATCCTTCACCATCTTCAACATATATCTTTTCTTCTGAATTAGATACTATCTTAGGATTAATAACTACATATGTATCAAATACTTGTTCATCATCATCTTCTGTAGTTACTTCCATAACTATAACTATATATCTTTTTAAAACACCTATTTGAACAGCACTCATACCCATACCAGGTCTTAAGTCATACTTCTCAGCTAATTCTTCTATTTGACTGTTTACTAAGTATTCTTCCATTAACTTAATATTCTTTTTATCTTCTTTAGTTAAAGGAAAAGTAACTTCTTCACTAACTTGTCTAAGTATTTTATTCTTCTCATCGATAATATCACATGTTTTTAACATAAAACCACCGCTTTTCTGCACATATTTTAACACAAAATCTTCAATTTGTGAAGAAGAAAAAAATATTTCTAAAAAAGTTAAAATATTTTCGCCAAGAAGGTTGCATTTTTCAGTAGGGGTAGTTATAATAAAAAGCATTACCTAGGAGGTGAAATATATGAAGAATAATCTACCTGTGTTAATACTTAATGATGCATATATTTTACCTACTGCTGAACTTAGAATGGATATAGATTCTAAACTAGATAAAAAAGTTTTTTCTGTATCTGAAGGATATTATAATAGTAATATTCTAGTTATTCATAATAAGAAAAAGAAGAAAGTATCACTTGATGATTTACCTAGAGTAGGTATTGTGGGAATAATAAAACTACACCTTGATATGCCTAATGGTAAAACTAAATTAGTTATTGAAGGATTAAGAAGAGTTAAGATTAAAAACTATGTTGAAGGTGATATCTTAGAAGCTAATTATGAAGAAATAGAAAACAATAATGATAAACAAGAAGAATCTGCATATTTAAGAGTACTTCATAGTCATTTAGAAAAATATGTAGAAGCAAGTGATTTATCAGATGATTTTTTAAATACGGCTTTATCAATAGAAAACTTAGATGAGTTAATAGATTTTGTGGTAACAGGATTACCAATTTCTAATAATAATAAGATTAAATATGTTGAAGAAACATCTAGTATTGAAAGAGCAGAAATGTTACTTTCAGATATAGAAGAAGATATCGTAATAGCAGATTTAGAAAGAAAAATAGATGAAAAACTAACTCAACAGTTAGATGATAGTCAAAAAGAATATGTTTTAAGAGAAAAGATAAGAGTTATAAAAGAAGAATTAGGAGACGTTAAGGATAAAGAAAGTGAAACTGATACTTTAAGAAAGAAAATAGATAAACTTAAATGCCCTAAAAAGATTAAAGATAGATTATATCTAGAATTATCTCGTTATGAATCAATGAATCCTAATAGTCCAGAACTTGGTATGACTAGAACTTATATTGAAACTCTTTTAGCCCTACCTTGGGATAATTATACTAAAGATAATAATGATTTAAAGAAAGCTAAACAAGTTTTAGATAAGTCACATTATGGACTAGAAAAAGTAAAAACAAGAATAATTGAATATTTAGCTGTTAAAGAAAATACTAATAGTCTAAAGAGCCCTATTTTATGTTTAGTAGGACCTCCAGGTGTAGGTAAAACAACACTAGCTAAAAGTATTGCTGATGCGATAGATAGAAAATGTACTAAGATATCAGTTGGTGGAATAAATGATGAAGCTGAAATAGTAGGACATAGAAGAACATATATTGGTTCAGAACCTGGACTAATCATTCAAGGAATGAAAAAAGCAGGCAGTTCTAATCCAGTATTCATAATTGATGAAATAGATAAAATGACTAAAGATATACATGGAGATCCAGCAAGTAGTTTACTTGAAGTATTAGATCCAGAACAGAATAAAGCATTTGCTGATCATTATGTAGAAGAAGAGTTTGATTTAAGTAAAGTAATGTTTATCACAACAGCTAACTACTTTGATCAAATACCTAATGAACTAAGAGATAGATTAGAAATAATAGAATTATCAAGTTATACAGAATATGAAAAAGCTGATATAGCTAAGAATTATTTAATACCTAAAAGTTTAAAAGAACACGGATTAACTGATAAGGATGTAGAATTTTCTAATGAAGTAATATTAACTATTATTAGAAACTATACTAAAGAAGCAGGAGTTCGTGAATTATCAAGAAATATTGCGACTGTACTTAGAAAAGTAGTTACTGATAAATTAATGGGTGATAATAAAGATTTCTATTCTATAACAGATTATAATATTGAAAAATACTTAGGTAAAAAGAAATATACTTTTACTGATATTGATATTATAGAACATGTTGGAGTAGTAAATGGACTTGCTTATACACCATTTGGTGGAGATACACTTCCAATAGAAGCAGTTGCTTTCCCAGGTAAAGGAAATATCATCCTAACTGGTAGTTTAGGAGATGTAATGAAGGAATCAGCTAATCTTGCATTCGATTATATTAAAGCTAATTATAAGAGGTTTAATATACCTTATGAAAAGATAGAGAAACAAGATATACATATTCATGTACCAGAAGGAGCTACACCTAAAGATGGTCCAAGTGCAGGTATAACTATTACCACAACACTTTTATCATTACTTACTAATACTAGTATTCATACTAATGTAGCTATGACAGGTGAAATGACACTACGTGGTAAAGTACTTGCTATAGGTGGATTAAGAGAAAAAGTAATTGGTGCACATAGAAATGGAATTAAAACAATCTTTATACCAGTTAATAACTTTAAAGATCTAGATGATATACCAGATGAAATAAAAGAAGATATTAACTTTATTCTTGTAGATAGATATAGTGATATATACGATAAACTATTCAAAAAGAAAGGAAGAAAGAAACATGGAAGCGACCCAAGAAATATACGATTACTTGTGGATTAGAAATCAATTGTTAGTGTCTTCGATCGAAGAAATAAATAAGAATAATGAAGACCCAGAAGAATTTAAATACTATATAGATAATCTATCAAAAATAGTGATAGATGAGAATATAGCCCTAATATCCCCTCATATTTGTAAAAAAATAAGAGATACAATTAGCAAATATCGCTTTAATGATACTACTGAACCAGATGTAAAAGCAAAAATCAATGAAATTATAGGGGTAATGAATTCGTATGATAGTATGAATGAATTATACAAAAAGAAACTAGTTAATGATTTTTTTGCTAAGGAAATGCAAGATAGAGATGCGCCTGTTATCTTTAAAAATGTTAGTAGTAGCTTCACTGATTTAGCTGCCGAGGATTATTATACATATATTGCTATGTTTGATATTTATGATGGCAGAAGTGGTGCAAAACTTGAAGTTGATTTTAGACCAACTATGTATCAATATTTGGCATTTATTAACTTACTATTACGTAGATTTCCATCTGTATTTAATATAAAAGGTTTTGCAGACATATTAATTATGAATTTTGAAAAATTAGATGATCTTAAAGAACCTACTATAACAAAATCCAATTATAAGTATCTCAAAAGAACTATTAAAGTGCTAGTAAACATAAGTAATCAGCAACACATACAAGAAGAAAAACAAAAAGTACTAGAAAAGACTAATAATTAGTCTTTTTTTATTTTTCTTGCATAATATTTAAGTAGAAAAGAGGGATATTATGAAGAAAGTTGTACCTTTCACTAAAACAATCTTATTTAAAACACACATAGCTGAAATAACTGAAATAGAAGTAAATGAAGACTTAATACTTGATGAAAATAATGAAGTAAAAGGAGATATCTTAGTAGATGGTAAATATAAAACTACTGAAGCAAGTATGTTAGAAGAAGAATTTCATTATGAATTACCTTTTGTGATAGCTATAGATGATAAATACATAGCTGATAATATAGAAATAGAAATACAGGAATTTAATTATGAAATAATAAATGAAGAAGAATTAAAAGTTAATATAAATATAGCTTTAGATAATTTAGAAGAAAAAGAAGAGATAAGAGAAGAAGAAATACTTATACCTGTTGAAATAGAAGAAGATATAAAAGAAGTTGAAGAGGAAGTTGAACCATTAGAAAAAGAAGATACTAATATTAATTCAATATTTACTAATTTAACTAATGATAATGAAACATATTCTACTTATCATGTATATATAGTAAAAGAATCAGATACTTTAGAATATATCTTAGATAAATATAAAATAAATAAAGAAGAACTAAGTAATTATAATGATATATCTAGTATAAATATAGGAGATAAATTAATTATTCCATGTTCTAATGACTAAAGATGAATTATTAAATAAATTAGGTATTAAGATACAATCTATAAGAAAGATAAAGAGTCAAACAGTAATAAACAATAAATATATCTATAAACAAATGATTAGAAAAAGTGATTTATATGATTATTTATTAACTAGAGGATTTAATCATTTTCCAAGAGTCTATTCTAAAGTAGGAGACGAAATAGAATTGATGGACTACATTAATTCTAAAGATATACCGAAGGAACAAAGATTAGAAGATTTAGTATATATAACTAGTATTCTTCATTTAAATACATCATTTGATAAAGTAATTGATATTGATAAAATAAAAGAAATATATGAAACTACCACTAACAGATTAGAATATATAAAAAAATATTATCTAGATAAACAGAATGAAATAGAAGAAGAACTATACATGTCTCCTTCTAATTATTTACTTATAAGAAATATATCTACACTATATAAATCTATAGATCTATCAAAATATTATTTAGATAAATGGTATACTTTAGTAAAAGATAATACTAATATTAGATATAGTTTTATACATGGTAATTTAAAAGATAATAATATCTTAGAAGATGATAATATTTATTTAATTAGTTGGGATAAATCTAGGATAGATTTTCCTATTATTGATTTAGAAATACTTTATAAGAATAATTACTTAGATATAAATATAGATAATATACTTTCTATATATCAAAAGAAATATAAATTAAAGGAAGAAGAAATATTTTTATTATTTAGTTATTTGTTAATACCTGATGTTTTAAATAATTATTCTAGTGAATATCTAAGAACTAAGGATGTATCTAATACTGTATTATACTTTGATAAAACTTATAATCTACTAAAAAATTATTCTAAAGAATCCAATAATAATACTAACAACCAATACTAGTATTAAAAATACATTAAATCT
>Ga0310691_10003371_pt1 | contig 19296 bp, 18 predicted proteins | sample 176DNAGHGlowgp2_FD_203887 | JGI IMG/M metagenome (GOLD analysis project Ga0310691, IMG submission 203887) | Sheep rumen microbial communities from Palmerston North, Manawatu-Wanganui, New Zealand - 1766 DNA GHGlow gp2 (v2) (version 2) | ecosystem: Host-associated > Mammals > Digestive system >...
TAATCTGTCATAACTACAAAATAAAATTGCTTGGTTGCAAAGATAGGTTATTCCCTCTTTGCAACCAAGCAATTTTGCCCCACAAGGCTTGTGAAACAGTGATTTATTTATCTTAGAATACGCAAGCCCATCCGAACTTACGAACAAGATCCTTTAGAAGATTACGATCTTTCACTGGAATATGAACAACTACTGATTCATGTTCATCACTTGACATCTTATACCCAGATAGCGGGAGACGCTCTTCTCCAACACTTGCGGCCTGATGAGGTTCGAAATAATAGTCGCCATCATGAAATTCCACATCAAAATACTCTGCAAAGGTCTCAGGATTAGCGAAAAGATCACGAAGATCCTCTTCACCACTCAGGAAAGACTGTAAGCGGCTATTGGAAATGCGAATCGCAGTATAACGACAAGATGGCTCGTCGTCATACAAAAGACAAAGATATATCGTATCAAAAGCATCCCTTGCAATGAACAGCTGTGGAACATCGCAGAAATCGAGAATCCTATCTATAGTCAGTTTGTTATTCATAATTCAATTGTTTTAGCTTGTGAAACTTCAAAATCAGTAGAGCGCCACCAAGAATAATGCGAATCAGAGAATGTCTTTTTTATCACGCCATCCTTAGGCTGAAGAGTTATTTCCACAACATTTGCGCTACGAAACTTGGGTAGTTTTAATCTACGTGTAGCGTCATTCACTTCAGAAAATAATGATATAGATCGAGCAATACACTCATCCACGCCCAAACCTGAAAACACCTTATTGGGCTGTAACTTCCTTTGCGAAAAGAAATCATTATCTGTAGCAGGATTCCCTTTCGCTATTCTATAATATGTTCCCACACATGGAACAGCGTCCAATGGTGGACATTGTGGAGGTAATTGTTCGTACCAGTTCATTTAACTATCTTTTTTCTGCTGCAAAATTAAGAAGAAAAATGCAAACAACAAAGGAAAACGACAAAAATGTGTTTCTCTTATTATTCCCAGACTACCATCTCGCGAGGCAAGCTGATACACTTAGCCTTGCCACGTGTACCCCTAATATAATAATGTTCTGCCACACTACTGTCAAGGATTGTGGCAAAAACATTCCTGATTCTGGCACATTTCTCATTGATGGAGTTCAGTAGCGGGTTGGTCACATCCTCTATACTCTGCAAGGCTCTCTCATTTAATCCCCAGGGCCTTACCTTATTATATATATCAGCCAACTCCATCCGATAGTCTGGCAGATCCTTAAACACAATTCCCTCCGGATGTTTCAGGAAAAGCAGATACACCGCCTTCACCAGCGGCTCCATGTGAACCTCTTTCCGCTCGTCGCCAAGAAAGATCCTATAGTTCCTGCTAATAACCAACTTCTTCAGAGGTTGGCTAATACGAAAACTTGATACAATCTCTGCCTCGCTCATGCCAAGCTCCTTGAGCATTCGTACTTTCTCCTTCACTTCTGCCATAAGAATTGAGCGATGCAACTGCCTCAATTTCTCATTCTCTTTGTCTTTCATGTTCGTCATAGTTTTCGTGTTATTAGGTTAATACATTGTTAGAACCCGAGGCTAAACAGCAACGAGCTCCTCAGAGAACACCTGCTTCTTGATGAGTCGAAGCAGGTATTCTACTGCCTTTGGAGCTTTCTCGCGAGCTGTTGCCAGCTTCTGGGCAAACTCCTCATCAGTGATGTCCGAATTGAAGTCGTCCACTAGTTCTCGAGGATCGTCAGATGTCTTCACAAGCACCAATCCCTTTCGCTTCATCAGATAGCGAAGCGACAGGATGCCCTTGTCGTACTTTGGCTTTGCCTTGATGAGTTCCTGCATCAGGTTCAAGCCATTGTCGCCAATGTGCAACTCATTAAGCATGGCAATCATATAGAGCACCTTGCAGTCAGGTGTTGACATATCGAAGACATCACCCATCAGCACATTCACAGCATCAGCCTCATCGTAGCGTTCGAGCTTGGCCAGGCAACGTGACTTCACATAAAGCGCTTCCTGACACTGATGCTGAGCTAGCACACTGTCAGCATACGCCAAAGCCTGCTCATACTTGCCTGCATAGAGGCTCAACAATGCCACAAGGAATTTAGGCGCCCAGTGGTCTGCCTCCATCAATGATGTAGGAACCTCTTCGATACACCCATAGAGATCCTCGTCACAGATCACAGTATCGAGGAAACGCTTTGTCTGCTGCATAGCTTCCTTAATGTCACCTGCCTCTGCCTTCTTCTGCACCAGCATCAGATACTGTTTGGCTGCTTCATCATAGTCGTGATGCGCCAGCAACTGATAGACTGCCTTACCGCTCTCTATCTCACTGTTGATCACCTGCTCGTCGTTATAGCCATTGGCATACGACAACACCTCACGACTCGTATGAGCATACTGAGGAATGATGGGACGCGAGAGGAACAATCCACCCAACGAACGCACACGACTCAGTGCTACATAGAGTTGGCCTGCAGCGAACATGCCTCTACTCAGGTCAAGGTAGAGCTTATCGAAAGTCATACCCTGACTCTTATGTACCGTGATGGCCCAAGCCAATCGAAGCGGATACTGAGTGAAGGTTCCCATCAGTTCCTTCTTCATCTTACGCTCGTCCTTGTCGTACTCATAACTATACGACTCCCAAGAGCAATTAGGCACCACGTAGGTCTCTCCACCTTCGATAGTTACCTTAATCTCGTCTTTCGACAACTTGGTCACTTTGCCAATGGTGCCATTCACCCAACGCTTATGCGGATCGTTGCGAGTAAACATCACCTGAGCACCCACCTTCAGCTTCATGGTCTTATCCACAGGGAAGCGCTTCTCCTCGAACTTTCCCGTGACAGTACCCTCGTAGGTGTACTCCTCTGCCTCAATCTCTGCAAGACGCTTCTGATTGATGTCATCAGCAGTCCTATTGAGCGAGGCCAGTGTGATCACTGCCCCATCTTCTTTCGTAGGCTGGCAGACGCGTTCATTCAGATGCATCAGAATCTCTGGGGTCGTCTTGTTCAGGCGAACGCTCTCCAGGATTTTGAGGAAAGCCTCATCTTCCTGACGATACACCTTCTGGAACTCGATCTTCACCAATCGCATGCGCTTGATGACATCTGCCTTGTAGAAGAAACAATCATCCGCATGATAAAGGTCGTGCATCAGATCGCTTTCAGCCCCTTTCTTCAGTACTGGTGGTAGCTGGAACATATCACCCACGAAGATCACCTGCTTACCTCCGAAAGGCAGTGAAGAGCGCAGCGTCTTCCGCATCGTGTAGTCGATGGCATCAATGATGTCGCAACGCACCATCGACACCTCATCTATAATAATGGTGTCCGTATGGATCAGTGTGAGGATTCTCGCCTCACTCATCTTCCCCATTGTGCCTGGTGTGCAGACATCCATAGGCAGCCCGAAGAAAGAGTGAATGGTATCACCACCTGCTAAAATAGCAGCCACGCCAGTAGGAGCCAGCGTAATAAATTGTTTGTCAACCATCTGCTGCACATTGCGCAAGAAGGTTGTCTTACCTGTTCCTGCACGTCCTGTGAGGAAAAAACTACTGTTGGTGTTGGCAATCAGCTCGAAAGCCATCACCTGCTGTTTGTTCTGTGTGTCAATCATGTTCTCCATAATTATTTCTGTTCTAGTTTAGGAAGTATTTGGGTTAAACGTGTGTTGAAGTCCGGATCAAGGAAGCTCTTGTAACATCCGTTGATCAGTTCAGAGGCCTGGGCTGCAATCTGCTCTACAGGAGCACAGATGCGCTGAGCTTTCATCACACCAGTCAGATAGTCCTTCACCATCTGCTCCGACTCCTGACGGATAAACGCCTCACTGCGGAATACCTTGTCGTAGTCGCGCTTCTGGATGAGTTCCATCTTCTGGCCATTGAAGGCATAGAGCTCGATGCTGTCGATGTAGGTCCAGCTGTGATAGAGCCCCACCTTCTCAAGGATGACGATACGATCACAGAAGCGGATGCCACGATAATAACGATGCCCGTTATTACTCTCGTACTCATCGCAGATGAACATCTTCTGACTATCATCCCAGACGGGAATATGAACTCGTGGGTTACCGAATGACGGCAGGATGCTGTCAAACAGGTTCTTGTTGATTGCTTTAGTCAATGTTGCCATAGTCTTGTCGATTTTTATGGTTACACATCTTGTTATCTATGTCGCAGGCAATAGCCCTTAGGCTAACTGCTTGCGTTGAGTCTCTTCAATGAGAGTACGTGAGTACGCCATCACGTCCTGGTCACTGACGTGAGCACCTTGCAGTTTTGCCTGCGAGGTAAGGAAGTCCCTCAGCATCAGGATGCTCTGCTCCTTGGCGAAGTACTCGGAGAAGTCTCTCCAATCGTAGCCTCCCCAGAACTTCTGGCCAATGATCTTGGCTTTTGTTCCGTCCCAGCAGAACAGGGTGATACCATTAAGGAAGGTACGTGCGTAACCTTGCCCGATGTGGTAGAACACAGCCAACTTCTCCGAGAAGCGGATGGCTTTGTAGTACATGTTGCCAGCAGCACTGGTGTAGCCGAGCGTGAGGTACACGTTCTTGGCAGCATTGTAGGTTAATGACTCGCCCGAGAGGGCAGGAAGGCTTTTCGCCACGATGGTCTGAATTGCTGTATTGTTCATAGCTTTCAGTTTTTAAAGGTTGAACATTATGTTTTCGATTCACGATGCAAAATTATAAACTTTCTGGTAATCATCCAAGTCTTTTTCCCAATTTAATGGTTCCAAATCATTAGGAACTATTACCTTATTCATTCTGTGCTTTGCCTGAGCCTGACGCTTCTCAAGTATTCTGCGAAGGATGCGGTTTTGCACACTGGCTGGCTTAACCAGACTCTTCATGCTCAGATTGACAAACTTGCTGTCATTCACATTCACTTCTGCGTTAGTCACACTATAGGTTGTTGTCTGATAATACTTCATGGTCTTATTGTTTTTTTAGGTTACCACCATCGTCTTTCTTTGTAGCACCCATCCCGTGGTGGCATTAGAGATGGGTGCCAACTTCTGAGGGGTTAGTTGTCAGAAAGGCAATGCCATTGCATCCTGACAAGCGAGATCCGCCATGAACATCGCGTCTGCAATGGCATTCTCCTCTGCTTCTCGAGCGAGTTCTGCTTGGTAAAATGCATCAGCGATGGCATCTTCCTCTGCTTCCGCTGCCAGTTCAGCCAAATAGAATGCATCTGCGATAGCATCCTGTTCTGCCTCGTAAGCCAACTCGTCCAACAACATCTGGTCTAGAACGGCATCCTGCTCAGCCTGACACTCTAGGTCTGCCATAAACATCTGCTCCTCAATGGCCTCCTGCTCCATCTGAGCATCAAGCTCTGCCATCTGCATGGCGTATGAAAGGTTATTCACTTGGGCCTGAGCCCCTTCATTTGTGTAAGTCATCTGATTCTTCATGTTTTTCTCAGATTTAGGTTCCCGCCACTCAGCTTCTGTAGCACCAATCTCTAGGCGGTATCGAAGATTGACGTTGCAAAGATATGCTTTTTGTAGTTATCCAACAAGAATTTTTGGGTTTTTAATAGTTCCTTCTATGGCGGAACCATTTCCACCACAGAAGGCCCCCTTCCTAAAGTATCGTATCCGGATTCAGCCACGTGTCATCTGGTTTAGCGATAAGACGAGCATTCTGATAGACAGCATCCAATGGTAGGATTGTCTCTGGGGTGTAGTACTCATTTTCCTTGTCAGGAGTGAGTATAAGTGCAAAGTCCGGTTTACTGCTATAAGTACCCTTCAGATAGATGGGCATCAACAGCTGGATCTTTCCCGTCTGAGGGCGGTACATAGGGACAATAAACTTGTAATTGCGCTGAGCTATGGCCACCGCAAAGGTAATTGCATCGTCCAATTTACGCCCCAGTTCGTCAGAGGATGCGGATTGCATATCCACAGGGAAGCGTTGCCGACGTTCCTCAATAATATGGGTGAACTTGTCGAAGTCTTTGTCTATGGCCCATGTAGGTTGATAGATTACCTCTTCTACCTTCTCAAAAAAACAAGGCTGTTCTGGTTTTCTATCACGGTCGAAACCAAGTTTGCGCAACTCAAGTTCCTTTTTCACACGACGAGGGTTCATCAGCAATTCACTTCCATCCTTCTGCCTGCGAACTTCCACCACGATAAGTATTTCGTGGAAGAACTTATCCAACAGGTTAGTGTTGAAAAGGAGATACTTCCCATCCTGACTATACACGAGTTTGTTCTTCGCACCTTTCTCTGCCTCCTTTTTGAGCACCTCGAAGGTATTCTCAATGTATGATTTCAGGATTGGGTGGTTAACCGTAGAAGGTTTATTCTTGAAAGACCACGTCTCAGGAATAGTGCTAGCAGCAATGTCTTCAAGGAATGCGAGTCCGTCTTCTTCGCTCTTGAAGTAGAGATCTCCCCAATGAAACATTCTGTCTGCACGAATTTTAACATCAAGTGCCGCCTTTGTCCCCCAGTTAACACCTTTGAAGGTTGTGTCTTTTCCTTTGCGCTCGAACCATCCGATAACGGGGGCTCCCGTTTGATTCACCAAACCCGTGTCAAAGTACAAGTAGGTTGCATCTTTCTGTTTTACAGCCTCGCCAGAACGAGTTTTGTCGTAACCATATCTGTTGATGTACACGATGCTTGCTCCATCAACGATTGTATTGAGTTCTGTTGTACTCACTTGTTTCTCGTCGGCAAGCATCTTGTTGAGCTCAGCCTTGCAAGTACATAGGTTGGTCACATAGCCAAGTTTCAAAAGGCCAACCTTTGGGCTTGACTGGTTATTAACTTGGGCCTGTGCCCCTTTCTTTGTCTGGTTAATCTGATTCTTCATAGCTATTCAGATTTATTATTCCGTCATTTAGCTTTTGCAGCATCAACCTCGAGACGTATCGAAGATTGACGCTGCAAAGATAAGACGAATTTAGCAATAAAAAAAGAAATATTTCCTTTTTAATCGTTCCATACCCCATGGAACAATTCGCGACTTAACCAAATGACTTATTGATGGTCATTTTTATACAATTCAGCCATTTTATCAACTCTTTTCCTGAAAATGTCGCGGACTTCTATAGGATCTACGACTTCCAACCCTTCACCCATTTGTAATATGCGCCCAATAAATTCGTTGTTAACTTCTACATCAATACTAAACTCACCATAGGTTCCATCATCGTGTTCTTCAAATGGGAGAACGATATCTTGGCTTTTATGGAGTTTCTTAGTTTCCATCAATTTAAATATATAGAATGAATGCGCGCGCACACGTATTTCTCCATAATAATTGTCTTTCTGATGACTCACGCCAACTATATTCTCAAAAAATGAATCATAAAACCTCTCAGGAGCTTTGACGAACTCTTTCTTATACACTTCTCTTGGCCTGTTGACTATTCTGTCTAAAGCCAAATCTACCCCTTCTTTAGCCTCTAGTTCTTCCGCATAACCAAACAGATGCCAACGACCATTATACTCTTTCAAATAATGAGGGTGGAAAATGAGAGTTACCTGTTCTTCTTCAAAGGGCTTATAGTCGATAGAAAGTACTTGGCAGTTCTTAATAGACTCATAGAGCATTGGTAGATAGTCGATGTTTTTTTGATGCCTATCAATACTCGAACTAATAACTTGCTCGCCTTTCTTCTTCTTTGTCTTTATAGACAACAAATCTTGGCAATCCATGAAATAGTACTCAAGCCACACCTCTGGAAAGAACCCCGCTGAATCCTGACAAAACTCCCAGTATTTCTTCAAATCGTTGACAACTCTCGCGTTAATCATTGCGGCAAGAGGATTGTCATTGTCGCCTATATACCTAAAGCTCTTGTTCCTGTTATTACCTTGCTCTTCTATGCACCCAACACCTACCTCTTCAACAACAGCCTTATATACATCACGAAAAGCCTTTCTAAGCTCTCCATAATCGTCACAATTTGAGACATGATTTGGCAAGAGATCCTTAGATTCTAACTGCATGTAATCAGCCATTACATCAGCATAGGAAAACCATTTGCGCCTCATCAGCCTCTTATAGACATGTGAGGCGAAATGGGGCCTAGCACCCTCACCATCAAATAGTAACACGTTAGTCATATCATTAATCTTTACTCTATTTTAATCTAATATCATATGCAATCCAATAAGATTTTTGAGGATTATTGGAATCTGCTTTTTCTTTTGCGACAAAACTAACCAAATCACCATCTGATAAAACAGAGAGATCACTATTCTGGGGTCTTAAAGTGTAGGAACAATATTTATAATTGACATTCTTATATATTTTTCCATCTGCCCCTTTAACTTCCACAATTATTCCATCAAAGACATCTCCATCCCTAAGTTCTTGACCAATACCATCATAAAGTGTCTTGAGCTCTTGTAAGAAAAGATCTAGCATACGTCTTTGAAAAAACAACCAGTCAGAAGGACTTTGTGGTTCTATAGAGTCTCCAGTAATTACTTTTAGTGCAGTAGGCTTGTCAATTTGATCGAAGCAAGTGTCTAGTTTGTCCTGTTGATGTGCCTTTCCAAAGACATGACGGAGCCTATCCATTGCTTTCCTAAACATAGTTTTTTTAAAGAATTCTGGTAATTTGTATCCTGCTATCCCTCTCTCTTTTGCGCCTTCCCAATATAATAAATAAATAGAATTTACAAAGTTGGGAACCTTATCTCGACTATCACATTTTTTTCGCAAATCCTGATATAATAGTCTTGTGGTATCATTTGAAGGGTCAAACATAAATCTACCATAATAGTTTTTACTCTTCTCATTGATACTATAAAAAGTATTTACTATCTCGTCAATGACACCATCCAGTGTTTGGGAATCCTCTTCATACAATCGCTCATCATAAAGACCTGCTTTAATGTAATCAGCATAAAACTGAGATGAAATGAAATATTTGTTCTGTTCATTTTTCTTTATCAATCCTAAATACTCCAATTCAGTTATTGACTTTGGAACTTCTGAGTCAACAAATTCCTTCGTTGAGGAAAGAACAGATCTGAGACTTTTTATCTCTGCATCACTCAAATTCTTTTCTATTTCTGCAAAGTGATTGTTCAATCGGTTATATTTAGGAAAAACTCTTTCAATATATATCATGGCTCCAATTTCTTTAGCGAAACATGGGACTCCACCCGATGATAAGTAAACTCTCTCCATTAACGATTCTAATTCTGCGCGTTTAGAGTTGTCTGTAATCATACTGCATTCGTACTTCCACATTTTTGAAAAATCGTTCGCATTTATAGGACGAACAGCCTGATTTTGTGTTATGCCATTAAACACCCCAGAGCCTCGAACATCTTTTGTACTCTCCTCAATAAACTTTTTCCATGGTGAAGCTCCAACAATCCAGAACGAGATGGGAGTAGAAGGCTTCCCTGATAGTGTTCTTATATGCAATAGACCGTCAATCTTATCAAATGAATCAACTGCTTTTTCGTATTCGTCAAATATTAACAAAATGACTTGATTTATTATCTCTGAATATAATTCTACAGTTTCGTCAAATATACAGATTTGGTCTATTTCATCATCAACTTTCTCTAGCTGTTTATAAATTTTTTCCCATTTTTTTTGGGGAATGATTGTGTAATCATCAATTACTTGTGCAACATCATCAATGTACCCATCTATAAATAGGTTAGAAATAATTTTGGCAGTCAAGTATCGATACACATTAGTAGTCCCCTTTGCCCCATTAAGATCTGAATAAGGATCTAAATATACGGGATACGCCCTGCGATTAATATTACTTTTTTGGAGCGAAATAAAACTTTTTACAAGGCATGTCTTACCAAATCTTCTAGCACCAATTATTTCAACTTGATGCAATCCTTCAGCATAGTCACAGAGATTCTGTAACTCTTCTTGTCTGCCAAACAACAATTGGGGATCTTCAATTCCGTTAGTTCTAAAAGGAGTTGTATTCATTTCTTTTCTTTTTTAAATTTAGATAATTGAAGTTCAAATTCAAAGTGTTCATGGAGCCACCAACGCCTAAATAAGCCGATAGAAAATTTGTAGAATCGAGAATCGTCTATGTCCTCAAATACTAATGTTTTTCTCTCGCAAAGCAGATCTATTGCATCCATAATATTATAATTCAATATATCTGTATCTTTATCCGCCCATAATTCCTTAATATGATTATATGTTACTCCATCAGACATAGCAGGATCCTTCATTAAGTACGCAATACTCGTAAGTACAATTCTCATTTCGGGTGAGTCCGTGTCTAAGATTTGGGTTTTGCTAAAAGTGCCCTCATTCATGGATGGAATAGAGGCCAAATTATATGATGGATAACTTGAATCCCCTGTCATTTTACTAACGACAACTTCCAAATCTTGAATTCCTATGTCAGGTTTATTATTGTCAACAGCGTAAAAAGCACAATTGCGACACAGCTTTTGAATCCAAAAAGGAACATTTCCAGTTAATCGATGTATATCTCTTATTGCTGCAGGAGAAAAGTCTAGTTGCCCCTGCATCATGTTTATCAGCTCTTCTGCAGCTTCATTAGATATTTCAAACAATGGTTTATCAGGTTCTCTTAAATAGGTAAAAGCACCTGAGATGTTGTACTTTGGGTCGTGTATGAGCTTCTTGATATCGTAGGTACCCGCAAAAATAAAGCTAGCAAGATCTTTATCGGCAGAGATTGTACGCATATACTGCAAAAAAGCAGAATTTATATATCCGCCATTAATAATATTTTGCATATAAGAAAACTCATCTAGCATAAAAAGGGGGTGAATATTTAATTCATCCATTGCTAGGATAAATTGATTGAAATCGTCTGGCTTTCTTACAATTTTACCAGGTCTGTATTTGGTAACGAAGTCTTCGGATTGCTTGTGTATAGTTCTTATAAACAATTTCCAAAACTTTTCACTACTATCGACAGGTCCGTAAATATCACCTAAGTCTATATATAAAGGCAGAACATTTTTTTCAGAATTGGCGCCTTCAATTGCTTCGCCTTCAATTGCTTTCCCAAGATAGTGCAGTATTGATGTTTTACCAGTTCTAGAAAGCCCGTAAAGCACATAAGAATACCGTCGGTTTTGAGAGCAATATTGCTCTCGCAACTCACTAACAATACCATCACGACCTTTGAACATTTCAACAGGAGGGTTACCGCTATCATGCCATTTCTGCTTGCCTTTGGTAAAAGTCACATCTCTTTTAACAGTAATGGTAGCGCGTACCGATTCAGTAACAGACCATTCACCTTGATATTTTGAGCTAATCGCAAAATTCAATTCATATATATTTAGGTCACCCCATTTTTCTTGCGGGATAGGTATATTTAATAGTAAATCCGAATTTGGTAGAATATATTTATCTTCCGTTCTAAGAATACCATTTTTTTTATCATTTCCAATCCATGCAGCAAGTTTATATCCTTCACATATTATGCCACTTTTGTTAAATAAGATAATATTAAAGTATTTACTGCTCTTCTCTGATATATTATAATAGCGAGACTCTAACTCTAAAGATAGTAAACAGTCATTTTTATATTTACTTTGAGAATTCTGTTTCGATAGGATTTCTTTCCAAGTAATTAATAAGGGGTAAAAGAAAAATCGTCCCAACTTTGTAGTGGTAGTACCGCTATTCCAAAAAAGAAGTTCATCAATTTCAGCCAGAATATTTGATAATATATTTTTCCTTTCTTCTTTACTATTTTTCCGATAAAGGGATAATAAGGATACAATATGATTAAGACCTACTATAGTTTTCCTATCGGTATTACAAAAAAAACGAAGTCGCTTTTCAACCATCAAAGCAGTAATTCTTGTTTGCAACAGATTAAATGAAGAAATATTTAATTCAGTATTTCTTATTTTGCGCAATTGTTGAACAGACACTTTCATACGGTTACTCTCATGCCTTCTCAAAACCTCTATAAAGTTTCCATCATTGGCAACCCGTTTTTTTAATGGAGGAGTTTGATCAAGTATTGCTTGTTTTACTGACATATTACTGTCAACATGATTGATTAATGAAGTGAGATATGAAGATTTCTGTATTAGATTATCCCACAAGTACCGACATTGTATAGAATAATCTACTAATTTAATGAAAAGATATGAGATGCAATTTGTATCGCCTAGTGACATACATAAAGAAACAAAATTATCAGGCGAGGTGTCTAAGGCTTCTAATAGTTTTTCTTTTGATTCTTTTTTTAAGAACAGCAATGAAGATAGTTCTAAAAGGAGGCTATCGTTTAATAGTTTTATTGCAGCGTCATTGTCATCTTCGATAATATTTTCAATAGTTTCAAGAGAATAACATATAGCACAATCTTTTATTTTATTTAGCTGCTCATTAGAAATGCTTTCAAGAGAGTCACTTTCAAAAATAACTTTTTTGTAAGAATTGAATAATGACTGACATCTATTTATGGCATAATTAGTAATTGAGTCTTCAAAATCTTGAATGTCATAACTACCAACTGGTAGGCTCTTCAGGGCTTTAGCAGCCTCAATATGTGGAGCATAGTCATTAGAGGCGCTGGCACTATCTAATAAACGATTTACTATGTCATTAGTTACCTCACCATTCAAAGACACTATTTCAGAATCAGTAAAAGAATAGTGGTCAATATCGTCATCTATCAAACTCCCATCTACGAACTTGACAATTTGTGAACTTTGTTCTGTTTTATTGGAATTCGAAGATGAAGATTCTGAAATGTCTGTATTTACAGTGTCATTAGAATCGAACCCTCCAATCTTCTTAGCTATGGAGTTTTGCGGATTCAGCATTAATGCAATGTTCCTAGCTCCTTCTGCTTGTTCTTTGTCCCCAGTTAGTAATAAAAGCCTAGCCAATTCTGTATAAAGGTGACTTAGATTTTTGGAAGGGGAATTAATACTCTCATCGAATGAAATCAAATCTCGATATGCAGATATCGCATTTTCAAAGTCTTTTATCGATGAATATAATTGGGCTTTCCTCAGCAATAGTGCAGCTTTTTGTTTGTCATCTTCAGCTGCGTCAATTAATTTACTAATATAGTCAAGAGCTTTGTCGTATTGCTTAAACGATATATATTTATCCAGTTGAGAATTCCCTACTTTAGCAGGTGAACCTAGTAAGGATAACTTATTACGCAGATCCTTAATCACTTTTTTTGTGGCCCTCCCACTATTGTTTTTACGGAAATATGATAATATGGAATTTATGATAGGCTTTCGAGGGCCAGTTTTAGCTGAGAGTGCTTGAATATATCGCTCTCTCATTTCTTCAAAAGTCATTTGCATAATAGAAAGGAAACAGACTCCCTTTTGAGGCCCAGTTGTGTTCACCGCACCGCAAAACAAACGTTTTCCAGGAGTACAATTTGCTCGAGCAAAACCCACCATAAAACCCTTATGGCATGTGATTTTCTCACCATCATCTGTGATTACGCCAACTCCGGTAGAAGATACTTTTTCTACAACTGCATTCGTTGATATATTTGAGGACAAAATGATATGTTCATTCTCGTAGATGCTATCAAAAAGTGAAATAAGAACATCATTATATTCTTCTTCGTGATTCCCTTCTTTGTCCAGCTCTTCAACATCATTAGTCTGTTCATTAAAATCACTGAAATTATCTTTATGGGGTTCTGCTGTAACTATATCCCATCCACCTATCAATTGGGGAAAATAGCGCCTTTTTATGCCTTCAACCTCCATGAGTAGATAGTTTTCACCAATCTCAAGAATCACCCCATTAACAGAGCCTCCTGTTGTGAGATACAGGTTAAGGGAATCTCCTTCCTTCGCATCTTGTTTTAATAAGTTTAGCATATTCTCAACAATTATATTAGAGCATTCTTATACAAAGATATATATTGATATCAAGCAATAAACCAAGAGCATGACCTTGTGAACGACTCTGCCTTCTTGGATAATATTTGCAACTACCATGTGATTAGCAGTAAATACAGAAACAACAACTGACATAACAGTACATTTATATTTGTGCAAAGATACACATTATTTATAAATAATAGTTGAAATACTTAATAAAAAGGCTTGCTAATAATCATTTTTAATATTTTGTTTCAACATTTGAGTTAGAATTCGTATCTTTGCACAACTTTTGCAAGCTCATACTGGTCTGGAAGTAGGCATGACTATAATCTACCTACATAATTTTAATTTATACAGCAATGGATAAAATTGTTTATAGCAATTGCAGTTTCAACAACTGCGTATTTAATGACTGTTAGATTGAGGTTATAAACTTAACTCCTCAATCTAATAAGATGACAAGAGGTGAAAAGTGGAGCCTAGGCATCACAATAATGAGTTTTATTGCTCAAGTCATCTCTATGATTCTATGATCGAGAAGATAGTTTTTCTTGGAGGGCATCAAACCCTCCAAGTTTTTTGTCCCCGCATTTTATTATTCTAGTAAGATTCTTTCTATCAATAGATTACAATGCCACAGGCTGTTAATTTTGTCGTAATTTTAGTACAAATATGCGACAAGCGATAAGAATCGACCATCAAACAGCAAAGTCTAATGCAAGTTCAAGTTCTTTTTTCCTGCGCTTTTGAGGGGAATTGTGCATATTATCTAACTTGCTATGATTAGGCACACTTTGTTGGTTATAATAAATTTGATCAACTAACGTGTTTATTTTATCGTAATCCCTGATATCATAACAATTAATAAGTTGATCACATAACACTTTATCCAATAGCCCGATGTTTGGTACCTTCAACTTGCGCAAATACTGACTTTGCCAGCGAGGGAAACCTCCATTCATATTGTTGGTGATATTACAAATCTGCTGGCGAATATTCATGGACATCAGAATTGCACTCAGTATTTTTAATTCCCTGACAGAATGGCCTGTGATATAATAAAGGTTATGAAGTGGATAATAATTTCCCTCGTCAACAAAAATATATCTATTACCTGACATATCTGGAAGTAGAATCTTGGCCTCCGACTTCAATTGTGGTAGAATGCGATCAATAGTCTTGTACCATTTTGAAGCGTTCTTCTGGGCAACATGTCTCTTGGCAAGACGATCTTGATGGCAAGCTAAATATTTAGCAGCCAGTGGATACCTGGAAAGATCGATGAGTTCACCATTTGACGAATATGGATTCAATAAGTACTCTCCATGCCAGTTTAACTGATCGCCACGCAAATCTTTCGCATTAATAGCAGGAAACAGTAATTCATGTTCAACAACATCTGGCAGCTGTGAAGAAATGAAGACTTTATCTGCACCTGTTGCTACACCAATTCCTATTTTGAAGCCCAATTCTTCTATAGTATATAGATGATCGCTATTAACTGTTCTATTAAAGACCATCGTCCAATCATCACTAACAGGTGTCTCTCTACTTTCCATTTTAAGAGCTGTTAGTTCCGACACTTTGTCTATTTCAGCATATTCAAAAGTCGGAGCGGTTCTACCATTAGCAATCAAAGTGATGGCAGGATACGCAAGAACCTCTTCTTGGAATGCATCTGCATGTTCAAGGTTGATAATCTTTTCTAACCTGAAACACGAAGCAACAAGCCGACGCAGTTTTTTACCATACTCATTCTTCAACCATCTGTTGGCACAAATAAAACAATGTTGTCCATTTGGTTTTAATAGCCTCAGACTCTTTTCAAAGAAAGGTATATAAAGGTCAGCTCGATAATGGAAGGTCGGAAAAGCCTTCTTGATAAAAATCAATTGAATAGCAGGAATGTTTTCGTATCTCACATACGGAGGATTGCCTACCACAATGTCCATTTCCGGCAAGCTTGACTGAAGAAAATCCCCCACCTTTATCTGAGAAAATGTTGTATCGAAGCCAAGGGCCTCAAGTCGTTGTTTGCAACGCATGATTTTTTCTGCTACGATATCACAGCCATAGACACACTGTTGAAATGCGTCCTGTACATTAAAACCATAAACAAGTGAAGATTCTTTCAGGCGCTTTGCTATTTCGACAATGAATTCACCATCGCCACATGAAGGTTCAAGAATGTATACTTCAGAAAGATTACGACAAGCGACATATCCCACTAGGTCAAGCATATACTTAACCACCGCTGGAGATGTGGGCACATCGCCATGCCCATTTCCATTTGCTCTAAGGCCGTAAATACTACTTGAACTCATCTATCACCCCCTTTAAAAATCCGGAGAAAGAATTAAGAAAGCTGTGAATAGACACGTCATCAGCTACATCTTCAAACGTTTTTGCATCACTTGTACATAGTAAGGCAACTGAAGTGTAATGACGCTCTAAGATCAGCTTTTGGCACAAGATACGATAGCGGTCAATATAGGATGCATTCTTGAATTCTTGCCGTACAGAATAATGAGATTCGTTATTCTTGACAGGTGTCGTTGATTTCTTGTCTTTTCCTACTACAATAAAATAGCCGACCCATGGGGCTTGCTGGTTGGGAAATTGATTCTCGCGAAATGCTGTCCACAGGTCAACAGCAGATCCTAAAACCTCTTCTGTTCTATTATTGAAATTATTGCCGTATGAACCTATTTGAGATTTTAACTCAATGGCAGCTATCAACTTTTTCGATGGAGAAATAATTAGTAAATCCCAATCTTTGGATGAACGAAAGAATCCTGGTAAATAATTGTTCTTTGTATAGATGCACGAATCTGGTACTCCCGCATCAATAGCTACCTGCTTTATTAATCCGACAAAAGCGTCCATCTGCTTGCCACCAACGACAGCGCCACGATTGGATTTATCGGAGCTGGCTTTTAACTGTGTTTTCTTTGTATTCCAAAAGAATTTCACAGCCTTAGCTATATCTTTATAATACTTGTCCTTTTCTGTCATCTTTATTTTTTGTTGCAAAGATAGATAATATTTTTGATTCATCCAAATTATTAGATGGAAAAGATAAATATACTGCATTTTTTAGAAAGAGCAGTAATTTGGAGGAAATACGTCTGTAAATCATGATAATATACATTATTATAGATGATTTTTACTTTTTCGCAAGGCTTGTTATTGGTTTTTGCTTGGAAGGTGCGGGATTATTCCTTACTTTTGCGGTACGAACATTAAAATGATAAGGGAATTATGAAAAAGTTAATGATGACACTGATGGCTGTCGTATTCGCCATCGCAGCAAATGCTCAGTACAATGTTGGTACATCTTCAAGATATACCGATAGTTATGGAAATTCTACCAGCACACACCGCAATCAATACGGTCAGACGACTGGTACCTCTTCTTCTTATACCGACAGCTACGGCAATACCACGACGACTCATAAGAATCAGTATGGGCAAACAATCGGAACATCAACAACCTATACTGATAGTTATGGGAATACCACTACCACCCACAAGAATCAGTATGGACAGACGATAGGTACTGACAGAAGCTATACTGACAGCTATGGTAATACTTCTACAACTTATACTGACTCTTATGGCCAAAGAAAAGGTACATCAAGCACCTATACAGACAGCTACGGAAACACCTCGACTACCTATAAGGACAGCTATGGACAAAGCATTGGTTCTTCCTCCAGCTATACGGATTCCTATGGGAACACCACTACACAACAGCGTAGCAACAACACAAATACATCTATCTGGTCGTGGTAACTCTAAAAACAAGAGATGAAGAAGATTGTAAACCAAGATAATCGTATCTTTGCAGCGTGAATGAGAGTTCTCACTTAGGTGAGCGTCTTGGCTAACCAAGCCGAGCGGCATATAGGCGCGATAACATCAAGCTCCGCAACCGTTCTAAAAAAACGAAGCCGTTGGTCAAGTACCTACGGCTTTCGTTTTCCTAATAGGTAAGTGCTACATAATTTAATTCTCTTTTATTCAATCGCCTGAAGTTCTTCCGCTAATGGGTTGTCATATACTCCGACACAACTACTCGTTATTCACTATTTTATCAAACCGCTCGCTGACATCAACCATCCATTCGGGAAGTTTCTTCATGGCTTGGTATACGAGGGCATCGGGCATCTTTTTGTAATAGGCATAAGCCATTGGGCCAGCAATGGCAGCGAGGGTATCGGCATCGCCACCAAGGGAAATGGCAAGTTTGATACAGTCTACATAGTCCTTTGAATCCAAGAAGCTGATGATGGCTGGGCCAACTGTTCCTGGACAGGTGGAGTAAAAGGTGTAGTCGTCGTGGATGTCTGCATAGCTTTTGTTTGCCCAATCAGGATAGTATTCGTTCAGCAGATGCTCACGAACGAATTCCTTGTCCTTGCCGTTCTTCAGGTGGAAGATGGTGAGGGCTGTAACTACGGCACCTTTGATGCCTTCAGGATGGTTGTGGGTGGGTTTAGCAGTTTCCGTAGCCAAGCGTCTGAGCGCAGAAAGGCTCAATCTGATTGTGATTAACGCTGTTGTGCCCATGCTCTTTGCCTACGGACGCTACAAAGGGAACGAGGTCTATTGTGACAGGGCATTCGACATCATCGAACAGTGCCAGGCAGAGAAGAATGCCATCACCAAGCATTGGGAGCAGTACGACATCAAAGCCGACAGAACAGGCGACTCGCAGGCACTCATTCAGTTGCAGCGAGAGTATTGCGACAAGCGCCAGTGCCTCCGTTGCCGTTTCGGTTATGAGTTTCTGAGGGGCAAGACGAAGATAGAGGGCTACAGGAACATGGCGATAGAGCCAGACCTGTTCGCAGAATTGTATTAGCCGCAGACGAGCCGAGGACAGCAAAAATCCTCGGCTTCTCTTTCTTTCATGAAGCAGGCGGAGAAAGAACGAGAAGCAGAAAGAAACCCGCCCGAAACGAAAGCTAAATGGAAAACGTCTATTATCTGATGGCCCAAGTGAAACCTTTTGCCGTTCGGAGAGCACATTCCTTGAAATGATTACCCTCGTTCCACTCCAATATCTTTTCACAATTCAGCAGTTCGTGCATCCGCTCTATACATTCTCCGACACGTGCCATTACAGGATTCTTTGCCTTTTGCTCCTTGTTACCAAGGCTCAGATACACCCGGTTGGCCTTTATCTGATGACTCTCAGCAAACTCTATCCATCGAGGGAACCACACCGACGGCGAGGCTCCAACGATTGATGAGAATACATCCGTCTGATAGCCACTCCACAGCGCAAATAAACCTGCGAGGGAATAGCCACCAAGACAATAGCGGTTGCCCTTGAATCGTGGAACCAGTTCGTCCAGCACATAACACAATGTCTTTGACGCACCATCCCCGAAGTCCTCACGTCCGAATACCGCAGGAGCCTTCCAAGGCGACAGTTCCGCATTCCAGTC
>Ga0310691_10003372_pt1 | contig 19282 bp, 17 predicted proteins | sample 176DNAGHGlowgp2_FD_203887 | JGI IMG/M metagenome (GOLD analysis project Ga0310691, IMG submission 203887) | Sheep rumen microbial communities from Palmerston North, Manawatu-Wanganui, New Zealand - 1766 DNA GHGlow gp2 (v2) (version 2) | ecosystem: Host-associated > Mammals > Digestive system >...
CACATAGTGCTCCGTGCAGCCGGGGCGATATACATTCCAAAATGCCTCCCGCGTGAGGTTTTCCACCTCGCGGTAGTCGGCAGGGGTTTCAAGTCTGATAGTCATAAAGTCAAAATTACGAAGTTTTCACATTCTGGCCTTGCTGTCGGCGCCGGCGCCGGTGCCACGGTACTTGCTCTGGGCGGCGTTGAAGTTGTAGCGGATGGAGATCTTCACCTTCTGCGTGTCCATCAAGTTGGTCTGCATGATGGTGTGGCTGCCGAAATCGGAATCCACGTTCATGTGGGCGGTGCCCAGGAGGTCGTTCCCCTCCAGACGCAACACCAGGGATCCATTTTCCAGAAGTGTCTTCTGTATGGCAGCAGTGACGTTCGCATAGGTATTCCGGATCCGCAGGTTCCCCGAATACCCGGGAGACTGAACCAGCCCGCCCAGTTCGAACTGCCATCCGCCCTTTACCGTCAAGGTATTCAGCAGTTGCGCGAAGTAGATGGGCTTGCCGTTGAACTGGGTTACGCGGATGCCGGAGGCCTCGCGTGGATCCGCAACGTTGATCGTAAGCCACTGCGGCTGAAGGCCGACGGTGTAATTCATCGTCCAGGGGCCGACGGTGGGCGTCAGGTTCACAAAGGCCGACAGCTGCCGGAATGGCGTCTCGATATTCCGGGGCTTTACCAGTACCACGCCTTCGTCTCCAATGGGGGAAGACCAGGTCATAATGGCATCGTCCGTACGGGTATAGTTGACCATAAATGTCACCCACTTCCATACGGCCGTGGCGCCCACATTGTGGGACAGTTCCGGCTGCAGGCCCGCATTGCCGCTCTGCCAGATGTAGCGGCTGTTGTAGCGGACAGCGCTGGAAAGGTTGGCGTAATTGGGCCGGCGCGTCTTGGCACTGTAATTCAGCATCACCTGGACCGGATTTTTGGACTGGGCGCCGATAACCCCGGCGTACGACACATTGGGGAACCAGTTGCCATAGTCGCGGGTAAGGTTGTTGGCGGGCGCAACCGCATCCCCGTAGGCGTAATGCACCCATTCATAGCGCACCCCGGCGCTCAACTGCCCCACCTTCGGCAAATAACAGCCATAAGAGGCGAAAGCCGCGATATTATCCTCGGCTACCGTGGCATCCGACGCCGGTATGGCAATGCCGGAGATGGTGTATTTGTCCGTCCTGCGGGAGAAGGTCTCCTCCGTTCCGGCCTGCAACTGTCCTTTCCAGACCGGATAGGAAAGCACTGCTTTGGCGGCATACAATCGCCCGGCATTGGTGCTGCCGCTCTGGATGGCGGCATTGTGGGTCATATCGCTCGTCTCCATAGAGACTGACTTGGAACTGTCGTCCGTCCCGTAATAGTCCAAGTTTACATCAATGCCCAACTTTCCCGCAACGAGACCGTTGTAATACAGGTTGACGCCCAGGTTGTACGGTGTCCGCTGCCCCATCGTGTCATCCGACACCGTGGTGAGTTTATCCACCAGCGTCCCGTTGTCAAAAACATTATCTTTCACCTCGGTATGTACGTTGTAGGTGAGGTGACGGCCCCATTCTACCTTGCCGCCCAGAAAGTGATTGTCGGCCATCTGCCAGTTCACGCCTGCGTTTCCGTAAAGAGTGCTGCCGAGGTATTCGTTCAGGAGCGTTCCCTTGTTCTCAAAGAGCCAGTCGCTGCCATCGGCCTTGATACCGAAGGTCTGCTTTTCCAGCTCGCTCTGCTGCCGGGAAGTATTGCGGGCATAGTTGATCCCACCAAAGATATCCACTCCGCCGGCACGGTAGTTTACGTTGAGGGCGCCGAAAGGGTCATTTCCCTTTGCCCAACGCAGGGACTGGGCATCGGAGGCATTCAGGTCGAAGCCGAAGCCGTCGCCCTGGCGCCGGATGGTGCGGATGCGCACCACCGCCCGCACTGTGGCATCGTACTGGGCGCCTGGGTTGGTGATAACCTCGACATTCTGTATTTCGTTGCTTTGCAGGCGGTCCAGTTCGGAGGCGTCGCTCACGCGGCGTCCGTTGATATACACCGTCGGCGAGCCTTTACCGATTACCTCCAGGCCGTTCTGACCCTTGATAAGGCCGGGCGTTTTGGCCAGGACGTCATTAGCGCTGCCGGCGTTTTCCAGCACGGAGCCGCGTACATTCGTTTGCAGTCCCTCGCCCGTAAGTTTTGTCTTAGGCATTACGGCGCTCGCCACGGCACCTTCCAGCATTTGCGTATCATCGGACAGGGTAATTACCGCACCGTCAACGGGCGCCAGGTACACCGTCTTGTAGCCCAGTATGGCCACCATCATGATGCCGTCCGGCTCGTTGGTTACAATACTGAATGTGCCGTCCTCCTGCGTCACCACGCCGCATACCACGGTAGAATCGGCCTTGGAGAGCACGGCCACGTTGGCGTAAGGGACCGGCTCGCCCTTCTCATCCACTACTTTTCCCTTCCAGTCGCCTTTCGCCAGTGATGGAATCGCAAGCCCTGTGAGCATTAACAAAACAATCAGTCGTTTCATCGTTTGTCCATGTATTTTCGGCTGCAAAGTTAACGTATCCCGCGTTCCGAAATAAAAATCAATATGGACAATCATGTGGACAATTGCGCATATTTTCCAAAATCCGGTTGGACATTCCCGCCCCTTTGTTTATTTTTGTATGAAACTGATTCGGAACATCGATTATGGCAAGACCGGTTACTGTCACAAAAGAAAGGATCCTTTCCGCAGCCCTTGACCTGGTGCGCTCCGGAGGGCCCTCGGCCCTTACGGTCCGCACCCTCTGCGCCCGCCTTGACTGCGGCGCCAATGCCATCTTCTCTTCTTTCGGATCCATTCAAGGAGTCAGGGACGCTGTCCGGGAGGAAGCCCGGAAGCTGTATAGGAAACGGGTGGGCGATGGCTTTGCGCTCAATCCTCCTTTCAAAGGCTTTGGCATAGCCTTTATCTGGTTCGCCATGGACGAGCCGTATCTATTCTCCATGATTATGGAATCGCAGTCGCAACCCGTTTCCTACAAGGATTACATTGATTCCCACGTAGGTTTCAAGGCGGAGAGCCTTTCTGCGATAGCGGGCACCTTCGGCCTGCCTGGCAAAGATGCAGAAACGCTCTATTATCAACTCATTTTGGTGGCTTTGGGCCTTGCATCAACCTGCACCGGCGGAAAAAGTCCGCTTACCATCCCGCAAGCCAGCGAAATCCTCGGCAAGAATGTCAGGGCTTTCCTGATGGTCATCCGCGCCGGGAACGATGAGCGGGAGGGATTCGTCCCGAACGCCGGCGGAGGCCCTGGCGGCGAAGTCGATTCCTATGTGCTGATGCGTACGCTCATAGGGCAGAATTACCTGCTGCAGGAACTCCGCGACTGTCCTCGCTATATTCTGGATGAAGAATGGACCGAATTGGAACGGATGCTCCGGAATTCGTGCGACCTTACGCCCGAATCTCTCCGGGATGCGCACCCCGACCTGACAAAGGGCGATATCCGCACCTATATCCTCTCACACCTGCAATTCTCCGTATCTGAGCAAGCCATCCTGCTGGGAATCTCCCCTGCCTCTGTTACCAAAGCACGACAGCGGCTTAAAGCAAAACTGCACTCATTTCTTCCCAACCAGCAAAGCCGACCCTGACAGGGCCATCCACCTGGCCTCCCACGAGGACATGAACTGGTCCCTCCCTTCTTCAGCACGCGCAGGGTTTCGAGCATAATCGCCTGACGGTCACGGCTGGGAATGTTGTGATAAACATAGTTGGACGTGACGGCATCGAAGGTTCCGTCCGGAAAATCGAGCTTCTGTCCCAGTCTCCGGCCACGTGCCAGCAGCGAGACGTCCTCGCCGGCGGCGGCAAAAAGCGTCGCGTAATAACTGCCGATAACTCCGGCACCATACACCAGGATCCTATGTTGGCCGCCAGGCATAAGGAATAACTGTTTATCGATACAAAGTTCGGTTATTCACGGTGGTATGTCAATCCTTATTTGTAGGTAAATAGATACTATAGGTTCTCCCATTTGCTGAAAAATGAGTAAATTTGAGCCATGGAATACCTGTCAAAGCAACGATACGACGAGATTGCGGCAGAGTTGAAGCATCTTATCAGCGAGGTTTACCCCAAGGTGAAGGATGACCTCGCGGAGGCCAGCGCCCAGGGAGACCGCAGCGATAATGCGGGCTACCGCGAAGCAAGGCGCAACCAGGCGAAGACCATCAGCCGCATCCGCTTCCTGCAGAAGGTCCTGGAGCATTCCCGTGTAATCGACCCCGATGCCCTCCCCAAGGACCGGGTCAGCCTTCTGAGCCGGGTCGAATTCACGAACCTCGCGACAAATGCCAGCATGAAATTCGAGATAGTCAGCCCCCACGAGATGGATCTCGAGGCTGGCAAGATTTCCCTGAAATCCCCGATCGGTGCCGCCCTGATGGGCAAGAAGGTCGGCGAAATCGCCGAGGCCCGGGTCCCCGCCGGAACCCTGCGCCTGAGAATCGAAAGCATTACGTTCGACTGACACGCGGGGCGACTGGGAACATACCATGGAATAGCATGAAACGAATCATACACGACTTTTGTTTGCTTCTCTCCCTGCTGGCGGTCCTCTCGGGATGCGGCAAGGAGCAGTTGTCCGCCACGGCACTTGCCGGCCTATGCGACGGAACGCTTTATCTGATCGAGCCGGAAACGCCCTACGGCAAAGAGAACAGCAATTATTAAAGTCCTGGCTGGAATCGCTGGGAATTAAAGTCAAAGGATAGCATGAAGCGATTACTTTCTGGAGCAGTTCTTATGGTACTTTCATTACAAACGGCCCCGGCGCAGACGGATCTGCACTGCCATATGATCCCGGCGTCCTACCTGGAGGCCGTAACAGCCCACGGGATGGAAATGGACGAGGGTTTTCCCATCCCCTCCTGGAGCGTCGATGCACACCTGAAGTTCATGGATGATGCCGGCATCCGGACGTCCGTCCTCACCATGCCGGCACCGCAGCCGTATTTCGGCGACGGAGAGGAATCCGCCAGGATTTGCCGCAGTTTCAACGAAGAGGCCGCAGCGCTAAAGGCCCTCCATCCGGGGAGGTTCCTTTTCTGCGCCGCACTCCCCCTCCCGGATGTGGACAAAGCCATTGAAGAGGCAAAGTACGCGCTTGAAGTGCTCGGAGCGGACGGGATCAAGCTGGCATCCAACTGCTATGGCCAGTACCTGGGAGACCCGGAGCTGGATCCGCTGATGGATTATCTGAACAGCCGCAAAGCCGTCATAATCACCCATCCGCACAAACCGTCCGCCGTGAACGACAAGCTCATCGCTTCCGTCCCGCTGGCTTCTTATGAGTATCTGGCCGAGACGACCCGGGCCATCCTGAATATGGTGGCGCACGATGTCATGGTCCGCTATCCGGATCTGAAAATTGTAGTTCCGCACTGCGGCTCTTTCCTTCCCAACGCGTTGCCCCGATTCAAGGGCCTGCTTCCGGTCATGACAGCCCAGGGCTATATGCGGCAGGTGGACGTGGAGGCAAACCTCTCCCATGTGTATTTCGACCTGGCCGGAGCGGCGACTGACGATGTTATCGAGTCTCTTCTTACCATAACAGAGCCGTCTCAAATCCTGTATGGATCCGACTATCCATACGTTGCCGCGCCCGCACTCGTGGGTGCCAAAAAAAGTTTGGAATCACGTCTGGATGCGCATGGCCTGAACCCGGAAGACGTCCTGTCGAACAATGCCGACCATCTCTTCAACACCCAATAAGATGAAACTCATTAAATCCTTAACCACTATCGCCTTACTCATTATGGCAATCCCCAGTAACGCTCAAATCACCATCAACATCCGGTACAGCGGAGCCAACGGTTCTGCAAAAGAATATGTGAAAGAAATGGAGGAAAGCGGCATCGCTGCCCGTATCCGCGCCGTAGAAGGCTGTATCCGCTACGACTACTTCTTCCCCGCCGATGACCCGGAGGGCCTTCTTCTTATAGATGACTGGGCAGACCAGGCGGCTCTCGACCGTTACCACGCTTCTCCCATGATGCAGGAAGCGGCCGCTCTTCGCGAGAAATACAAACTGGGCGGTCGTACCATCCGCCGTTATCAGCCGATCAGCGACCCAGCGCCCCAACCCGTTCAGCAGAGAATCAGCAGAAACGAAAGCAATATGAATCAAACACTCTCCCCCCGTCGGCAGGGACTTGCCGTCATTGCCGCTTTTGAGGCCAAAGGAGACCAGGACGGTCTGGAAACGGCGCTTGGCCGTGCGCTGGACAATGGCTTGACTGTAAGCGAAGCCAAGGAAGCCTTGTCCCAGTTATATGCATATACGGGATTCCCGCGTTCACTCAATGCGCTGGGCACTTTGCAAAAGGTCCTTTCCTCCCGCCTGGCGGCAGGAATCCACGATGATCCGGGGAAGGACGCCGAACCGCTTCCCGCCGGCTATGACGCCTTGAAACAAGGTACCGAGGTACAGACCCGCCTGACCGGCAAGCCGTTCGACTACAGCTTTGTCCCGGCCACGGACTACTACCTCAAGGCACATCTTTTCGGTGACATCTTTGCCCGCAACAATCTGAGCCATGCCGACCGGGAAATCGTGACCGTGAGCGCCATATCGGCCCTGCCCGGCTGCGGGCCCCAGCTCGTGGCCCATGTCTCCGGGGCCAGGAACATGGGAGTATCGGATGCCGAACTCCGGGAACTCCCTGCGCTGTTTGAAAACAACGTCGGCCTTGCCGAAGCGGAGCGCCTGAGAGAGGCGCTGGGGGCGGTCCTGGGCGATACGCACATCCCTGTGGAGACGGTGGACTTCTCCGTCTGGCCCAAAGGACAGCCTAATACCGCTTATGCACAGTACTTCACCGGCAACAGCTACCTCGCCCAGATGGAAGGAGGGATGGCCAATGTCACCTTCGAGCCCGGATGCAGGAACAACTGGCACATCCATCACGGGCAGGTGCAGGTGCTGGTCTGTGTGGCCGGCCGGGGCTGGTATCAGGAATGGGGAAAACCGGCCGTACAGCTTGTTCCGGGCACCGTCATTGCAATTCCGGAAGGAGTCAAGCACTGGCACGGCGCCGCAGCCGACAGCTGGATGCAGCACCTGACTTACCACAAAGACGTCCAGAAGGGAGCATCCAACGAGTGGCTGGAGCCGGTATCCGACGAACAATACGCCCGGGTGGGGTTGAACGCCCAATAGTGTTTACGTCCCGACCTATGACTTCCGCCGCGAGATCCTCAGCCACGGCCCGGATATGGAGGTCCTTGAGCCTGAAGGCTTCAGGGACGAGATCAAGGCGGACATCGCCCAGATGTATAAAAATTACGGACTATGACGGATTTCGCGGCAATTGATTTCGAGACGGCCAACGAATGCCCGAGCAGCGTCTGCAGCGTCGGGATCGTGGTCGTGCGTGACGGAGAGATCGTGGACCGCTTCTACAGCCTGATCCACCCGGAGCCGGAGTATTACCAATGGTTCTGCCGGCAGGTACACGGGCTGGGTCCGGAAGATACGGATGAAGCCCCCGTCTTTCCATATGTCTGGGAAAAGGTGGAGCCGCTTATCGAGGGATTGCCGCTGGTCGCCCACAACAGCCGCTTCGATGAAGAGTGTCTCAAGCAGGTGTTCCGGGTCTACCAGATGGACTATCCGGACTATGCGTTCCTCGACACGCTGTCTGCATCACGGCGGTACTATGGCAGCATGCTTCCGAACCACCAGCTCCAGACCGTAGCCGCAGCCTGCGGGTACGACCTGACACACCATCACCACGCCCTCGCGGACGCAGAGGCTTGTGCCCGCATTGCCATCGAAATACTCTGATTCCGGCGGGAACAGGTTACGCTCCGATCTTTTTGATCAGTTTGGCCGGCACGCCACCCACGACCGTATTCGGTTCTACGTCTTTGGTAACCACGGCACCGGCCGCGACAACGGCTCCGTCGCCGATAGTCACTCCGGCAAGTACCGTCGCATTGGCGCCGATCCAGACGTTCTTCCCGATATGGATAGGAGCATAGCTCATACTCTGTCGCCTGGCCGGGTCAAGGTCGTGGTTGAGCGTGGCCAGCACGACATTATGGCCGATGAGCGCACCCTCATCGATGGAGATACCTCCCTGATCCTGGAACTTGCAGCCCATGTTGATGAAAACGTTTTCGCCCACGACTGTGTTCTTTCCGCAGTCCGTATGGAATGGAGGGAACAAGCCTACCGACTTGGGCACCTCACGTCCCCAAAGTTGTTCCAGCAGATCGTGCAACTGGCCCGGCGTATGATAGCTGCCATTGATTTCGGCGGTTACCTTGAGTGCTTCCTGCGACAGCAGATGGAACATCATGTGGACATCGGATCTGCCGGTGACGGGCTTGCCGGAAGCCATGTACTCACGAAACTCCTGAATTGTCATCGTCTTTTTCATAATTAAGGTTCAACGACCTAAATATACTGAAAAAAATACGAAAAAGGACGGCCGCCGCGAATCCTGCTCGCGCCCGGATACGAATCATCTTGCAATCAATCTGTAGAAACGCGAAAAGTATTACCTTTGTGAATGATGCAAAAAGGACTATCTATGACGGAATTTGAAAAGATGCGCTATGGGGAGTTCTATGACTTCACGAGTGAGGAATGCCTGGCAAGTTACTACAGAGCCAAGCACCTTTGCGCCAGACTACAGACCATGACCACCGAGGACGCAGACTATCGAAGCACCATAGAAGACCTGATTCCCGGTATACCGGAATCATCTACGGTTGCGCCACCGTTCCATTGCGATCATGGCCATGGCATAAGACTGGGCGAGAACGTATTCATCAACTATAACGGCACCATGCTCGACGGCGGCGTAACGGTTTGTCCCGGTGTTTCCATCGGCGACCGCTGCATCATCGGAGCAGGAAGCGTGGTGGTCAAGGATATTCCATCCGATTCCCTGGCCGTTGGCAATCCGTGCAAAGTCATCTGCAAATTATGATCCTATGAATAAGAAGATGCAAGCTATCCTTGACACCAAGTTGGAAAGGGGCTCCGCAGCCTTGTGGTGGCTGGGCCAGATGGGGCTGGTTGTCAAGTCCGCGGGCACCCTGATCGTCATTGACTATTTCGCCGCACCGTTCCCGACAAGGCAGGTTGCACCTCCCGTCCCGGCAGAAGAGATGGTGGGTGTCGATGCCTTCCTGGGAACGCACAACCATATCGACCATATCGACCATCCCTCCTGGAGAATATGGGCGAAGAACAACCCGGAGGCCAAGTTCGTTTTCCCGCGGGCGCACCGGAGAACTGTTTCCAATGATGGAATCGCGGACCGGAATGCGCTTGGTATGAATGCGGGGGAATCCGTCCGGATCGGTGATATGACCATCCATGCCATCGCCGCCTCGCATGAGTTCCTGGACCGGGATCAGGAAACGGGACTGTTCCCCCATCTGCAGTATATCGTCGAATGTGATGGCATCCGCATCCACCATGCAGGCGATACGGTCCGGTATGAGGGGATGATGCCGGCCCTGAAGGTCTTCGGGGCCTTGGATGTCGAACTCCTTCCCATCAACGGCCGGGACGCCAGGCGCTTGTTGCGCAATTGCATCGGGAATATGACCTATCAGGAAGCGGCGGACCTTGCGGGGGACGTCCGGCCAGGACTGGTCATCCCGGGGCACTGGGATATGTTTGCGGACAATAGTGCGGATCCGGCTCTCTTCCAGGACTACATCGAAGCCAAATACAAGAGCAAACTGGTCTGCCGGATCCCGAAGGTATTGGAAAAGATCGTGATTCATGGAAAGTGAAGTATTCCTGGAGACACGTCGGCTGCTGTTCCGGCCCTGGGCCGAAACGGACGCCGAAGTTCTGTTCAAGTATGCCTCCGACCCGGACGTCGGGCCGCGTGCCGGATGGCCGCCGCATCAAAGCATTGAAGGGAGTCTGACGGTGATCCGGGATATTTTCTCCAACGGACACACCTGGGCGCTGGTCTTGAAGGAAACCGGCGAACCGATCGGCTGCATGGGCTACTATGCATTCGGCGAGAGCAATATCAGCATCGGCGAGGAAGACGCCGAACTTGGATACTGGATCGCAAAACCCTACTGGAACCAGGGGCTGTGCACGGAGGCGCTGCATACCATGATTGACTGGTGCTTCAACAGGAAGGGCTTCCGGACGCTCTGGTGCGATTTCTTCGAAGACAATCCGGCATCCGGGCGCGTTATGGTGAAATGCGGATTCCGGGAAACGGGACAGACCAATTACCTGAGCCATCTGTACCGGGGAGATGAACGCCAGGTAAAAATCATGCGGCTTGATTCCTGAAAAATTGCTAACTTAGCACCAAACAACAATTCTTATGGACAGGAGAGGTTTCTTGGAGAAATCGGCTTTGGCCGCAGGCGGTGCCTTGCTTTCGGCCACCGGAATTGATGCACTGGCAAACAATAATCAAAGGAATACGATGAAGGTACTGATGATCAACGGCAGCCCGCACCAGAAGGGCAATACGGCCATCGCCCTGGGCGAAATAGCCAAGCAGTTGGAAAAGAACGGCATAGACAGCGAGATTGTCTGGATCGGCAACCAGCCCGTCCGGGGCTGCATCGCCTGTGGACAATGCGCCCTGCATCCCGGCAAATGCGTTTTCGACGATGATATCTGCAACCGCATCAGCGAGAAGTTCGCCGTTTCCGATGCGCTGATCGTGGGGTCCCCCGTCTATTATGGCCAGCCGAACGGTGCTGTCCAAAGCATCATCCAACGGGCTTTCTATTCCAACGGAGCGAGCATTTCGGGAAAACCGGCCGCGGCGGTCGCCGTCTGCCGCAGAGGAGGTGCCACAGCCTCTTTCGAGGCGCTGACCATGCCCTTCCAGATGATGAACATGCCCATCGTGACCTCCCAGTACTGGAACATCGTATATGGAGGCGCCCCCGGGCAGGCATCCCTGGACACCGAGGGGCTCCAGACCATGCGCGCCCTGGCGAACAATATGGCGTGGCTGCTCAAGGCAACCGGCGGCGAGCCTGCGCCGGGGCGTGCCGGAGAGCCTTGGGAGGGGATGAATTTCATCAGATAGGGAAATGCGGTTTGAAAGCCTGGACCGCGGCCTTGTGGCAATGAAGGTGGCCGGTGGCGTGTTCCTGTCCTGGCGTCTTTCCGCCTGGGAGGATCCGCTTTTCGGCACGGCTGACAAACCCTTGAAATTCACTTTGTTCCGAGGCGGGAAGGCCATCGCCGAATTGAACGGGAAAACGAACTTCCTCGACCCCGGAGGCGTCTTGGACTCCGAGTATATGGTCAGGACGGAGAACGGCGATGCATCGGCGGTCGTACGCCCCTTCCCTTCCGGCGCGAATTGGTTCGACATCCCTTTGGAAAGACCGGCAGACAGCCCCTTCGGACCTTACACGATCAGCGACGTGTCGGTCGGGGATCTTGACGGGGACGGCTCCTATGAGTTGGTGGTCAAATGGGACAGCGCAGGCAAGGACAACAGCGTTCCCGGCATGACCGGAAATGTGTTGCTGGACGCCTACAAACTCGACGGGAGGCGCCTGTGGGCCCGGCCGATCGATCTGGGCGTCAATATCCGGGCCGGGGCGCATTACACGCAGTGCCTGATTTACGATTTCGACGGTGACGGAAAAAGCGAACTGATCCTGAAAACGGCGCCCGGCTCGAAAGACGGATGCGGGTGTTTCGTGAACCTGGCCGGCGAGTTTCCCGCCGTCAGGGCGGTGGACAATTCGCAGGATTTCCGGGATTCCCGGGGAATGGTCCTGGACGGGGACGAGTTCCTGACAGTATTCTGCGGCGGGGACGGACGGGCCCTCGATACGATCTATTATCCCAATCAACGCATCGACCCGAAACTATGGGGGGACGACGAAGGCAACCGGTCCGAGCGGTACACGGCCGCGGTGGCGTGGCTGGACGGGGAAAGGCCGTACGGCTTCTTCATGCGGGGGTATTATTGGGGCAAGAAGGACTATCGCCGTGGCCGTCAATGTGCCTGCGCCGTTTCATTCGAGGACGGTCATCTCAAGTGCCTCCACAGTTTCGATACGCTCAATGTGAAGGAATTGGCAGGGAGTTACAAAGGGGTTGACGGATACCGCCGCGGAAATGAGAAATACATCGGCGAAGGCAACCACAATTGCGCCGTCGCCGATGTGGACGGCGATGGTCGGGAAGAAGTGCTTACAGGAGCCCTCTGCTACAAGCTGGACAGGCGTAACCGCCTGAAAGTCAAATGGTGCACTTTCCTCGGTCACGGCGATGCCCTGCACTTGGGAACTTACCGCCCCAGGCGCCGCGGATACGATTTCTTCACGGTTCACGAATGCGGGAAACGGCACCCGCTCCGGAAGGGCGTCAAACTGGACTATGGTTTTTCTGTCCTGGATGCCGCCAGCGGCCGCCGGTTGTTCCATCAGCCTTCACCGGGAGATATGGGACGCGGGATGATGGCGGATACCGGTGCGGGCGGCTGGTATCAGGTCTGGGGCGTATCGGAAGTCGAAGGCAGTGATGAACGTGTACGGATCGGGCCGTTCGCCAGGACAAAAAAAGGATTCGAGCGGATAGACATTCCGGGAGCATCGACGAATTTCCGGATATTCTGGGACGGGGACCTGTATGACGAGCTGCTTGACGGCGAGGCTGGCGGTCCGCTGGAAGTGACATCCTGGAACGGAGAAAGGATGGAAAGGATTTTCCGGACCGAAGGCTGCATCTCGATCAACGGAACGAAGGCCAATCCCTGCCTCCAGGCCGACATCCTCGGGGATTGGCGGGAAGAAATCATTATGGCCCGGGAAGACAACCTGGCCCTCCGGGTGTTCGTTTCCGATATCCCCACGGATCATTCCTTCAAGACGCTGATGCACGACCCGGTTTACAGGGCAGGCGTTGCTGCCGAACAGACGGCATACAACCAACCTCCCCATATAGGATTTTACCTGAAGAAAGAACTATGATTTATTATTTCGACCTGCACAAGACCAAGGTATTCGGTCCCATGTTCAAGGCAAGCGGGGTTATCCACAGGAATCCCTTCCGGGGCATCGCCAGCATGTACGCCCTGAACACCAGATTCGCCTATAAGCTGCCTGGTTCTGTTTTCTATCCCAGGCCGGTTTTCAAGGAAGGTGATGACAAGATCATTGTCTTCGACACCTATTCCAGCCCGCATCTGTTCGACTGGCTCAGCGAGACCTACAAAGACAAACGCATCATTCTCTGGTATTGGAATACCGTGGAAACCAACGGATTGAAGAAGCAGCTCCCGGCAAGGGTGGAGACCTGGTCCTTCTCGAAGGCCGACTGCGCCGAATATGGGATGCGGTATAACACCCAGTTTTATTTCGACTGTCTCGCCCGGGATGCGGCGGAAAGCCGGAAGCAGGGCCTTTCACAGCACCCCCGGGCTTTTTTCTTCGGAAGAGACAAAGGCCGGTCGGAGATTCTTGAAGATTTGAAAAGACGGCTTGAGAAAGAAGGCATAGAAGTGGACCTGGAGATCGCGGCGCCATTCCTGGGCAGGATGCATTTTTATCGGGAACCGCTCCTTCCCTACCGGAAGGTGGTCGATCTGGTGAAGAAGTCCGACATCCTGCTGGATTATTGCAATGATCCCGATACCGGCCTGACCCTCCGCGCAATGGAAGCGCTCTTTTTCGGGAAAAAGCTGATTACAAACAATTTGGAAATCCTTGATGCAGACTTCTACGATCCCGCCAACATATATGTGCTGGGGCGCGACAAGAGATCCTTCCGGGAATTCGCGGACTGCCCGCCGGAACCTGTGGATCCGGAAATCCGGGACAACTATCTTCTTTCCAACTGGCTCAAACGTTTTGACTGAATGACCGGAACGGGAATCAAAGCCGAAGGTGCCTTCGAGGAGATCTGCCGGATGGAATCCCTGGCGGAGAGTTTCAAGAACCCGTCAAGCGGAGACGGGCAGTCCGGCACACACGTGCTTCCCTGGTGGAAAAAGATGATCTCCGACACCATTACGCGGTGGAAGCGGAAATCCTGGCACGCGCAGGATGAGGACCTGGCTCTCGACAGGCATACGGCCGCCGAGCGGAAGTCTTTATATGTCCGGGAGCAACGCATCGCCGTGTACACCGCCCTGTTCGGTCCGTACGACAGTTTGAGGGATCCCCGGTTCCAGCCCGACAATATCGACTATTATGTACTTACGGACCAGGAGATCCCGGAAGGGAGCGTCTGGAAGCGCATCGGCGCTTCCGATGTCATTCCTCCGGATTATCAGGAAGACCCGGTTCTGTGCAACCGCTGGTGCAAGATGCACCCCCATCTGCTATTCAAGGATTACCCGTACAGCATCTATCTGGATGCCAACATCTGGGTATTCTCCGACCTTACCCCGCTGACCGCCGGATTGGACGCTTATCCTGTTGCGATGTTCCGTCACAAAAAAAGGGATTGCGTGTATGACGAAGTCCAGGCCTGCCTGGATCAGAAGAAAGACAAGGAGGAATCCCTGCAGGCTCACCTGGAAGTGATCCGCGCACACGGCATCCCCAGGAACTGGGGGCTGCTGGAGGCGAGCGTGATTGCGAGGAAACACGCCGACCCCCGATGCGTGGAGCTTATGGAAGCCTGGTGGGAGGCGTTTATCCGGAACTCCAGGAGGGATCAGATCCCGCTGATCGACTGCCTGTGGCTAAAAGGAATCAATCCCGCCGTGATAGGCACCCTGGGGGGCAATCTCAGAAGGTGCAGCCTGTTTGTCCAGATGCCCCATACAGATACTTCCCGGTAACGCTCTCCCGACACAAGGCGATTTCCGCGGGAGCGCCCGAAGCAACGATCCTTCCCCCCTGCTCTCCCCCGCCAGGCCCCATATCTACGACATAGTCGGCCTGGCGGATGACATCCAGGTCGTGCTCGATGACGATGACGGTGGCCCCGTTGTCGATCAGATGCCGGAATACGTTCATCAACACCTTCACGTCCAGCGGATGCAGGCCGATGGTGGGTTCGTCAAAGACGAAGACGGAATCCCCCTGCCCCCGCCCCATCTCGCTGGCCAGTTTCAGGCGCTGGGCTTCTCCGCCGGAGAGGCTGGGCGTCGCTTCGCCCAGGGTGAGATAGCCGAGCCCGAGGTCGTGAAGGACCTGCAGCCTGCCGCTTATCAGAGAGAGGTCCCGGCAGGCCTCCAGCGCCTCGTCGACGCTCATGGCCATCAGTTCGGGCAACGTATGCCCGCCCTTTCGGTGTATTTCCGAAGCCGTCCTCGCATAGCGGGAGCCGTGGCAGTCCGGACACGGGATATCCACGTCGGGAAGGAACTGTACGTCCAGGCTGATGCTGCCCGTACCGTCGCAGGTGGGGCAGCGGAGTTTCCCGGTATTATAGGAGAAGTCCCCTGCCTTCCAGCCGCCAGCCCGGGCATCCTCGCTGCGGGCAAAGACTTTCCGCAGTTCATCATGGATATTGGCATAGGTGGCTACCGTCGACCGGACATTGATGCCGATGGGCGTCGCGTCGATCAGCTTGACCTGACGGATGCCCTCCGCCTCGATGCGGTCGATATGCGAAGGCAGCTTATGACCTTCCAGCTTAGCCTTCAGCCCGGGAACCAGGCTCTCCAGGACCATGGTCGTCTTGCCGGAACCGGACACACCCGTCACAACGGACAGACGTCCCTTGGGGAAAGAGACCTCCAGCGGTTTCACGGTATGGATGGCCCCCGTGGTCATCCGGATGGTGCCCAGGTCAAAAAGATCCGCCCTGCGGGCGGCCGGCTTCAAACTGCTTTTCAGGTAAGGGCCGATCCGGGAAGCCGGGTTGGCCTCCAATTGCGATACCGTCCCCTGCGCGATGATGCTTCCTCCCTTCGCCCCCGCTTCCGGCCCAAGTTCAATCACCCAGTCCGAATGGGCAAGGACCTGGGTGTCGTGGTCCACCAGCACCACCGAATTGCCGTCGGCGACCAGGTCGTCCATCACGCCCGTGAGACCTTCCAGATTGGAAGGATGCAGGCCGATGGAGGGTTCGTCCAGCACATAGAGGACGCCGGTGGTGCGGTTGCGGACGGCCCGGGCCAGCTGCACCCGCTGGCGCTCACCCGTAGAGAGGGTGGACGCGGCGCGGTCCAGCGACAGGTAGGACAGGCCCAGATCCACCAGCCTGCGGGCCGTGTCGTGGAAAGATTCGCAGATACGCTCCGCCATCGGTCGCATCGGCGCGGGAAGCGAAGCCGGCACGCCTTTGACCCATTCGATGAGTTCGGCGAGCGTCATCTTGCAGGCTTCGGCCAGGTTGATTCCGCGCAAGAGGGGCGCTCTGGCGGCTTCCGACAGCCGGGTTCCGCCGCATTCCGGGCAGATATCCTCTTTCAGGAACTTTTCCACGCGTTTCATGCCGGCTTCGTCCTTGACCTTGGCCAGGGCGTTTTCCACGCTGTAAACGGCGCTGTAGTAGGTGAAGTCCATCTCGGCAAAGCCGTTGGTCTTTTCGTTCTTGTAGATGATGTGACGCTTTTCGGCCGGGCCGTGATAGACGATTTCCTTTTCCTGCGGCGTGAGGTCCCTGAAGGGGACGTCGGTCCTGACGCCCATCTCGCGGGCGATATCCTTCATCAGCGACCACATCAGCGAGCCCCAAGGGGCGACGGCGCCTTCGTCGATGGTCAGCGACTCGTCCGGAACCAGGGTGGATTCATCCACGGTGCGGACGATCCCCGTGCCGCTGCAGCAGCGGCAGGCGCCTTCGCTGTTGAAAGCCAGCTGTTCGGCGCCGGGCGCATAGACCCGCTCTCCGCAGATCGGGCAGAAAATCGGCTGTTCGGCAGCCACGTCCAGCGTGGGCTCCAGGTAATGGCCGTTGGGGCAGCGATGGCTCGCGAGGCGGGAAAACATCAGCCGCAGGCTGTTCAGCAGTTCGGACAGGGTCCCGAACGTGCTCCGGATGCCCGGTACGCCGGGGCGCTGATGCAGGGCCAGCGCCGCGGGCACATAACGCACGTCATCTGCCAGGGCACGCGAGGCCTGGGTCATCCTGCGGCGGGTATACGTGGAAAGGGACTCGAGATAGCGGCGGGACCCTTCCGCATACAGCACCCCCAGGGCCAGGGAAGATTTCCCGGACCCGGATACCCCGGCAATCCCGACAATCTTTCCGAGCGGGATATCAACATCCAGATTCTTAAGGTTATGGGCTTTTGCGCCGCGTATTTCTATGTTCTTGGGCACTTGGTTTCTTTTTTATGTAGTCAATTACAAAGGTACGGATTCTTGGCCATTATGTGCAAAGTCTTTGGCCAACCCCTTTGTTTATTCAGCGCTATTCGTATCTTTGTTCCTGTAGTTCAGTAGTGTATGAAAAAAGCAATCGTCACCATCCTGTCCGTCCTCTCGCTGTGCGCCTTACAAGCCTCCGCACAGACCACCTCCGACTTCGGGACCTGGAGCAGCGTCCAGCTCATCAAGTCTTTCGGCGCACCCTACGCCATGGCCCGCCTGGAGCATCGTTCCTTCAACCACGTGGGCAGCACGGAGTGCTGGTTTGCCATGGCCGGCGGCGGATACAATTTCAACAGTTGGTTCCAGGGCGACCTGAGCTATGAGTACTGGAGCATTCCCTCTGCGGGGAACATGGTCCAGCACAAAGCGGTCCTGAACCTTACCGAAACCCTCAGGCGCGAAGGCCTGTCCCTCAGCCTCAGGGAAAAGTACGAGTTGGCATACAACCCCGGGACAGACTCGTTCAGCAACACCCTCCGGACCCGGATCCGCGGACAATACAAGGCGTCGGAGAGCATCTTCACGCCCTATCTGGCGTATGAATTGTTCGGGGGCCTCGACAGCGGGAAATGGGTGCGCTCGCTGCATTATGCCGGCACCGAGATCAGCCTCGGAGGCGGCCATTCGCTGGATTTCTATTACCTGTACCACCTTTATGACAAAGGCGGCCTGACGGCCGCCTGTCACCTTCTGGGTTTCGGTTACATTTTCGTCTTCTAGGCTTCCTCAGAGAGGGCGTCCGTAGCACGGACCTTGACGGTACTGTCGTAGCAGTCGAACATTCCGTCCACCTCCTCTTTCCGGTTCACCCTGGAAAGAAGGCTTACCACGGGCACGACCACCAGTCCCAGCAGCATCGCCAGCACGCCGGCGTTGATCGGCGAGGTGAAATACGGGCTGATGAAAGTCTTGCCCGTGAAGGTGCAGTACATACAGCCGCACATGACGCCCACGCCCGTGATGAAGGAAGCCCAGACCGATGCCGCCGTGGTGCGCTTCCAATAGAGACCGTACAGGAACGGGGCCAGGAAAGCACCGGCCAGCGCGCCCCAGGAAATGCCCATCAACTGGGCGATGAAGGTCACGGAACTCTTGGCCTGGACGATGGCGAGAACGGAAGAAACGACGATGAAGAAGAGCACGAGCAGGCGGATGCAGAGCAGCTGCCTGCGGTCATCCATACGGGCGCCTTTGCAGACCTTGGCCAGCGCAGGATCGATGATGTCCAGCGTCAGCGTGGAACCGGAGGTAAGCACCAGCGAGGACAGGGTGGACATGGAGGCCGATAGGACCAGGATGATCACCACGCCGATCATCATGTCCGGCAGGGTGGCCAGCATGGACGGGACGATGCTGTCGTAGACCGGCGTACCGGCCGCCGTATACTCGATGCTCTGGCCGTAAAGCCGGCCGAATCCGCCCAGGAAATAGCATCCTCCCGCCACGATGATGGCGAAGAAGGTGGAGATGAACGTACCCTTGCGGATGGCCGCCTCGTTGCGGATGGCGTAGAACTTCCCGACCATCTGCGGCAGGCCCCAGGTGCCCAGGGAAGTCAGCAGCACGACGCCCAGCAGATAGATGGGCTGGGGCCCCAGGAAAGAAACGAACGCGCCGTTCAGGGCGGGCGCGGACTCGGACGGAATCTGCGACAGGCTCTCCACCGCAGCGCTGAATCCCCCGTTGCCGTTCAGCACGGACGCGATCACGGCGCAGATACCCACCAGCATGATCAGTCCCTGGATGAAGTCGTTCACGGCCGTCGCCATATAACCGCCGACCAGCACGTAGATGCCGGTCAGGACGGCCATGCCCAGCACGCACCACACGTAATCCACGTTGAAGGCCATGCTGAAAAGCCGCGACAGGCCGTTATAAAGCGAGGCGGTATAAGGGATGAGGAAAATGAATACGATGACGGAAGCGGCCACCTTGAGCGCACCGCTGAAGAAGCGTTTCCCGAAAAAGTCGGGCATCGTGGCGCTCTGGAGATGATGCG
>Ga0310691_10003373_pt1 | contig 19282 bp, 18 predicted proteins | sample 176DNAGHGlowgp2_FD_203887 | JGI IMG/M metagenome (GOLD analysis project Ga0310691, IMG submission 203887) | Sheep rumen microbial communities from Palmerston North, Manawatu-Wanganui, New Zealand - 1766 DNA GHGlow gp2 (v2) (version 2) | ecosystem: Host-associated > Mammals > Digestive system >...
AATGAACTAAAAGCCTGAGCTCCAGCCCATTCATTCTGCAAAGTTCAGATGAAGTTTACCATCTGATTTACAGCTGACTGAAGATGTCTAGGAGGTTTAGAAGCTAATTTTCCTGAAACTCCATTGAATCATTCCTCAAGCATCTGCCTCAAACTCCATCATGCACAGTATGGAGTAAACATTCCTAAATCATGAATATGATAATCTCCATTTCTATGAGCATTTCCTACTTCTGCAGGATATATTTTTGAGAGCCAATAATTAGCTACGATCTTTTCTGAATTTTTAAGGATTAGTCATCAGATGGAATATCATACATTAGCATTTTCATTGATTCTCCAGTCTAGATGTCATAAGTATTCATCCATAGTCTTGTCTACCTCAACTACGATATTTTTTACATCACGAGATTCTGCTCTCTTTTGACGATAAGTGATATAAGCTTTGGCTACATCTTCAAATTGCTGCTGCATAAGTACATTTTCTACTTCGTCCTGAATAGTTTCAATATCTGGAATTTCATTTCAGATTTTTGACTCAACATTTGATATAATAATATCAACTAGAGCTGGAATCTTGTCAGTTTCGCTATTTTGAACTGCTTCAAATGCGGCCTGAATCGCTGCTGTAATTTTATCTTTTTCGAAAGTCACGATAGAACCGTTTCTTTTTCTAATTTTATAAATAGTCATTTTTCTAGTGCCTAATAATTCATGTAAAACACAATATATAGTGATTTATTTTTTATTTTAGCCACTATATATTGTATTTAATATCAATTACAAGAGAAAAATCTATAAAAATTTTTGTATAATGATAGCTATTGGTTTGCACAGATTTGGAGTTTTTAACATTTTTTGTGTTTATAGAATGCATATTTTGGAATTTTGATTGAATTTTATTAGTTATAAACTAATATTTACATATATGGAATTTTTATCTTTTTTTTAACATTTTTACAAAAATTCAGATTTTTTAGAAATTTACTTGTTTTTTACTGCATATATATTAAAATACGATGAGTAGAAATATTAGTACTCATCTAATATATAAAAACAATATTGACATTTTTAAAAAAACATTTGATTTTAGATTTGATTTTATTATATATTGTATTGTCTAAAAAACATTTTTATTCTATTTATAGGATTAAACATGAAAAAACTTTTATGAACACTATTAGCCGTATGAACATTCCTTGGAATAGGACTAAGTACAGCTTATGCTTCCGACTGTCTCAATCTTAGATTTAACAATTGAGATAGCTTATGCTTAGAAATCGAAAAAAATGGAACCAAAAATTTCAAGGTTTCAGTCGACAAAAACAATCTTAGTAAAGGTTCATCTATAAGATGCTACATCATCTTACCAAATTCATCTATGTATTCTCTCAATAACTGTGCATGAACATTTTCATACGCTGGGACAAATACAGATGATGTAATAGTTTCTGCTACATACATATTAAAGAACAAAGATTTTTACTCAAAAAGAACAAGTCAAAAACTCAACTTCAATAAATGAACTTGGGGATCTAGCAATTCATCTTCAAGCTCATCATCAAAAAGTAGCTCTAGCAATGATTTAAATATTAATGTTTCTCCTTCTAGCCCTGATACCTATGAACGAGTTAAATTAACTATTGAGACTGATGATGACTATACAGGTAAAATTAAGTTCTCTAAATTACAATACAAATCCAATAGTTCTTCTTCTTGGTCTACTATTTCCTCTACTTCTTCTACTTACATTTCTGATTATTCTAGCGATTGGAGTAATGGATATTACAGAATGACTTCTTCTGATGATGGTGAAGCTACTCTAAAGAACTTAGTTAAATTTAAGAAAAGCGGTTACTATAGAATTTATGTTGAAGATACTGATGGTAATGAATCTTATATTCAAGTTAATGTAGATACTTCTAGTTCTTCATCTTCTAGTTCTAATGGTGAGATTAAACTTTCTACTAATAGAAAATCTCCTTCTACTAGTCAATATGTAAATCTTACTATCGAGACTGATGATGACTATGTTGGTATTTTGTCTTTCTATGCTAAATATAGAAGTTCTTCATCTTCTAGCTGGACTACTATCTCTAAAACTTCTAGAACTTCTTCTACTTACTTCTCTGATTACTCTGACGAATGGGGTGATGGTTACTACAAAATGAGATCTTCTGATGATGGCGAAGTTACTTTAAAAGATTTAGTTAAATTCAAGAAATCAGGTTACTATAGAATTTACGTTGAAGATACTGATGGTAATGAGTCTTATATCGAATTTGATGTAGATACTTCTAGCTCTTCTTCTAGTTCTAATGGTGAAATTGAACTTTCTACTAACAGAAAATCTCCTTCCACTAATCAATATATAAACTTAACTATCGAGACTGATGATGATTATGTTGGTAATTTGTCTTTCTATGCTAAATATAGAAGTTCTTCATCTTCTAGCTGGACTACTATCTCTAAAACTTCTAGAACTTCTTCTACTTATTTCAGCGATTACTCTGATGAATGGGGTGATGGTTACTACAAAATGAGATCTTCTGATGATGGCGAAGTTACTTTGAAAGACTTAGTTAAGTTTAGAAAAAATGGTTACTACAGAATTTATGTAGAAGATACTGATGGTAATGAATCTTATATTCAATTCTCCGTTGGAGATACTGATGAAGATGATGAGGAGGATGATGAAAGTAACGTAAGTGGATTCTCAAATAGCGAATTAGCTAAAGTAAAAAGTGTATACAAAGAATGGAATAGTATGGTAGCACAGATGCAGAGAAAATATCCTTCTTTGAAAAAGGATAATTACCGAATAAAAATATCTGACAATTTCTACAACAACATGAAAGATGTCATAAACAACAAAAAATCTAGAAATTTCGATGATTACGATGATTATATAAAAGCTTTCAATGAGTGGTATAAATACACAACACAGAACATATAATCCTATATAAAAAGAAAAGACTGACTTAAATGGTCAGTCTTTTTTTTATTACTAATAACGAATTAACTAAAATTTTAAAATTGCTTTCCATACAATCATAATAAAATCTTTTAATAATATTCACTTTTATTCACAACTCACCAACATTATAAAACAACAAAAAATACAAAAAAAACTATTCTATAATAGAATAGGAAAAAATTTTAACAATTTATTTTATAATCAATATATCACAGTTCAATCATTTGAATAACCTCACATATCCTGAGAATCTCACAAAGGATTTTCTGTAAAACCAAATGGATTATTATTCGAATAATCAGTCACAACACTTACTATTCATGTACTAACACAGCTTACTATATTACCAACCTTTACAAATATATTTCTAGCAGAATAATCATCAGAATTCTGTACCCTAAAGAGTTTTAGTATACTCGGTCACATGAATATAATCATCACAGACAGGAAAAGTCAAATAATCATATATCTAATACTATTCCATGCTGATTTAACTTTTGAATCATCTCACTTGGAGAAAATAAACAAAAAAATAGCATAAAAAAATGCCCACAAGCATCAAACCAACACAACAAGTACAAGCAAAGCAAAAACAAACAGAATTACATCTGCAGGATTCGCAGTGATTATATTAGAACATGCATTCTCCATCAAAAACGAAATTTATAAACTATCGTATCCAAAATTTACTCAGCCTTTTCTTTTTTTGGTAAAGCTTTTCTCTCTATTTCTTTATAGAATTTTTTGAACATAGAATCATTTGTAGACTTGAAAAGTAATTTTGCAACTCTCTCTGAAGGTTGAGCTCATTTTGCTATCCAAGATTTTATACTTTCTACATCAGCTTCAAATATATGCTTCAATGGATCATAAGAACCTAAAACTTCCAAATGTCCACATTGTGCAGGTTTTGTATGTTCAGTAAGAACTACTCTATAAAAAGGTCTCTTTGATCTTCCTTGTCTAGAAAGTCTAATAACTAACATGTTAACTTTTTTAAACTTAAATAAAAAAATCTGATAATCAATTCTATTACTTTAATTTTTCTCTAGATGTATGCTCTGTGTGTTTTTTGCAATGTTTGCAATACTTATTCACAGCTAATTTTGGAGTAGTTGCTTTATTCAAAGATGTGAAAAAATTTGTCGCTTTACATTCAGGACAAACTAATGCAACTGTAATAACTCCACCTTTTTTCTTTGCCATAGTTTAGGTTAATAATACACAAATAAAATATTTGAATGACGTAGATGATCATAAATTTGGCTCTGGGTAGACTCGAACCACCGACCTCGCCCTTATGAGAGGCGCGCTCTAACCTGCTGAGCTACAGAGCCACTTCATTCTAATAAATAATATATCCAAATCGGTGAGGGTGGGATTCGAACCCACGAAGCCTGTTACAGCTTGACTCGTTAGCAGTGAGTTGATTTCAGCCTCTCATCCACCTCACCAAATCACCAATTCGTGGATTGAATATACAGAATTACTATTGTATTTCAAGAGAAAAAATATAGAAAAAAGTATCAAAATTCAAATTAAATCAGATTTTATAAATTACAAATCACAACATGGCTGAAGAAGTAGTTTGAATTATTGAATCATGAGAAACTTGAGGCAACTTAAATGAATGAGTTACTGAAGCTGATGTTCAAAGAGTACAAGAAAATTCTCGTCAAGCAAAAAAAATAGCACAACAATTACAACAAGATAAAAAACAAAACAATCAATTAGCAAATTTTCTCAGTTTCCTTTTAAGTGAAATCACAAACGATAAAATCATCAAATGATTATATGATACTTTTTTCATAACAATTGATCCAAAGACTAATATTCCATATTTCCGTAAAAGCATGAATGATGTAGTTGTTGTCTGACTTTTTTATCCTTTTTATTTAGAAAAAGCTAAAGAATTATGAGTATCTCATTATTATGAAAACTTAAATAATGCTGGAGAAAAATCAGTGAATTGATATATTGCATACTTGCAAGATTTATCAGATCATTATCATGACAATATTCCAATCAATCAAAATAGTTTTATCCTATTATTGATAGAAATTTTTAAAGAATTTTTACCAATTAATTCAAATTCAGAATTATGAGAAAATATTGATAAAGAGTATGCCGAAATAATACGTGAAAAGTTGTATCTTGAAGAATAAAAAAATAAAAAAATCACAAAAAATTTTTAATTACAAATATTAATGCTAGAAAATTTCAAAAAAAAGTAGACTTTTTTTTGACTTTTTTGATATTTTCGAATATAATTTATTTAGAATTTTATATATTGTTGTGTTCAATATGGGAAATATAGATTTTAGAGCAAAGCAACAAGAACTATTAAACACTCAACAACAGTTGAGAGATACTCAAGCAGAACTTGATGATAAAACAAACCAATTAGAAAATGCTAGACTTAAGAATGAAAATGAAAAATCTGAACTAATTGAACAATTATTGTCCGAAATCGATGCTCTCAAGGAAAATGCTAAAAATTACGAACAACAAATCAAAGATATAAACGCCGAGTTAAATACTTTACGCACACATTTTAATAACATTAATCAAATTTCCCAGCAAACTGTTGATGAACAAACTACTTCTCAGCAAACTACTGTTGACCAAACTACTACCCAACAAACTACTGTTGATCAAACTACTACCCAACAAACTACTGTTGATCAAACTACTTCTCAGCAAACTGTTGATGAACAAATTACTTCTCAACAAACTGTTGATGAACAAATTACTTCTCAACAAACTGTTGATGAACAAATTACTTCTCAACAAACTGTTGATGAACAAATTACTTCTCAGCAAACTGTTGATGAACAAACTACTTCTCAACAAACTGTTGATGAACAGACTACTTCTCAACAAACTGTTGATGAGCAACCAGACATAAAATTAGACAGTTACGAATGATACAATAAAGCTTTATCTCAATTAATTCTTGATATAGATTGATGTATAGCAACAGCAAAATATAAAAGATGATTAAACAAATCATGAAAAGAAACCCTAAAAACAGCTAAAGCAAAATTAAAGCAATACAGAGGCATCATAACTGGTAAGAAAGAACACCTTGAACATGAATTTAAACAAAAAAATAAATTAAATGCAAAAAATCCTGACAAAGTACCATTAACAGTATCTATTTCTACCGCAGAAATTAATGAATTAAAAAGGCGACGAGGCGATCGAAGGAAAAAAATAGAAAATGATATAAAAGAATGACAAATAGGAAAATCGTCAAATACTGCTCCACGACCTAATCAGTCTTTAGAACAAGTAAATAAATGAAATACTGTGGACAATCACCACATTGAATACGATTCTAGACTAAACGAAGCATTACAAGATGCTGCATTTTTACGCATAATAGACAACAATCAAGATAGAGCTAGAGAATTTTTACAAGCAATAGCAAATAATTCCCTTTCTGATGCTCAAATAACAATCTGTCACATACGCAAAGCACAATTAGATCCATATTTCGAAAAATATGGTTTATCTAATCAAGTACATAGATGTATTCAAACTCGTGGATGAAGATACACTCAGAATGTAGTTAATTACTGAAATATGGACTGAGAAACTGCTTACAAAACCTGATGAGTAGTTGGTTGGCTAAATAACACATTAATAAAAGCCTTTCCAAACGCAAAGCCTGACCAAGTATCAAGTTTTACAAACCTAGCAGTCGCCGCTGGGTGAATTTATGCAATTTATAGAATATGAAAACGATTCTTCGGAAAAAATAAAGATTGAGAACGTAATTTACTATGAAAAGCTGCAGGATTAGCTTCTATTTATTTTGTTCCACAGTTATTACTCTGAAAGGACTGATATTCATTACTATGAGACATTTTAACATGAAAAGCTGATTTTTGAGAACTATGATATAGAGCTTCAAACTGTCTATGGTTTATGAATAACAGTAGTCCGGAAGTATACGCTCAGATGGCTCCATGAGTTTTATGAATGAGCATTTTTCCACAAAATTATACCGTAAAGGATGTTAAATCACTTCAGCAAACATTTTCTGATCAAAATTCTCGAAGACAACGATATACAGTCACTTACAATAGATTAAATAAAGATAATTCAGCATTAGCTAACGAATTCAAAAATACATTTAACGCAAATCAATATAACGAAAATGAGCGAAAAGCTTTCTTAGCCAAATTATGAATTACTGATAACACTAGCGACGACACAGTTATATTTAATGAAGCTATGAAATTAACAGACAAAAAAACATCTCTTGAATTACGAATGAAATCTCAATGAAAAAAAAGAAATCCAGTTTTTAATAAAGAAATAGATGAATATTTGAGACAAGGATGAGAATTTAATCCTAATGACTTAAAAGATAAAGACAATTGGTTCATTCTTGATAAAGAAGTTGCATATACTGAAAGACCAGAGGATGAAAAAAACAGAAAAGCTTTAGAAAACCAAGTTGAATCTCTATCTATATCCGATCCTCAAAAAAAATCTGATCTAAAAACCGCTATTATAAGATTTTATAATGAAAGAAGTATCGACACAAAACCAAATCTTAGTGATTTTAATCTAAAAACAGAAAATGGTTTTGTTATTCTAAAAAGCCATTCATGACAAGAGACTAAAATCGATATCAACAAATGAGAATTAGTATGATTCTGAAATTGAATCAGATTCTCTGATTTATCCGAATTGTTAAACGTAGCCGATTTGTCAAATAGAATACTAGAAACTCAAAAATGAAAACAACCTAAAGATATGCCACCTTTTCAATATAAAATAGGAAAAGGATGAAGATGAATTTACTTCAATGATGCAGAAGATTGGAGTCTTAATTTTGATACTAGAATACTATCATGAGGTCTATGATGATCTATCGGAAAAATTGATACCCTCTCAAACCCAAATAACGCTGAAGAATTTGCAAAATATTTATCAAAACGCCGGGAAAATATCAACAAAGTAAATCTAGATTCCATAAATTATCCAATTCTCCACAACTTTTCAGAAAAAACAAAAATAATTTTTACTAACGAACAAGAAGCAAAAGATTTAGAGCTTTGGCTAAAGGAAATAAAAAACTGAAAAAAATTCGCAATATGACAACAAGGATGAAACCCATTCAGCATATCACGACAATTTAAAACTTTTGATAATAGATTAGTTTTTACCGCTATCAATTGAACAAATGAAGTCTTTAAAGAAGATATTTCAGAAAAATTTCCAACAATCATGAGAAACAAAGATGATTTTCTAAAATTCATGAATGATAAAAACAACTGAATGCGATGATCAGCACTTAATAGATAAAAACAAAAAACAAACATACACAATAGTCAACACAAAAAGTGTTGACTTTTTTTATAAAAAATTTATACATAAGGTATGTATTTAATTCATAAATCTATGAATATCATGGAAAGAATAGATTCACCTTTTACATGAAACTTCTCAAAAAAAATACGCGATGCTACAATTTTGGTAACTATTGCATTAACATTATCTGGTTGCTGATCTAAAGAAGAAAATTTTGAGAATCAAGTCAAAAAGGTACAACAATTAGAATATGAACTAAAACAACAAGCTGAAAATTATCGTTATGTTGCTACTCAACAAAATATTCAACAAGACTTAAGAGATGAATGAGCAGATGCTACGATCAACCAAGAAATTTGATATTCTCTAGATCGAGCTGAAGAACAAGATGAAAAAATTGCAGAAACTAAAGAAAAATTAAATGAAGCACAAAAAGAATTAGCTCGTATGAAGGAAGAAATGCGAGATATAAGACAAACAAACAGTGATAGACTAAAAACAAGACTAAAAATAGATAAATACGATTATATACCAGCAGAATTTGAAAGAAGCAGAAATGCCAAATAACATATTAATTCTCCGAGAAACAGACTAATGTGTAGTCTGTTTTTTATTTTCTTTTGACTTTATAAAAAGAAAATATAGATTAAATGAGATATTTATATTGTTAAACTAAAATATGTTGGCTATTTGTATCTGAGTATGAATTCTATGAGCTATTTTATGATACTTAATATTTTATTTACGCTATGAATACAAAGATACAGTAAACGAACTTCGTTCTCATTTGAAAGAAGCAAACAATCAAATACAACACCTACAAGAGGAATTAGATGAATATATGCTACAAAATCAGATTTTAAAAGAAGAAGCTACAAAACTTTTGGAAAAAAATGATAATTTAAATGAAGTAGTTTCAGAATTATCTACTTATTATGTGCATATCAAAAAAGCTAGTGAAAAAACTCAAGAACTTAATGAATATCTCACAAATCCTGATGAATCATTAGAAGAAAAAATTAAGAAAAGTAATAAAAAATCTGATGAAGAAAAAAAGTTTTTCTAGTTTTATCATAAACATCCAAAAAATATGTGATATGATAGTAAACACGTTGAAATTCGATGACCAAAAGAATGATATAACGCCGTTGCGTCACAATATAAAGAATCTCACGAACATTTAAATTCATTTTACCACATAGAATTTTTGCGTTTTTTGCCTAGATGAAAAACTTTCAGAATAATCGATCTATGAGCTTGAGATGGAAGAATGTTCCCAGCTTTAAATTCACTTCCACATAGTGAAATTACAGCATGTGATATTTCAGAAAAAATGCTAGAAAAATATCCAAAAGTAGCTAAGAAAAAAATAGTAAATCTAGAAGAGAATTTTCCATTTGATGATAACCCTTTCGATTTAGCATTTTGCTTTTTCACACTTGAACATATCCAAAATATCGAAAACTTTTTCAATGAGACTTATCGCATACTTTCAAACGATGGTCAGATTTTTATTGGTCATTTTTTTCAGAGAAGAGAATTTGAACGAACTGCTAATCAAAAAAAATTTAAAATCCAACAATACAAACGCTCAACTGAAGATATTGAAAAAATTATGAAAGAATGTTTTTTCGATGTAGATATTGTTCCGATGAGCGATAAATGAGTTCACACCGGAGATTTAATTATTTGAAAAAAATAATTGTCATTCTGAGCCAACGACGAAGAATCCACTTCACATTATATTCGTCATTCTGAGCAGTAGTGAATAATCTTAGGTATTAGAAAAAAACAGGAATTAAATCCTGCTTTTAATATTCTGATTTTTTAATTATTTCTTAATAATTGCCTCAATAGCTGCAAATGAACCCTTATCTTTTTCATTAATAATGATATAAAGTTCATCTCCAGGAGTTCCCTTAAAAAATGTTACAGCTGCTTGATTAAGGAAATAAACTGTTCCTTCATCTGTAACCGCAGTAAATTTGTTATCATCTGTGCGAGAAAGGATAGCTCTTAAATGCTTTCTATCTGCTGGTTTAATAAGCTTATAAATAAATTTTCCATCTGGCATAACTTTTAATTTTAAAGTATCTCATGGAATAAGTTTTGTTTTTGAAGAATAGTTCATCGGAACTGGATATTTTTTCTGATCTGCTCAAATCATGAAATAACCATCAAAAAGTCACTCAATTACTTCTACTCATTCTTCAGAGTATGTAGACAAATCTGGATTTCACATCGTATCATCTCATTCAGTTGAAGATAATGATTTAATATCCATTGGATCAAAATTTACCAATTGATCAAGAATTACTTTCATTTTCTTTAGTTCAACCTCTATACCTGAAATTTCATTACGAAGAAAATTAATCATTTGCTGATGTTTTTTCATTACTTCAGGATCTACTGATTCTGACTTTTTAAGTGTTGGTTTTACAGCTTTAGATACTGTTTTTTTAGTTTCTGTCATTTTTATTTTTGTATTTTTGTAAATAAAATCCTATACCCATAGTATACACGTTTTTTTTAATATTGCAAATTTTTACTAAGAAAATTTTCAACAAAAATCTGAATAATAAATCTGAATAAAAATCCCCATTCGTATCGAATAAGGATATATGTAATAACTAAATTCCATACTGCCCCGGCGCGGAGTCGAACCGAGATTACAGTCTTCGCAGGACTGTGTCCTATCCATTGAACGACCGGGACTTTCACAACATCTCACGTGTGTAATATATAACAAAACCCCATCAAAAAACAAGACAAAATTTTTAAAATCTGCATTTTTACTTGATTTTTCTCTGATTAAAACTATACACTTGACAAACAAATTTTTATTTTTTACCCCTCTTAAAATGGCAGAAGAAATTCAAACTCAAAAAAACACAGTAGCCACTGTTGGAATGCGATTTAGCATTATCGGATTAATTGCTCTAATCAGTATTGTTCTTTGCCGATTGTGACTACCTTTATTATTCACTTGATTTATTCTTTGAATAGTAGGATTATTCTACAGACCAAGAAAGAGAGCTCGAATTGCAGTATGTATTCCACTAATCGTTTTTATAGCTTTTATATGTTTAGTATGTTATTTCTGGAATTCTGTCAAAACTCCAGCAAACGAATTTATAAATTGGGCTAAGCCTCAATTAGAACAACTAGAAAATGAAAACTTTGATGATGATAGATTTGAAAATCTTTTACAAACAGAAATCAATAAGATAACTGCTGACACTTCTGAAGAAGAACGAAAGAACTTATATAATACTAGCACAGGTTCAAATTTCTTAGAAAAAGGTTCTTACCTAATCTTCTCTATAATGAAACAGAGCATGGAAGCTGCATTAGAAAAATACAACAGTGGAGAGCTTCCTAAAATTAACGAAGAATATGATGATGACATCATCGATGTGGATATTGATATAGATGACAAAAACGATGAGGACGCAGATGACGATGTCGAAGAAGAAATAACAATACAGCAACCAAAACAGCAGAATAAAGAAACTTTTTCTCAGAGTGAAAAAAATGACATTGAAGAGATTTTGGATATTCTTGAATAATTTATAATTTACTACATACATAAGACATTCCAATATTGGAATGTCTTTTTTTTCTTTTCTTGATTTCCATTTTGGAATTTATAAAATTACATTCAGATTTTAATTATGTGCTTTTCTATGACAAAGAAGAAGGGCGATGAAAAATTATTAGCATTACTCGATATAGTTATCGATAATTATATCAATAAATGAGAACCTGTAGGTTCAAAATTTTTGAATTCCTTGGAAGAAATCGATGACGCTCCTTCTACACTTAGAAAACATCTAAACCAGCTTGAAAAACAGTGAATGGTTTATCAGCCATACAATTCAAGCGGAAGAATTCCAACCGTAGATTGACTCAAATTGTATATAGAAAATTATCTCCAACAAATGGAAGATATGCAAAGTCTGGAGGTAGATAGTGCTAGAGAAAATATGAAAGAAATGGTAGAAATGCTATGAAGCCTAGTCGATGGAGTAATAATTTGATTTCTTAGAAATGATGAATACTACTATTTATGAGTAAATAATTTACTCAAAGAAACTGATAGAGATCACCTAGATGAAACCAAATCTATCATTTCATTTATTGAAGAAAAAAGAATTGTAAAACATATCGACTGAAAAATTCTGAAAAAAAATCAGATTTATTACACTTTTATGGAAGATGATAATACAACCATTTCTGCTGTATATGCAAAAGTTGTACTAGAGTGATATGACTGCATTCTTGCTATAGTATGACCTCTCAGAGTAAACTATAAAAAAAATGTAGCAATACTATCACAGGTTTTACAAAAATTAGACCAATAAAAACAAATCTGAATAAAATGGAATATTTACTCTAATGAAAATTTCAAAAATATGCCAGGAAAATGAGAACAACCAAAAAATTATGTAGAGCTTACTGAAAGTCAGATTTTTGAAAAAATTAAAGAAGATTTGAATCCAATTCAAGAAAACTTAACTGAAAAAAAAATAACAGTAAAAGAAGCAAAGTCTGAACTTAAAAAAATAAATGAATGGATTCAATGAACAAAGCTAGAAACTAAAGATAAAAAAGAAATATGAAAAGCTTTCGAAAAATTAATTAAATTGGAAAAAAGCGTTGATGAAAATTCTCTTAAAGATGAAGTTCGCGAAATAATAAATCTAGTTGAGACTTTAACAAAAAAAGATTTGGCAAATCTAAAACGATGAATTAAGCAAAATAAACAATGGCGAAATACTAAACGTCCAGCTGAAGTGCAAGAATGAATTGATAAATCTGGAGAAAAAATACCAGAACTTATTACAGCCGCTAAAAATGATAAAAATCGATTTGTACGTAAAGTTGTTGGACCTGTGTTAGAACGAGCATATTCATAATATTTTATTAAATTCATAATATTTTATTAAATTCATAACAAATGAAAGAAATAGTACAAAGTGCATGATGAATCGTGTATTATCTAGATAAAGAATGAGAACCTAGATACCTTTTAATTAAACGCCATGCTTTATCTGGAAAAATTGAACGAGTAGCTCCAAAATGAAAAATTCAGATTTGAGAAGATGAAAAAAAAGCAGCCATTAGAGAAATTTGGGAAGAAACTTGACTAAAAAAAGAAGATCTAATCGTAAAACAGTTGCTTTGAACTACATCACTAAGAAGTAGCGAAACAAAATTATGACATCTAGACAAAGATGTCACATATTTTTTGATGAAATTTACATGAGATCCAAGTAGCGTAAAACTGATTGAATGAGAATGATATATCTGAGTTTATAAATGGGCCACGATTGAAGAAGCTCTATGATTAATGTATTACGCAGATATACGTGAACTAGTCAGAAAGAGTTATTTTCTAATCAGAGAAGAAAAGAAAAATCAATGAGTAAAAGCCAGTTTTTTCGATAAATTATAATAAAAATTTTATAAATTTTCCATTTCTGAAAAAACAATTAAAAAACATACAATTACTTCAAGTTCGATTTGACTTTTAAATACATTTTACTACAAGTATTTTGTGGTAGTTTTATTACACTCTTGAAATGAATACAATAAAAGGAATCTCCAAATACATTTTTATAGTTTTAATCTGAGTTATTCTAGCACTTTTTGTTGCATGGATTCAGTATGATACATCAGATTTATCAGCAAGTGTTTTATCTCTTACTGAACAAGATTTTTTTGAATCTACAAAATGGGATGCCTGATATAAAAAAGAAAATCAGATTTTTGAAGTTTTTTTAGCTGAACAAGCTAGAAATGAATGAAATTTAACCATTTCTATCCTTTATTCTCCAGAAGACATCCAACGATTCACTGACAAAATTGATACAAATTATTCTGTAAATATCATCGAACAAAACGAAGAAAATTTGATTCTGAATGTAAACTGATATGAAAATTGAGATTTTACAGAGTGATTATTTGAATTACCATATAGTTGAGATTCAAAAGACATCACATTAGAATATATAAAATCCCAGAATTTAAATTTTGCTATTTGAAATTTAGATAACATAGAAAATAATCAGACTCATTAATTTTATTTCCACGTTTAAAAAAATGAAAAAATTTATTCTCGGAGTCGTTTCTTATTTATTACTATGATTTTGAGCCATATTCGCCCAAACAATCTTACCTGATGGCGTTAAAATTTCAGTAAAAGATCCTGTAATTATGGGAGAGGCTACAAATCTAAAAATATCTATCCAAAAAAACTGATCCACAATGACAACATATGATGGATCTATTTTCATTGTGATAACTGAAGAGAATTGAACACCTCTTAAAGAAAATGAATTTACCGTTCCGAGTAATTGAATATATAGTTTCCTACCTTCAGATTTAGGAGAAAAAGAATTTCAAAGATGATTAGAAATAAAAAAAGAGTGAAAATTTTACATTGAAGTACAAGATTTAAACAATAACGAAGATCAAGCATTATGAAAACAGCTAATAACAGTTGTTAAAAAAGGAGAACAGGATGCTGTAGAACACATAGATGTATTTTATCCACTTCCTAATGTAAATTTAATAGGTGAAAAAATCGAAATTATCGGTGAATGTAAAAAGATACCAAATTCTAAAGCAACAATATACATAGACGATAAAGAAGTGTGAGTAACAAACGTTGCTTCAGATTGATCAATCAATTATGCAATATGAAATATAACTGCATGATCTCATGAACTTCTCATAGAGATACCTGACCTAGAATGAAATATAATGTGAAGATCTGATAAGATTTTCTTCACAGCATCTGCTGCGTGAAATAGCTGACTAAAAAGCGTAACAGTTACTCCTGAAAAATGATTAATGGCTTGAGATATGACAAACATTACTGCTTACACAGATGATATGATAGAAAGTGTAAAATTAAGACTTTCGGATAGACCCGAAAATAATAGCATTGTGATGAGTAAAAACTGAATTTGAGAATTTAGTCAGAATGTATTCTTAATTGGTACATGAGATATTAATCTTTCATTCGATACTTCTGCTTCCAATAACACAGTAAATAATTCATATGAAAACTATAAAACTATTAAAGTATCCGATGTACCATCTATATATGATACTCAAATTGAAACTTCTACAGAAATGAAAACTGCTAATATTTCATGGAAAGTTACTGATGAGAATCTTGTTTCTTCTTACCTTATCAATTATCGAGTTGAATGATCAAATCAATCTTGACAAGATCGATCAAATGTCCCATCATTCAAATTTAGAGATGTTCCATATGATACAACTATAAATTTAAACATCACTCCATACCGAGAAAATGCTAGTAAACACTGAGCCGCATCTAAAACTATTAAATTTGTTATAACCAAAGCTGAACAAAATTCATGCTGAAATTGAATCTGTGATTCCTGAGAAACCCCAGAAACATGCCCTCAAGACTGTACTCCTTCATGTTGAAATTGAATCTGTGACGACTGAGAAAGTTACGAAACTTGTCCTCAAGACTGCGAATGAGAATGAAAATCAATTTTTACTTGTCCTCCTCAATCCGTTTCCACACACACAGAGAAAATTGGAAACAGCTATTATCTTGTACGAGATAAAGCTGATATGGTTACAAAATATGTCGTATATAGTTCACCATATGCTGACTGAAGAGACAAAATAAAAGTATATGAGACTACAGATACAAGCTATGAATATCCATTTGATTACAACGCAAAAGAAGATACTTTCATGTATTTTTGGGTAATATGAATATGTGAAAACTGAGAAGAGTTAGAGCTAACTTGAGCTACAAAAGTACAAGTATGACCAGCCGAAAATTTATTTTTACTAATATGTCTAACTTTACTAATATACTCTTGAATAAAATTATTTAGACAGACTGAATAAAAAAATTTTTTCTTACAACTAAATATATACGATAAATTCATTTAATATATCATAAAAAAAATACAAAATGGAATCTTTTCCTAAAAAATACAATTCAAAAGATTTACGCAATCGATCAAAATTATATAAAAAAAACTCTGAAAATAATCACGATAATACAATATTTTCTCTAAATTTTTTATCTAGTTCAAAAAAACTATCTTACTACGATTTTTTTGAAATTTACTTAAAAGATTTTTTCAACAAAAATTCTATTATTAATAATTTAGATAACAAACATTACCAACAATTATTTATAATTTCTTGAAATCGATTAGATGATTTATCTGCAAACTATTTATTTTTTTCCAAAAAAAATCAAAATCTAATACAAATATGAACAAATAAATTAAGAAAACGTATATTATCTGTATCTAGAAAAAACATAAACACAAACAACAAAATATTAGATAGCTACCTTTCTAGCCAGCATAAAATATTTTTACCTGACTCTGATTTATATATTTATGTACTAAACAAACTTCAAACTCTTCGAAATAATTGAAAGATTAAAGAAATAACAGAAATTTGATACCGATCTTTTAATTTACAAACAACTATTCCTCATCAAGATATTTTACGAAAAAAAGAAAAAATTCCTCAATATACTCTCAGATATTTTATAGAAGCAAAATGAGATGCTATATATGTACCAATACAGTGAGATATAGACGCATGTTGTTGAGATGTTGCACTTCTCGTTCATCCAAAAGATAAAAGATATAACAAGTACATTTGAAAAAATGTAATAATTCCTCTATCCAATCGCTTAATCCCTATAATCGGAGATGAGACTGTTAATATTGCAGAAAATGAATGAATAAAAAGAGTATGTCCATGTTCTGATGAAGAAAGCATAACATTAGCAAAAAAATTCTGATTACCTACAGATATTTACGTATTTGACAAACAGTGACTATATACTCAATACATACATGAACCAGCATTTGTTTGAGAAAAAAGGAGTAAGTACTACAGTAATATCGTATCATTCATCAATGATATATGAAATGTCGTCAATGAATCTGAAATATTAGCTGATGTTCCGTACATAGAAACAATAAATGAACGTCTAACCCCATATAAAATAGACCAATTAATTATAAATCTTGAAGATGAAAAAGAAAAAATAATCAACAATATTTTAAAAAACAACTTAATTTTTCCTTTTATAAAAAGCTTCGAAGATCGACATAATGAATATTCTCAAGGATTAAATAATGATTCTCATTATTTGAATTTAAATGAAAATAGTTTACAAAAAGAAGATACTTTACAAAACGATGATGAATTATTTGCTTATAAAAAATATATCACAAACTCCATCCAAAATTATTTACCAAATTCTCTAGTACTTAACCGTCAAACATTACACGGATGGAGATTACCATTAATCAAAGATGATAAATGAAATATAACTTTCTTCGACATAGAAAATGAACATATTGCATGAAATGACAATCTATTACAACTATGTTTCAATTACATTTTATTATCAATGATTCGTGCATGAACGTTATGATTAACAATAAAAAAAGAAAATAAATTATGTGAATATAATAAACTTACATATTTTTTTTCTGAAAATGAAAAGTTTATAGAATATTTTATCAACGAATTATCAAAAATTACTTGAAACAAGCCAGAATATAATAAATTTTTACAAATAGTGGAAAACTTAAATTCAGAAAATAATACAACAACCAACGATTTATTACATCTAGCAAAAAATTCAAAATTTCTACATCAAGAATGAAACCGATTATTTCTAAACATAAAATGACTACTAACAAATGACATAATTGATCCCGAATTTATAAAATTATGCATTCCTGCATATCTAGACAGTAAAAACATAAAAATAAACAATAAAATAATATACACAAAAAAAGATAAAAATAATTTATTTAAGTCATTATTAATTCAAGAATTACTAATATGACACACACTATATAATGAATTCTTAGAAGAAGAATATAAACAGGAGTGAGAATTTTTATGAGATAAACAACTAAGCAAGTCACAAACAACTCAAGCACAACGAGATATTTTCTCTCTATTCTGAGAAAATCCAATTAGATTAAGTTTTTTAATAAATAAAACTTTTAATCAAAAAGAAATACTACTAAACAATATATTTTTGAAACAAGTACGAAATGCTATCAGACTCTGTATTCAAAAAAAGTTTTTACCTAAAGATATAAAAATATGTTTAAATAATCAACCAGACCATCTTGACGATTTTGATATATTCTTATTGTGTAAACTAAATGAATTTTTGGATGACTTTATAAACATTAAGGATTATGATGAATATATAACATTTTTCAATAAATTCAAATCATCCATTGAAGATATTTTTTTCTCTCGATATATAGAAATCATAAAATACAAGACAACATGAAATACTCAATTTGTATGTGCATATTTTTTCAATTTTTTATTAAATATAATATACCCATTAGTACCAGAATTTACAGAAGCATTAGAATATGTTTCCCAAAAAGATTTTCTTAATCCTATTAGACACATCGACCTAAATAAAACCATTAATTACAACACAAATTTACTTTATAATACTTTTCTCAAAATCAAGGAATTAAGAATAGAAAACAATATCAAACAACATGAAACATGTAATATCTTCATAAAATCTACACCAACAATATGTAATATTTTTGCAGAAAATGAACAAATGTTTAAAAATTATTTTCATATATCAGAAATTAATTACATAAGACTCCATGAACAAAATCCCCTATGATATGAAATATTCTCCAATGAAGAACTATCAATTTGAATTCAACTCTGAGATTATCAAACTTTGAAAAATAACAATTCCTCTGAATCTCTTGAAAGAGATATTAAAAACCTAGATGATAAACTAAATCTACTTAGACAACGTTTACAAATTTTACCAGAATGAGAAGAACGCAAAAAGGTTGAAGAAGAATATGCAAAAACAAAAGAAGAAATGGAAACTCTGACTATAAAACATAGTCTACTGAGTAGTAAGTAATGTTTATTCTCTAAT
>Ga0310691_10003375_pt1 | contig 19270 bp, 10 predicted proteins | sample 176DNAGHGlowgp2_FD_203887 | JGI IMG/M metagenome (GOLD analysis project Ga0310691, IMG submission 203887) | Sheep rumen microbial communities from Palmerston North, Manawatu-Wanganui, New Zealand - 1766 DNA GHGlow gp2 (v2) (version 2) | ecosystem: Host-associated > Mammals > Digestive system >...
GCGTATCAAGATCCATCCCTCGCATCTCATCGTTCAGGGTCAGGCGGAGTGCTGATGCCAGTGTTTGGCCGGCCTGCGGACAGCCAAGGGCAGGACGCTGGTTGATGGCCAGTGCCACCATCGGCACACCTTCCGTCGTGTCTGGATGCAAACGGGCAATGGCACGGGTAAGCAATAACGACACGAGCGTAGCAGGCGAAGTATCGCCTGAGGACACATACTTCATCATCTCTTGCTCTTCAACAAGAATGTTGATGGTTTCCACAGCCTCGTTTACCGTTGTCTTGGCCTGTGTCGATAGATTGATGCAGCGCGGCCGTTTCAGGAGGGGCAGCGGGTCCAGGTGGTCGGGCTTAGCCTGTGCTGCAGGGTCTTCCCATTCCTTAGGGCTGATAGTGTCGCCAGCCACACGAATGTTCGCCATATTCATTCCTTCAGGTGTAAGAATACGCTCCACATGAACACCCTTTGGCAATGTTATTCTTTCACGACTCAGCGTCGCATCATAGCGGCGGCGAGAATATTCGTAAAGCAAGGTGCGGAGGATGTTGTAGGCTCCTGTGCCGTCGGTCAGGCAGTGGAAGAAATCTAATGCGATGTACTTGTCCCAATAACAGAATGCCAGCAGATGGTTGTTCGACTCTGGGCCAATCAGTCTCACTGGTTCTTCCCCTTCGTTTACCACCCACGGCTCACTGTTGTCTTCGTACACGAAATATTCCGTACCTTCAGTATCTTTTCTAATGCCGAGTTTCACTTGATAATATGGATAACGCTGGCGCGTTGATTCTACTGCCTGACGCAATAAATCGCCGTCAACAGGACCCCTCATCTTCAGTGTCATTCTGACTGTCCAGAACATCTGTTCTCCAGCCCATGTCAAGTAGAATCGCTCAGAAAGCAGTTTTTTTCCTTTATTATAACTCATAACTGTGGTTCCTTCTATCAGACAGAGGTTGGCTCTGCCGCATTACTGGTGGCCTTACCTTCAACGATCCTGTCTTTAATTGTTATCGTGAATTCTCCGTCTCCACACTTCATTTTTCGTTTGCAAAAATAGATAAAAAAAACGAAAGTGCAAAATTTTCGGCGAATTATTTAAGATTTATCGGACACCAATAAATAATAAAGGAAAAATAGAAAAAGGGGCGTTCTGGCTCTGCCGCCATTACTGGTGGCCTTCATCACCCCACGGCTCACACCGCTGTAGTTTAAAATTTAAGGGATAGTGTTAAATAATATCTTTTGTCGGCGCACCTCACCAAAGGCTCCGAGACTTCCGCGTTCACCCTTAACATCCCCGTGACGAACACCGGCAGGCGTGACGGCAGCGAGACTCTGCAACTCTACATCCGCGATCTCTCCGACAAGGAGGGCCCGCTGAAGAGCCTCCGTGCCTTCGAGCGTGTCGACGTGAAGGCAGGACAGACCGTCACAGCCAACTTGAAGTTAGAGCGCAAGAGTTTCGAGTTCTGGGATGCCCAGACCAACACCATGCGCACCAAGTCTGGCCAGTACGAGATCCTCTACGGTACCAGTTCGCAGGACAAGGACCTGAAACGGCTCACCGTCACTCTATAAGCAAACGAGCCTCAGCAGTCAGCCGAGGCTCATTTTATAGTATGTCCGCTCAGCAAATCTTAAAAAATCTTATAAAATCGACCAGAATAGAAGCAGTTATTAAAAATTTATTTATATTTGCACCCAGTAATATTAATATTTGTATAATTCTATTATTTATTTTTTAAATTTATTGAGTATGAAAAAGTTAATGATGATTGCCGCCATGATGCTCATGAGCGTCGGCGCATTTGCTCAGGGACAGTTTGCTATCGGTGCTAATGCTGGTGTTGCCCTTTATGGCAATCACTACAATCCCTTCGGAGTAGGTGCAAAACTGCAGTATGAGTTTGTTGAGAACCTCCGTGCTGAGGCTGCCTACAACTTCTGGTTCAAGAAGGACGATGCTGGTGTGATGGATATCGACCTGAGCCTGCAGTATCTGATTCCCGTTGCCGACAAGGTGAAGGTTTATCCCCTTGCCGGTGCAAACATTGGCATCACCCACGGAAGTGCCATAAAGGATATTTTTGGTAAGCAGCAGTCCATCTTTGGTTTCCAGGTTGGTGCCGGTATCGAGTATTTCCTGACCGACAACGTGAAGGTAAATCTCGACGCTAAGTATCAGCGCAACAAGAAGACAAAGCAAGGCATTGAGATGAAATACGACGGTCCTGTCATCCAGGCAGGTATCGCCTACGCTTTCTAAATCCGAGCGATTTGCTGAAAAACAGAGAGCCTTGCAGTGATTCCATTGCAAGGCCTTTTTTGTGCCGTTTCGCCCTGTTTTGATAAAAAGATAGTAAATTGTTTGGAACTTTCAAATATTATCCGTATCTTTGTCCCCGATAAATATATTTTTCACCATTAAACAGATTTGATTATGAAAAGAGTTGTTTTAATGCTTGTGGTGCTGGTGGCCTTCGCAGTGAACGTGAATGCTCAGGGATTCCTGAACAGACTGAAGGATAGAGCGGTAAAAGCCGCTGAGAATGCTGTGGAGCGCAAGGTGGAAAGCAAGGTGGAACGAGAGACCGACGGAGCGTTGGACAGTGTCCTCGACGGCAAGAAGTCAAGCAAGAAGTCGAAGAGTTCCAAGAGCAACGATGCGGACGACGACGAGGACGAGGCTGCTGTTGATGACTACAAGAACGACACCAAGAATGTCAAGAGCGACTTCGTGCGTGGCTCAGTAGTGATGTTCGAGGATGACCTCGCTGGTGAGCAGATTGGTGAGTTCCCCTCCAAGTGGGATCTCGTCAGAGGTAGTGCCGAGGTGGCCAGTATCAATGGCGCAAAGTGTATCGAGATGGACCAGCGTGATTCCTGGATTGCTCCGCTTGTCAAGGGAGGCATCAAGAACTACTTAGGCGATGTGTTTACCATTGAGTACGACATGCTGTATGACGACAGAAAAAAGGATGGCTGCGCTTCGATAGAACTTGATATCATGCACGAAAAATCGCCTCGCGACAATGAGTTGTTTACTATTACATATAATACTTGTCATGATAAACAAGCATACGATTGTAGTTATTGTCTAACCTCTGAGCCTTCTTTCAATAGTAAAGATGGACACGCAACTTCTGCAGAAACTACAACTAATAATGATGGTCGCTGGCATCACTTTGCCCTCTCGTTCAACAAGCGTGCCATCAAATTCTATGTCGATGGCAAACGTCAGATCAATGTGCCGAATGCAAAGCCTGGTGCAGGATGGGTGACATGGTTCGCCAGTGGTGGTACCAGTCCTGTCTATATAAAGAATGTGGTGATCGCCAAAGGTGCCGTTGATCTCTATGAGCGCAATGCCACAGACATCGACGCTAAGGTGGCTGCCGTTGAGAAGGCCATTGCCGAGACGGGTAAGTTCGTGACGAACAACATCCTCTTTGAGACGGCTAAGGCTACGCTGAAGCCCGAGTCGATGGAGGAGATCCAGAAGGTGGCTGAGTATATGAAGAAGAACCCCAGCGTTCGCTTCGAGGTGCAGGGCCATACCGACAATCAGGGCTCCGACGCTGTGAACGATCCCCTGTCGCAGCAGCGTGCTGAGGCCGTGGTAAAGGCTCTCGAAGGCTTAGGCGTGGATGGCTTCAACCTCCGTGCCGTGGGTAAGGGCTCGCACGAGCCCGTCGCAGACAATAAGACCGACGAGGGCCGCGCCAAGAACCGTCGCGTGGAGTTTATCAAGAAGTAATAGTTTTCATAAAACAATCCCCGCCAGATTTCCTGACGGGGATTTTAGCCTGTTTTTTAACCCCTAACCAACAAATTATGAAGAAACTAAGTTTTGTATTGATGTGTATCGCAGCCCTCGCACTGACGGCCTGCGGTGGAAAGAGCGGCAGTAGCAGTTCTAGTAGTGACGAATCTGGTAGCAGCAGTGCCAGTGGCCTGGCCGACGGCAAGTGGCCCGCATCCATCTACGACAAGTACGGCATCCCTGAGATTGAGACGAAGGGACGCATCGTGTATACGAACTTCGACTCCAACGACAATTCCTACCAGTATCAGGTAAGTTATAACGGTGTGACCAAGGAAGAGATGCAGGCCTACGTGAAGAAACTGCAGGAGAAGGGTTTCCGTGTGCCCAAATATACGCAGGAACGCATCGACAATGGTCGCAGGGATTCTGATGCCCTACTGTATCTGCCTGGCGAGAAGAACGACATGCGGCTCAGGCTGTGCTTCGACTTCGAGACTCCCATGAGTTTCGAGTACTATGCCGACGAGCCTAATCCTGCCTTTGAGGTTGTAGAGAGGGATGAGGAATACTATATCGACTACAACTTCTCCGTATCGCTCAATCCGCTGAAGAATCAGGTGGAGAGCGAAGGCTCCTTCGATGCACTCGGCATCAAGGCTGAAGACCTGGGCGGTATCCCCAATGTGCGTTCGGTGAAGATGGGTAGCGGCACTAACGGCGGAACGATTGCCGTCAGTTTCTTCGGTGACCATCAGTTGGCTGAGGGCGATATGGATGCCATCCACAACAAACTGGCTGAGGTCTTTGAGGCCAAGGGTGTGAAATGCTATCACACTTTCAGCGGCAAGGAGATGACTGCTGAGCAACTGAAGGCCGACAAAGTGCGCAGTTATGTGGTGGAAAAGGACGGTAAGAAATACCAGATGATGGGAATGTCGGATGACCGCATCGGCGATTTCGGTGGCGGCATCGACTTCCGTTTCATGATCACCAAGAAATAGCCTTTCGCATGTAGGATGGTTGTATGCTGAAACGACTGGCGATACTCCTCTGGGCCGTAGCATTGTGGAACAGTGCTACGGCTCAGTCTCAGTTGAAACGCTACGATACGGATTTCCGCCTGTCGCAGAAGAACTTTGTGATGACCGTTCCTATTGAGATCGAGCGGGGCCAGATATACCTGCCCGTCACGATACAGGGGCGGCAGTATCGTTTCAAACTCGATACGGGTGCCAGTCAGGGTGTCATATACGATGATGTCGACATTGAGGGTCTGAAGGTACTGGGTTTCATCCAGTCGGAGGATGCTGCAGGGCAGAGCCGTCGGGTGACGACGGTGGAGTTGCCTCCGTTCCGCATCGACAGTCTGACCATCAGTGGCTTCAAGGTACAGCGGATGCATCGTCTGGTGATCCGTGAGGATGAGGATGGTATCATTGGCTTTGCTCTCTTTCATCGTGGACTGGCTGCGAAGATCGACACCCGTAACAGTGTGATGATCCTCACAGACCGCAAGAAGTATTTCCGAAGGGAACAAGGCGAGGCGCTCAAATATCGCCTGAAGTGGCATGTACCTTATATTAATATATGCCCATTTGTAGGTACTCAGGATGAGGCGCTTTTCGATTCGGGCAGTCCGTTGCTCTATGCCGTCAACGGACAGCGTTTTGCCCAGATGCAGGCATCCGTCCCCTCTGTGGAGCATCAGATAGAAGGCATTACTTATGGCAGTCACGCCATAGGCCACTTTGGAAGTGAGCGTTCACATCAGATCATACTGCTGTCGCTTGACAGTCTGAGATGGGGTAACTTTATATTGCAGGAGGTACATTGCGCCACTATTCAGGGCGGTTCGCATATTGGCGCGTCCCTGCTACGATACGGTGCGATGATCATCGATCCCTTCCGCAAACAACTGGTCTTCCAGCCTTACGACGGGCAGACATCCTGTGTTGTGGCGAATCGCCGCCCGGATGTTGTTATCGTTGAGAAGGATGGAAAGGCGATGATTGGGATGGTGATGGAGCAGGGCAGGGCCTGGCAAGCCGGCTTCCGCCACGACTATATCATCGAGAAAGTCGATGGAGAGCCCATCACATTTGATCAGTTCAATAGTTATCGCTGGGTGAAGGATCAGGAGTATGAGTTTACCCTCCGACTGCCTATCGGCATCCTCACTACCCTCCGCTCCATCTGGCCCCTGCAGTATAATCAGAAATAGACTAGGCAATCCTAGGGAATCCTAGGCTATCCTAGGAAAACCTAGGACAGCCTAGGACAGCCAAGAATATCCTAGGGCTGCCTAGAGTTTCCTAGCCTCTAGTTCTTCTATCCTCTGCTTCAATTCGACATTTTCAGTTTTCAGGCGCTGGATCTCGGTTTCCAGGGAGCGCAGATAGGTGTCCTGCTGCTGGCGATAGCCCGTGCGGGCTGCGTACATGCGCTCCTTGATGCCACCATCTTTCACAAATCGCTGCTCCAATTTCTCGATATAGGCGCACATCATCTTATCTGTCTGGTGGCAGAGTGTGAGTAGTAGGTTAGCCATCTCTTCATCGTTCATCTTTAATACCAACGGGGCGTATGCATCATAGTCATTATGCGTGTGGCAGAAATCACGAAGTCGCTGCTGGCGTTCGCTGTCGGCTGGCCAAAGCGAAAGATGATGGGTGTTCAGATAGTCGTGATAATCAGCCCGCAATTCTTGGAGACTGCCCCGAGCCACGTTGAGCAACTTAATCTCCATCTCGGAACTGGTCTGTCCGTCTTCGCTGCCTTCCACGATGTTTTGCTTGCCAGAGCGTGCGGCTTGCACCATCTGGTCCACCGTGCGATCACCGTGAAGCGGGAGAAAGCGCTTACAGAACACCACTGTTAACTGGTAAATGGTATCGCTCTTCCGATAGAAGTAGAGGTCTTTCCAGACAACGGCTTTTCGTAGTATTTTACCTTCTGTGTATGATTTCATAATAATTTGGATTGTGAGATTCTAGGCAATCCTAGGAAAATCTAGGAAAAAACCTGGGGGAACCTAGGCAATCCTAGGATAGCCTAGGACTGCCTAGGATTCCCTAGGATTAGTGATTGCGGAAGTTCCACTTCGAGTTGTCGCTGCTGAAGTCGTACTTGGCGAGGGTGGGGGTGGAGTCGCCTGCTGAGTAGAGGCAGATGCTCGTGTTGATGCCCTCCTGGCCAGGGATGACCTTCGGCATGATGCGGAAGGTTCCGTCAGTCAGTTGCTCGATACGCCAGAGTTGCTCGTCAGCACCTGTATAAGCAGGAACGGTCTTCACCTCGCAGTCGGCAGTAGCGGCGAGTGCACGCTCTGTACCTTCGATGGTAATCTTGAAGTAGGTGTTGCCGAGATAGGCACCCTTGCCTTCAACGGGGGTCACAGTCCAGCGCTGGTGGGGACGGAACATATAGTCACCGATACGGGCGGGGATGTCACCCTCTGGCCATGTGCCCTTCACCTGATCCAGTGTCTGGTTAGCGACGGGCTGTGGGGGCGCGGCATTCTGCTGTGGACGACCACCGAATCCACCGAATCCACCTGCACGGGCCACATTCATACGAACGAAGTCGACAGCCAACTCAAGGGCATAGCCACGACGCTCCGACTCAATCTCGAAGGTACCGCCCTTGAACTGCTCACCGCAATAGGGCCAGTCGTTCTTCCAGAGGAGCGGACGGATGGCCAGTGTGGAACGGCCACCCATGTCGAAGTCGGCCTCCCAGTGGAAGGATGCCACTTCGACACCCTCGTCGATGATGGTGCGTCCGAAGTGTCCGGCACCCGTCTTGCGGTCGCCAGCGGCAACAACCATACGGCCACCACCATGATACATGTCACGGCCTACATTATCAATATAGGGGCCCTCAGGACTCTTAGAACGGCCTACTACAATATTATAGGTAGAGTTTACACCGTCGCAGCAGGTGCCGTGGGTACCGAGCAGGTAGTACCAGCCATTGCGGCAGATGAGGTCGGAGGCCTCACAGTCGATGGCGATATCCTTCTCTACGTTACCGCTCTTGCGGAAACCAGTGGTCGGATCCAACTCAATCAGCCGGATGGTGCCGAAATAAGTACCGTAACTCACCCACAAACGTCCTGTGGTGGGATCAAGCATGATACCTGGGTCGATGGCGTCCTGATCCTCCATACCGTCGGAGAAGCAGACCTCTACAGCCTCAGACCACTTGAAGTCGGGTGACTTCGGGTCGAGGGTCTTGTTCCACATGGTGAGGATGCGGCCTGCGTGACCGCCTCCGAGACCACCGCCCGTAGCACCGTAGATGCAGAGGTAACGGTCGCCGATCTTAATCACATCGGGGGCTGCACCGCCACCGGGGCGCTCTGCACCGCTGTTCCAGGTCCAGCCGTCCTCAGAGATCAGACCTCCGCCACCAGTGCCGAAGGTGTAGTATTTGCCCTCGCACTCGGCAATCGTCGAGGGGTCGTGGATAAAGGGTGCGCCAATCTGCGCGCTAGCGGCTGTTGCAAGCGTCATAGCCGCAAGGATACTATATAGTCTTTTCATATTTATTTCTGATTTAAATTGATCTTGTAGTTCTTGACAGGGTTACCGTTCTCGTCGAGGAAGCGGACGCAGAAGTCGCTCATGCCCGGGCCGTTGATGACGGCACCACGCAGGATGTTGCGGCCCTTCTTCAAGGTGATACGTTTCGACATGGCATCGTCCTTCACCATACGACGGTCGCCAGAGAGCAGGAGCGTCTCCTCACCATTGAGCCACCACATAGAGGCGGAGTTGGAACCAACTGCCAGACGGACATTCTCGATATCCTCGTCGCAGTCGATGATGGTGACTGCCCAGAAGAGCACACCATAGATCTCCTCACCCCATTTCTCTGCAAAGCGGAAAAGTTTCACGTTCAGGTTCTCGCTGTCGAGGGCGTGCCAGGTGAGGTTCTGGGTGACAGTCTTCACCTGTGGTCCCTGAGGCTGTTGCTGGGCGCCGAATCCGCGTCCGAAGCCTGCGGGAGCCTGCTCTTGCTGGAACACGGCCTTGATCTTCTGACCGTCCTTCGGAATGATGGTCTGCTGACCCTTGAAGTATTCTCTGTTGAAGTGCTCACGCAGATAAGAGTCTGTGAACACGGTATTACCGCTGTTGGGCTTGGTGATAGGCTCTAAGAGCAGCCAACGGTGGATAAAGCCCTCTGCATCAGGCTGTGCTGTGGTATTGGCAGCCACAGGCGAGAAGTACTTCGGACGGTTCTTGAAACGGACATAGTCCACGCTGAGGGCACCATCACCCTCGTTGGTAATCACGAGGTTGGTCACGCCCTTTGGAACATATTCCAGTGTGGCTGTCTGGGTGAGCCACTGGTTGCGCTGGTCGCGGTTGAAGCGCATCATCATACCGCCTCCAGGGCCTCCGGCACCGCCTGCGGGTGGCTCTGGTGGCCTTACCGTCAGTTTGAGACGGGCGATGACCTTGCCTTTGGCGCTGCCTTCACGGATGCAGAACTCGGTATTGTCTGCAGCCTTGACACTCATGATGAGATAGCCGTCGGTGATCATGCTGAAGTCAACATCGTTATACTGGAGCCAACTGCCCTTTGTAGGCAGGGTGGCCATATAACTGCGGAACGTGTTGACAGTATCGATGAGTTCTTCTGTCACGCCAGCACTGGCTGTGCTGTAACGGTCGATCTCGATCTTCTCCGTAGCCTTGTTGATACCCACACCACGAATGGTCTGCTTTACCTCCTGGATAGTACCGTCGGCATTGAAATACAACTTCTCAATACAGGCAGAACGGCGCTTGTCATCACTCGGAGAGAAATAGTTGTGGTGATAGAACAGATACCACTGTCCTTTGTAGTTAATGATACTATGGTGATTGGTCCAGCAGCCGTTGGGTTGCTCGGCCATGATCAATCCCTTGTACTCGTAGGGCCCCATCGGGTTCTTACTCATGGCATAGCCGAGGACTTCGGTATTCTCCCTCACATACGGATAGGTGAGGTAGTACCAGCCGTTAGCCTCAAAGGCAAACGGACCCTCAGCCTGACGGTTGGGCAGACCTTCGAGGCAGTTGACGCCAATCATTTCCATCTCGCGGTTGCCCCATTTGACTTTTGACTTGGGATTGTCGTCAGCCAGTTCCTTCATGTTAGGCTTGAGTTTGGCACAGCGTCCATTGCCCCAGAAGATATAGGCATTGCCGTCGGATGCCTGAAGCACGCACGGGTCGATACCGTTGACACCCTTGATGTTCTCTGGCTCAGGAATGAACGGACCCTCAGGACGGTCAGCAATGGCTACACCGATACCGAAGCCACCACCTGCCTGAGGTGCAGAGGGGAAGTAGAAATAGTACTTGCCGTTTTTCTCGACGCAGTCGGGTGCCCACATCGAGTAGGAGTTAGGACGCACCCAGGGTACTTTGTTCTGGGTAACGATGACACCGTGGTCTGTCCAGTCGGTCAGATTTTCGGATGAGAACACGTGGTAGTCTTCCATGCAGAACCAGTCCTGTCGCTGTCCGACGGGAGGCTTGATGTCATGCGATGGATAGAGGTACACCTTGTTGTTGAATACGCGAGCCGTCGGGTCTGCCGTAAATTGGTCGCGTATGATGGGATTCTGTGCCGCTGCGAGGAGAGGCACACCCATGAGAATGACACATAGTAATTTTTTCATTCGCGTTGATATTAATTGAATAATTGAACGTTTTTTAAGTTTCAGTTGCAAATATACGAATTATTTTTGAATTAGATGCTATTTCTTTTAGTAGGTTTAACAATTAATCGTCACTTTGTGTGTAATTGTTACATTTGAGAAAAAAAACGTAACTTTTTCCAGAAATGTAGCGTCAGATAGCAATAAAAATAGAGTGCCGCGTCATCGCGACGCAGCACTCTCAAAAAATACCAAAACAATGTATACCTAAGTATTATTAAAATGGTTTCTTTTATTATTCAGCTTCTGCTTCAGCATCCGAGCCATTCAGACTCTCCCAGCCAAGAACGTTCTTGAGATGGTTGACCAGACGGATATCAACCGGGAATGGCAGATACTTGTACTTATCGGAGAAGTCGTTGTGCTCAGCCGCAGAATATTCGGTGTACAACTTGTGCTTGGCAGCACCCTTTGTAAAGAACTCATCGAACACGGTGGGTACATGCTTGTGGATACCACCATATCTCTTGTTGAAGATCTCATCAAGGTTTACCTTACCCTGATTGCTCCAGCGGACGAGGTCTGGGAAGCGGCAGTTCTCAAACCACATCTCATACTGCTTCTCTTCCATCACATCCTCGAATGTGAGCGACGTGCTGATCTTGCCAGAACCAGAACGAGCCTGAACTTCATTGAGGGCCTTCAAACCATTTGTTTCGTCAGCACCGATACAAGCCTCAGCATAGAGCAAGAGAGCCTCAGCATAACGAGCCACATTGAAATTCTTCTGGTTAGAGGCACCACCCATAATTTCGGGAACATTGTCTTTAGGATAATCTTTACCACCGCTCAAAATCTTAGGAATAGTGGCATACGACATGTGTTTCCACTCAAAATACGGGCCGTGGCTGTAAATACCAGTATTAGCCTTAATACCACGGTTCTCATCTGTTTCCTTCTCTGCGAGGGAGGCATCGTTGAGTTCAGAATTCCACTCCATCTCATACAGGAACTCTTCTTCTGTCAGGAAGCAGGCGCGGCGGCGAGGAGAGTTACCATCGTGCTCCAAGAACTTCTTGGCGAAGTCCTCTTGGATGGCACCACCATTCCAACCGGCAGCAGGGCATGGCTTAGGCATGGAGGCCAGAGCATCCGTACGCCAGCAGAATACATCGGCTACCATCCAACGGCTACGCCATACATTGTCCCAGAAACTGGCTGTATTGTCATAGATGAAGTTCGGCTCGAAAATCTTCTCACAGTTACCGTCACCAGCCACATGGAAGTTGGTCCAGAACTCGTCGGAGTCAACAAGTTTATAGTCACCGGAATTGATGAGATCACCTAAATACTTGCGGGCAGTGCCAGGGTCGTTGGCAAACATGGCAGCCTTACCGGCAACAAACTGAGCAAAGCCAACGGTCATACGACCAGTAGCATCCTTATCATCAACACCGTTACGCTTTGGCAGCGAACCAGAAGATATGGCCTTCTCGCATTCAGCAATCACCCACTTCAGTACTTGCTCCTGACTCTCAGCCTGTGTAGGCAGTTCACCTGAGGCCAACACATGATCGGTAATAGCAGGACGGTTCCACAGGATGGCCAACATCATGTGAACATATGCACGCATCACACGAGCCTCAGCCACACACTGATTAGTAAATGTACTGGTATATTTAGGCTCAGTGCTGGTACCATTCTCATTGGTGAAGTTGGAAATGATCAGGTTTGCACTATAGATGACATAATTATAGCGGTTATAGCATGCTTTCAAAGTTCCGTTGGATTCGCCATATCTGAACTCGTCGAACACACGGAAGCCGATGTGGTCTTCCTTGTTACCACCGGCAGCCAAAATGTCGTCAGCCGAGTAGTTTAAGATGACTTGTTCTGGGTTGTCAATTCCTTCTGATCCCGCTACATTCTGAACGAAACTGGCGTACATGTTAGCAAGGGCTGATTCTGCATCAGCATCAGATGCGTAGTAGGACTCAGTGGTGACAACACCCTTCTGGTCAATATCAAGATTGTCTGCGCAAGAGGCGAAGCCTAATGCGAGCGCGAACAATGCGGGAAATAATATCTTTTTCATATTGATTTTCATTTAATTTAGAATGACAAGTTTATACCCAGAACCAGTTTCTTCATGGTAGGATAGGACCCCCAGTCGAGGCCGGCACCGGTAGTGTTGTTGGTAGAAGCAGTCTCCGGATCCAGACCGGGATAACTGGTGATGGTGAAGAAGTCGTCGAGTGACACATACAGACGGAGGTTGCTAATGGCGGCTTTCTTTGTAATCTTCGAAGGAATGGTATAGCCTAACTGCAACTGTTTGATGCGGAAGTAGTTTCCACTGAACACATTACCCGTTGAAGACCAGAAAGGAATATCGGGGCTGACGATCTTACCTGGCTCTGGAATGGACTTACCGCCCTCGTCAAGATAGTACTGCAGGGTGTTCTTGTAACCAGTACGGTGAATGACCGGCAGAATCTTGTTGCCGCCCTGACCGTAACCATTGATCAGGAAGTCAAATCCCTTCCAAGCAGCGGTAATACTGATACCGTAGTTGAAAGACGGAATTGTCTGTCCGATATCCGTCATATCATCATCATTGATTTCGGTGTTGCCATCCAAATCCCTGAATTTAGGATTACCGTCTGCATCCATACCTTCATACAGATAACCATACAGGTACCAAATGGAGTGACCTTCCTGGAAGGCTGTGCGAATCTTATAGTTCGTAGAACTGGCATCCGCCTGATAGATGGCAGAGGCACCATTTGCCAAAGAGATAACCTCATTTTTCAAAGTGGCGAAGTTGGCGTTGATTGAGTATGAGAAATCATTGATGCGGTCTCTCCAACCAATTTCGAACTCCAGACCTCTGTTCAGCACGTCACCGCCGTTGCCTGTCATAGAATCAAAACCCCATTCTGTAGGAATATTCACACTGAAGAGCAGGTCTTTGGTATGCTTGTTATAATAGTCAATACCCAAAGAGAGTCGGTTGTTGAGGAAACGAGCATCAATACCCAGGTCCAACTGCTCAGAGGTCTCCCAGGTCAGATCGGGGTTGGCCATCTTGTCAGGTGCAGAACCATATGCCGAACCGATCTGGTCAACACCATACTGATACCAACTGCTACCCTTTGCTATGGCTGCAGAGTAAGGATAGTTTCTCAGCACGGAGATGTTACCATTACGACCCCAAGAAGCACGGAACTTCAGGAAGGAAACAGCGGCTGTCGAGATATTCTCCTTAAAGAACTTCTCATTGCTGATAGTCCAGCCTGCAGAGAAAGAGGGGAAGTAACCCCAACGGTTGTCCTTGGAAAGTTTCGATGAGTCGAAAGCATCAGCACGCATGTTGAACTGGAAGAAGTAGCGGTTGTCGTAGTTATAGGTCAGACGTCCGAAGTAAGCCAACTCAGCGCTCTTGCTGGGAGCATTACCGACAGTTTTAGGAGCGTCGGACCGCAGATAGTCGATATATCTGAAGTTTTCCTCGTAAGACTGGAGGATGTCAGAGCCTTGAGAACTGATGCTTGCATTGTCTCGGTTGGTCTCGCGATATGACATACCAGCCATCACACCGAAATTATGCTTCTGTGCAAGGGTGAAGTTGTAGTTGGCGAAGTTCTCCCACTGGTAGTACCAGCCCGTATTGTGGTTGGAAGATATAGAATAGGTGGTCTGGTTACCACGGTCACCAATCCAGAAAGGAGCACTGTAACTGTGGGAAGTGCTGTAGTTGAGACGATAGCCGAGACGTGAAGTGATTGTCAGGCCCTTGATAGGTGTCAGATTGGCAAAAAGAGTTCCCCTAACATTGAAGCCGTCACTGCCGCCATCGGTGGCATCACGCTTAGCCAGCGGGCTACCTTCCATATCAGAATACTTGGTGTTGGCGAACCAGCCATTACCATCACGGAAGAGGCGGTAGTTCTGATCAGCCGTACCATTCTGTAAAGCATCATAAACAGTTTTAACAGAGAGAGACATCTCTTCTGGTTTTGTCCAATAGACGGGTGTCAGCGGATCCATCTGAATCATCTGCTCAAACGAAGAACCGTATCCACGCTGCGAAACACTCTTTGTCTTCCACTTCTCGATAGAATTATTTGAACCGACCTGCAACCATTTGGTGATGTTGTAATCGGCATTGATCTGGGCCGTGAGGCGCTCATAAACATCCTTGTTACCCCTTACTACACCATTATTATGTACGAAGTTGAGTGATGTGAGGAAATGTCCCTTCTGGTTACCACCAGACAGGCTCAGGGTGTGCTGAGAACTCCATGTGGGCTCAATGTAGGCATCAATCCAATCCTGGTCAATGACGCCTCCGGCATAATATGGATGACTGTAGTCAAAGTCCTTGAGTCGCTTATTAACATCCTCCTGGCCATACTCTGCAGCCATATATTTCAGGAAGTCTGAACGATTCAACAGAGGACGTCTGGTATAGTTCTGTAAGGTAGCACGACCCGTGTAGGAGATACTAGTTTTACTCTCGCCTCCTGTCTTGGTTGTAATGAGCACAACACCGTTACCAGCGCGGGCACCGTAGATGGCGGCAGAGGCAGCGTCTTTTAGAATTTCAATGGACTCGATCATTTGGGGATCCAAATACTGGATGTTTTCGACCTGGAGACCATCGACGATGTAAAGCGGAGAAATATCACCGCCGTTTGAAGAATAACCGCGGATACGGATATCTGCGCCTTCGCCAGGAGCACCGTTGGTCAAGACATTCAGACCTGAAACCTTACCCTGCAGAGCAGCACCAGCATCAGTGGTTGACAAGGCCTCAAGAGCATCAGCCTTTACAGAGGCGACGGCACCGGTCAGGTCGCTTTTCTTTTGGACACCGTAACCGATAACAACTACATCGTTCAGAGCAGTGACATCTTCCTTCAGCACGACGCTGATGTTGCTCTGTCCGTTGACTTTTACCTGTTGGGACTCGTAACCCACATAAGTAATGTTAAGAGTAGCGTTGGAGGCTGCCTCTACGCTAAACTTACCCTGGAAGTCGGTGATGGCGCCAGTTTTGGTACCCTGCACTTGCACGCTGGCACCAATAATGGGTTCACCTGCTTCATCATTCACTGTTCCCCTTATGATGCTCTGAGCCAGTGCTCCCATAGGGAACAAACAGAGCAGGAACAGTGCCACTAACGGCTTTTGTAGTGATTTAAAATTCCACATACGTTTAAATTAATTAGTTAGAAAATTGTGATATTTAGGTTTACATGCTCTCACACTTAGCCTTGTTTATGGGTGCTCTCACCTTTAATGGTTATCGCTTGCAAAGGTACGTTTTTTCACAATTTGTGATTTTTCTTAACGCAACAAACATTTTATTATTTGTAACCGGCCCTAAGAAAATGTCCCCGTATGATGTAACAATTAAAGAATTTGATACAATTGGCAAAAAGTTTGTTTCAATCCACAAAGCGCTTTAAACCATATTGTTATACCTTTGCAGCCGATAATTGAAAGGACTAGGCAATATTTTGCGAAGAAACAAAACTTTTATTATAAAAAATTTGTTTTTTTAAAAAAATAGGTTTACCTTTGCACCCGATTATACACCCGATTGGGAAATTACTTATCAACTATTTAGCATATAAACTCAAAAAGGAATCAAAACGTATGAACCAAAACAACTCGTCCTAATGTCTGGCCGTATGCCCGCTAAGCAGGCTTACAGGCTATGAGGAAGTTATTGCTTCCATTCAAATACCTAGTTGTATTCATTACAAACCAATTAATTATAGTTAACTCAAGTATGAATCGAAAATTTAGAAAGACAGCGCTGCTGATGAGTGCCATGGCTCTCTTGGGTCTCGGCTATTCATCAAATGCCTATGCCGCTGGCGACGTGCAAAACGTCCAGCAGGCAACGAAGAAGATTACGGGTACTATCTCTGACTCTCAGGGTCCCGTAATTGGTGCAAGTGTCGTTGAAAAGGGAACCTCGAATGGTGTGGTGACCGATTTCGACGGAAACTTTACACTCAACGTGAAGCCCGGTGCTACACTGGTCATCAGTTACATCGGCTACACTACTAAGGAGATTGCTGTAGGCAATCAGTCTATTTTTAATGTAACTATCGAAGAAGACAACAACTCACTGGATGAGGTTGTTGTTATCGGTTACGGTGTCCAGAAGAAAAAGTTGGTGACAGGTGCTACTGTTCAGGTGAAAGGTGAGGACATCGCCAAACTGAACACTACCAATGCACTTGAGGCTATGCAGTCAAGCACGCCTGGTGTGCAGATCACCCAGAGTTCATCACAGCCTGGTAAGGGCTACAAGGTCTACATCCGTGGTATCGGTACCACAGGTAACTCAGCACCTCTTTACGTCATTGACGGTGTAGCAGGTGGTAGCCTTGACGACATCAACCCTGCTGATATCGAGAGCATCGACATTTTGAAGGATGCTGCTTCGGCTGCCATCTACGGTGCCCGTGCTGCTAACGGTGTGATCCTCGTGACCACCAGACAGGGTAAGGCTGGTAAGATTGAGCTCAGCTACAACGGCGCTTTCGGTTGGTCTAACGCCTACAAGCGTCCGCAACTTCTCAATGCACAGCAGTATATGACCATCATTGATGAGTATACCTTCAACACTTCTGGTCAGAAGATGGATTGGGCCGGCTATGTTCCTGCTGACATTCTCGCTAAGGTGAATAGTGGTTGGGAAGGCACTGACTGGTGGAAGGCTTTCGAGAACAAGAACGCTCTCCAGCAGAACCATTCTGTGACCTTGACCGGTGGTAACGACATGTCTAAGTTCGCTATGTCTTACACCTATACTGGTAACGACGGTATCATGGGTGCTGACAGAGCTTCTTACTACAAGCGTCACACCATCCGTATCAACAGCGACCACGTGCTCCTGAAGGCCAAGGATTTCGATGCCATCACCATCGGTGAGAATATCTCTATCGGCTACAACAGAAGTCACGACCTGGCTGAGGACGGCATGTACTGGAGCTATATCCACAGCCTGCTCCAGACTTGTCCGCTCGTGCCGCAGTATGCTGACAATGGCGACATCTATTATTATCAGGAGTTTAATGGTGACATCGCTTACGGTAATGGCTGGAACGCTTCTCTGTTCAGCAACCCGTACGAGAACCTCGATAAGGGTGGTTTCAATTCTATGGCAGAGAGCCGCAACTTCAATGCCAATGCTACTGCTTTCCTGACCATCCAGCCTATCAAGGGTCTGAGACTCCGTTCACAGTTCAACTATAACTGGGGTTCAGGTGGTTACCGCAACTATGGTGAGCCACGTTCTTCTGGTTATGGTAATGCTACATCACCTGTCTACAGTGTTAACCAGAGCGCTTGGTTGAATACCAATTGGTCTGTAGAGAATACCCTTACATACGATCTTCCTCTGATTGCAGGTCACAAGATCAGCGCAATGGTTGGTCAGTCTTTCCAGAGCACCGCTTGGAGCTTCAATATTGGTGGATCAAACAAGGTGAACTTTGGAGATCAGCTCGCAACCTTGAAGGGGTGGGATTCTGCATGGCTGTCAAATGTTAAACTTGTCAATGCAACCGATGCTACTCTGACAGGTAAGCCCAATGATGAAGAGTATCTCGCTTCTTGGTTCGGTCGTCTGACTTGGGACTGGAATGAGAAATACATGGCTACCTTTACCTTGCGTACTGATGGTTCAAGTATCTTCACCGACGGTAAGCGCTGGGGTACATTCCCCTCTGTATCTGCCGGTTGGGTAGTTTCTAATGAGAGCTTCATGGATAGCACAAAGAGTTGGCTGGACTTCTTCAAGATCCGTGCAAGCTGGGGTCAGAACGGTAATAAGGATATCTCTAAGTACCAGTATCTGGCTACGATCGCTCTGTCAGGTGAGGCAGGCGACAGTGGTTACAAGTTCGGTTCTGACATGGCAACATCTGTTGCTGGTACGCCACATACCGGTGCTTATGCAAACATCGTACCGAATCCTGACCTGACTTGGGAGACTTCTGAGCAGCTCGACTTCGGTTTCGACGCCCGTTTCCTCAACAGCCGCTTAGGCGTGAACTTCGACTGGTATAAGAAGACCACGAAGGACTGGCTGATCGGTGGTCAGCAGGTTTCTTGGGACGGTACCAATCCCGCTGCTATCAATGGTGGTGACGTGAAGAATACCGGTATTGAGCTCGCTCTTACATGGAACGACAGAATTGGTAAGGACTTCAGCTACAACGTAGGCGTGAACTTTACTACTAATAAGAATGAGGTTACCCGTATCGCCAACCAGAACCACTATATCAATGGTCCGAGCGGTGTGCTCTCACAGGGTACTGAGTATATCTACCGTGCTGAGGAAGGCAAGCCTATCGGTTATTTCTATGGTATGTCTTACAGCGGTATCTTCCAGAATCAGGCCCAGATTGATCAATATAACGCTCAGTCTCTTGCTGCACATCCTGGACTTGAAAAACCGACATGGGATGGTGCCCAGCCAGGTGACTGCATCTGGGATGACTATAATGGCGATGGTGTGATTACCTATGCAGAGGGTGCGACCTGTGACCGTCATGAGATCGGTAATCCTAACCCCGATGTGATGCTGGGTGTTAACCTCGGTTTCAACTGGAAGGGTCTTGACTTTGCTGTCAACGGTGCCGGTGCATTCGGTATGCAGATCATGCGTTCTTACCGTTCATTCAGTGATGCGCCTTATCAGAACTACGATACCACAATCTTCAACCGTTGGTATGGTGAGGGCACTTCTAATGACCAGCCGAAGATTTCCTCTACTGGTTCTCCGAACACCAACTATGTATCTACCCGTTACATGGAGG